>Ga0105164_10000805_pt1 | contig 20606 bp, 20 predicted proteins | sample VDWuncwatermetaG_FD_89674 | JGI IMG/M metagenome (GOLD analysis project Ga0105164, IMG submission 89674) | Wastewater microbial communities from Netherlands to study Microbial Dark Matter (Phase II) - VDW unchlorinated drinking water | ecosystem: Environmental > Aquatic > Freshwater > Drinking...
GTAATGAATTTACCTTTCATAAATATTCTGTACCTTTTATCGGTTCCTGTCTGCCGAAACTTTTATACTGCCTCGGGGTCCTGCCGTGGAAGTTTCCCCAAAGCTGCGGCCTAAAATCAGGCCTCGCTTTGGGGATGCCCCTCTTCCACGTCACCCCTCGGCTAAATCAAACCAAGCCACCCGCTAAATATCTATAATTTTCTACGCCAAGTCGTCCCGTCTTTTGTATCTTCTAAGATTACACCCTTCTTCTCAAGTTCTTTTCTTATTCTATCAGATAAAGCATAATCTCTATCTTGACGCGCCCTATCCCTCTGGAGAATCCTCTCTTTAATTTCTGAATCGCTAATTGTATCTAATTCTCTTTTTATTTCTGGCGCAATACCGAAAAGTAATAATAAATCCTTAATAACAACTCTAGCAATACAAATAAAACTTTTATCTTCTATATTTTTATTAGCCGTATTCACTAATTCAAAAATGCAGGCCAACGCCCTCGGAGTATTAAAATCATCATCCATGGCCTCCTCAAATCTGCATCTTATATCTTCTATCGCCTTGATTTTCTTATGTTCATGCGAAACAAGCCGAACGTCTTTATCTATTTTGTCCATAAATATAACAATTCTTTCTAATGCTTCCTTCGCCTCTTGTATTTTTCCATCCATATAATCTATCGGATGTGAATAATGGGCGGATAAAAAGAATAATTTCAGGAAATCCGCATTTTTATATTTGGCTATAAAATCCCTTATCGTCACGAAATTCCCTAATGACTTAGACATCTTTTGGCCGTTGATAGTCAACAATCCGTGGTGTATCCAGTATTTTGCAAAAGGCTTACCGGTGAGCGCCTCTGCCTGAGCAATTTCATTCTCGTGATGTGGAAAAATTAAGTCCCTGCCTCCGGCGTGTATATCAAGCGTATCTGTTTTTAGGAATTTCTGAGACATCACAGAACATTCGATATGCCAGCCTGGACGGCCAGGACTCCATGGGCTCTCCCATGATGGCTCATCGGGCTTTGAGTTTTTCCATAAGGCAAAATCTAAAGGGTCGTGTTTTGTCTCATCAGGCTCAATCCGGCAGCCACTAAGCATCTGGTCTATACCCTGGCCGGATAATTTACCGTAATCTTTAAATTTACGCACGTTAAAATATACTCCGCTATCTGTAACGTAGGCGAAACCTTTATTGATTAAACCCTCAATATGTTTTATCATATCGGCTATATTCTCGGTTGCCCGGGGCTCGTAATCGCCTTTTTGGATACCCAGAGCCTCCAAATCCTCGTAATATCTTTCCACGTATTTCTTAACTAACTCCCGCCAGTCAATTTTAAGTTCTTTGGCCCGGTTTATAATCTTATCGTCAATATCAGTGATGTTGCGTACGAACCTTACTTTATAATCCCTATATTCAAGATATTTTCTGATAAGGTCAAAGATATAAAGGCTTCTGGCATGGCCTATATGGCTTTCATCGTAAACTGTTACTCCGCAGGTATAGATGTTTACTTGAGGGCTTTTAAGCGGGATGAATTCTTCTTTCTTTCGGGTGAAAGAATTATATATAAAAATCGGCATCAAAGAAAAGGCTATTTATTTTCTAACTTTTTGATCCTGCTGTCTAACTCTTCTATGTTTTGCATTATCGGATCAAGTATATGTATATGGTCTAAGCTGATATCAATTTTTTTACCGTCCTGCTTGGTTATCCTTCCCGGCACGCCCACAACCGTAGAATTAGGCGGCACATCCTTTATAACTACGGCATTTGCTCCGATATAAGAATTATCCCCTATCGTGATATTGCCGAGTATTTTTGCCCCTGTGCCTACGACAACGTTATTACCGATGGTAGGATGGCGTTTCCCTTTTTCAATACCCGTGCCTCCCAAAGTTACGCCTTGATACAAAAGCACATCATCCCCGATAATAGTTGTCTCTCCTATCACCACACCCATGCCATGGTCTATAAAAAGCCGTTTCCCTATCTTAGCTCCGGGGTGTATTTCTATTCCGGTAAAAAACCTTCCAAGCTGGCTTAACAGGCGCGCAAGGAAAAATAGATGCAGTTTAAAAAGAATGTGCGCAACACGGTAACTTACCTGCGCCTGCAGGCCCTGGTATAAAAGAAGGACCTCTAAAAAACTCTTTGCCGCAGGGTCTTTTTTCTGGGCTGCTTTTATCTCCTGATAAAAAAGTACGGAAATAAGGATGTTCTTTATAATGATTAACCCTAAAATTAATAACAATATCTGTATAAGACAAGTCATAATTAGCTCTCCTTCTTAATTAAGACAGTGGCAAAACAGGCAATCCCCTCTTTTCTGCCGAGTTCTCCCAGGCCCTCATGTGTCTTAGCTTTAACGCCTACGCAATTTTTATCCACCTTCATAATAGTACTTAAGCTTTCCTGTATTCTTTTCTTAAAGGGTACGAGCTTCGGCTCCTCGGCGATTATCACCGTGTCCAGATTAGATATTTCATAGCCTTGTTTACGCACTAACCCCAAAACTATTTTTAATAATTCGGCGCTGGGGATATCCTGGTATTTAGGATCGGTGTCAGAAAATAACTCGCCTATATCACCCTCGGCAATAGCGCCTAAAAGCGCGTCGCATATCGCGTGGATTAAAACATCCGCGTCGGAGTGACCCAATAAACCTTTAAGATAAGGTATCTCAATGCCGCCGATAAATAATTTGCGCTCATTTACCAAGCGATGTAAATCATAACCTATGCCTATGCGGATTTCCATAATTTCGCTACTCCTTCGGCAATCGCCAAATCTTCCGGCATAGTAATTTTAATGTTGCAATATGAACCCAAAACTACGCTCACCCTTATGCCTAATTTTTCTACCAGCATTGCATCATCAGTTACATCCGTGTTGCCAAATTTTTTATAGGCATTTAAAATCAATCGCTTTTTAAAAACCTGCGGAGTCTGAATCTCCCAAAGCCTGCTTCTATCTAATGTTCTATCTACTATATTTCCTTTGATACTTTGATACTTTGATACTTTGACACTCTTGATAGTCGCCTTTACGGGGACGCCCACAATAGCCGCTCCGGTATTTTGTGCCGCCTTTATTACGGCTGTAACTGTATCTTTATCAATAAAAGGCCTGGCTGCGTCGTGTATCAAGACCATGTCCGTACTTTTATCGGCTGCCTTAATCCCGTTAAATACGGAATCCTGCCTGCGCCTGCCCCCTTGAACTATTTTTTCTATTTTTCTTATACGGTACTTTCTGATTTCTTTAATTACGCTTTGGGCATTCTTTGCATTAACAACCAGGATGATACCCTTTATCAAAGGATGCTTACTGAGCGTAACGAGTGAGTAAATTATAAGCGGCTTACGGATTATTCTTGCAAGCGGTTTAGGTATTTTGGATTTTAACCTTGCGCCGATGCCAGCTGCAAGCACTATTGCCTCAAGGTTCACCCCCGCACCAATTGCGTATTTAGCCCGCGTTTTATTGCGATTGGTGTGGGGGTTCATCTTTCAAGCTTAGTGAATATCATCCTGCCTGCCTGTGTCTGAAGGACTGAAGTAACTGCAACTTTTACTTCCTGTCCGATAAGGCGGCGTGCCTCTTCCACTACCACCATTGTTCCGTCATCTAAATACCCGACTGCCTGGTTATGCTCTTTTCCCTCCTTGATTAATTTAATCTGCATCTGCTCGCCAGGAAAAACTACGGGCTTTAATACGTTTGCCAGTTCATTAATATTTAAGACTTTTATCCCCTGTATGGTTGCAACCCTGTTTAAGTTATAATCAACGGTCAAAATTTTAGCTCCCAGCAACTTTGCTAACTGCACAAGCTTAGCATCCACCTCAGGCGTTTCCGGGAAATCCCCTTCATGCAGCACTATATCAAGCCCGGATTCCTTTTGTACGGTATGCAACATCTCAAGGCCCCGCCTGCCCCTCTGCCTTTTTATAGGGTCGGTAGAATCGGCTATCTGCTGCAATTCCTTTAAAACAAACTTAGGGATAATAATTTTCCCGGTTAAAAATTTTGTCTTGCATATATCGACAATTCTTCCGTCTATAATCACGCTTGTATCAAGTACTGTTATATCCTCTGCCTGGTCCTGCCTACGTAGGCGCACGTAAGGTATAATAATATTGAATTCGTCTTTTCCGCGCAAAGCCATAACCATACCCAGATAACAAAATACAAGGGTCAAGCCTACTCTGATAGTAGTTAATGTTTCCGCTTGAATTGCCGTGAGGCTAAACGCATCACCCACTAATTTTGCCAGGATGAGCCCGAAGATAAGTCCGAACACAGCGCTGGAAAGCCCGCTTACCGAAACCTTGCGCAAAGCTGCTTCAGCCAATATCATGGTTATCCCTATGACCCCCCCTATAAGACTTCCCATTATACTTGATACTTGATAACCAATAAGCATACTTCCTAAAATAAAAAGAATGCGGACTAACAATAGATTCATATCTGCCTCCTTAATGAGCGCATAACTTACGAACACGCTTAGTGTGAGTAAGTTATCTGCGCGAATTAATCCCGCTTATTGATTTCCTAAGGTAAGAGCGGGAGAAACTCAATAGCATAACTTACGATCCGCCTGCGGCGGATAACTTCGGCCAGACAACTTATGTTCACTTCGTTCCATAAGTTGTGGCCTCACTTAATATTATATCTAACGCCTCTTTTAAAGTAGAGACGGGTATTAATTCTATATTTTTATTAATTTTCAAATTCTTACAGTTGTTTTTCGGCAATATGCAATGTTTAAACCCTAATTTTTCTGCCTCGTTTATACGCAGCAGCACCTGTGAAACACTCCTGATCTCGCCTGCAAGCCCTATCTCCCCTATTACAACTGCTTCAGGCATAACTAACTGCTCTTTGAACGCAGAAGCCACCGCAACCGCAACCGCAAGGTCAGCTGTAGGATCTTCTATTTTTATTCCTCCTGCGACATTAACAAATATATCCTCTGCTTCTAAATGCAAACCGACGCGCTTTTCCAATACAGCAACCAATAATGCCAGCCTGTTAAAATCAAACCCTTGCGACCTTCTGCGCGCATAGCCAAAATTAGATTTACTGACTAACGACTGTATTTCAACTAATAATGGGCGCGAACCCTCTAATATAGATGTGACTACCGAACCGGAAACATCTTTTGGCCGCTCGGAGAGGAATATCTCTGACGGGTTTTTAACCTGCGTGAGCCCGGAAGATGTCATCTCAAATACCCCGATTTCATTCGTAGAGCCGAACCTATTTTTTACCGCGCGTAAAATCCTGTATATTGAAAATCTATCCCCCTCAAAATAAAGGACCGTATCAACTATGTGTTCCAAAACACGCGGGCCAGCTAACGTGCCTTCCTTGGTAACGTGGCCGATAATAAAAATAGATGTGCCGGAAGTTTTTGCTAATTGAGTAAGTATCCCCGCGCACTCCCTTACCTGGCTTACGCTGCCCGCAGATGAACTTATTGCGGGGTCAAAGATAACCTGTATAGAATCGATGATAACTACATCGGGATTTAACTTTTTTATGTATTCTGTTATAAAAGATAAGTCGGTCTGGTTGACAATATAAAAATTATCCGAATCAATCTGGCCAAGGCGCTTAGCCCTTAACTTTGTCTGCGCTACAGATTCCTCCCCGCTGACATAAAGAACTGTTGCTCCGCGCTTAGTCAACTCGCTTGAGACCTGCAAGGCTATTGTAGATTTTCCTACTCCGGGGTCCCCCCCGATTAAAACTACAGAGCCATTAACTATCCCGCCCCCTAAAACCCTATCCAGTTCTAAAATATCGGTCTTCAGGCGGTCCTCATCTTTAGCCTCAACATCCTTTAACAATACCGGCTCATCCTTATAAAGCGCGCTCCTTTCTTTCGACTTTAGAGCCGGAGCAGCATAATCCTCTTCCACAAATGTATTCCATTTATTGCAATCCGGGCACCGGCCAAGCCATTTTGGCGACTGGTATCCGCAAGATTGACAGCTGAATACTGTTTTAATCTTCATGCGATTTAAACTTACTACTTACGACTTACAACTTACCACTATTTCTTCTCCGGTTTTTCTTTTGTTTTCCAGAATAATTTCCAGGGATGCCTTCTTAAATCCTTGACCATGGCTTCCAATTCATTATAGACAGTATCGTCGTAAAGAAGCTTGCCCACCGTTCCTTTTCCTTCGTTTATCTTAGTGATACCCTGATTAAAATTATCTATGATATTCTTGCTCATGCGGAATACTTCATGCATGGGTATCGGGTCTACACCCACAAGGGTATCATTATTATTCAAGACGCGCCCATAGTCTTTTCCCGGAATAATCTCGATATATTTCTCGCCCAGAAGCCCTAATGTATTTACCCAAACGGTGGAATCCGAAGGTATCTGAACTTCTCTTTTTACCCAGGTATCAATATTTACCTTATATTTTTGCTCCTCGCTGGAAAAGATAAAATTTATCTTCTTTATCACCCCGATATCGACTCCGGAAAATCTCACCGGAGCGCCTAATTTTGCCCCGTTTACGAAATTAAATATAAAATTAATGTGGTAGCCGGAACTCCAGGTTTTAATCCCTCCTATCGATAAAACAAATAGGGATAAAAACACAATGCCGATAAATACAAATATCCCAACCTTTAGCTCTAATTTTGTTTTTCCGAATATCATTTTACTGCCTCCGTATTACTGTATAAAGTTTATCATCTAAAGCGCTCGAGCGTTTCTGTTATAGGGCCTTGCGCTAAACCGTTTATAAACTGGTGCACCACAGCATGGCTTGTATTCTGTATTTCATCCGGAGCGCCTTCCGCAATAATTTTGCCCTGATAGAGCATCGCAATCCTGTCTGCGACCTTGTAGGCGCTTTTCATATCGTGAGTCACCACAACCGAAGTAACCCTTAATTTATCATGAAGGCTTTTTATCAAATCATTTATGCTATCGGCTGTAATGGGGTCAACTCCTGTCGTTGGTTCATCATAGAGTAAAATCTGCGGCTTTATGCATATCGCCCGCGCCAGGGCAACGCGTTTTTTCATACCGCCGCTTAATTCAGAGGGGGTAAGATTCACGATGCCGCATAGCCCCACTAAACATAATGATTCTTCTATGCGTTCCAATAATTCCTTTTTCCCGATTTTTGTATGTTCGATTAAACCAAAACCTACATTTTCTCCTACCGTCATGGAATCAAAGAGCGCCCCGCCCTGAAAGACCATGCTGATTTTCATGCGCAGCTCATTTAATTCTTTTTGAGGCAACTTTCCTACTTCTTTGCCTTCAACGAGCACTTTACCTTTATCCGGCCTAAGTAAGCCTACAATATGCTTAAGAAAAACCGACTTCCCGCACCCGGAACGGCCGATAATAACGCAGGTCTCTCCGGTATTTATCTTAAGGTTAAATCCATCCAAAACCTTATGTTCCCCGAAACTTTTTGATACCCCTATGGCTTCAATCATAAGTTACTTGGCCGAAGTTATCCGCCAAAGAACTGTGGCGGATTAATTCGCCCGCCACACAGCTCTGGCGGGCGTCCGCCAACGTTTTATGGAGGACGCACATTGACTTACTTATACTGACGTATTCGTAAGTCAAGTGTTCATTAAGGCAATATAAAATAAAACAAAGCGGTAAAGAAACAGTCCGCAGTAATAATCAGGATAAATGAGGTAACCACGCATCGCCTTGTTGCGCTGCCCACCCCTTCTGCTCCGCCCTGGACATTAAAGCCTTCGTAACAACTAACCAAAGCAATAATCATCCCGAAAAATATAGTCTTAAAAAGCCCGGTAAACAAATCCTTATAAAGCAGCGAGTCAAAAGTAACATGCATGTACATACTGCTTGAAATGCCCAGTTTATGCACGCAGATAAGATAACTTCCGAATATCCCTATGCTATCGGCATACAGAGTCAGCAAAGGAAGCACTACGGTTAAGGCTAAAAAACGCGGCACAATCAGGTATTTTATAGGGTTGGTAGCAAGCGTTTCAAGCGCATCTATCTGTTCGGTAACCTGCATTGAACCGAGTTCCGCTGTTATGGCCGCGCCTACCCTGCCAGCCACGACTAACGCTGTGATAACCGGGCCTAATTCCCTTACCAATGATAATGCAACTAAGCTTGCGATATAAATCTCAGAGCCGATGCGCTGCATAAAATACGCTGTCTGAAGCGCAAAGATAAAACCGATGAATAAAGAAACAAGAGAAACTATGGGCAGGCTGTCAAAGCCGGCCTTTTTTGTCTGCTCAACTACCCGGTCTTTTTGAAAAGGAGGGCTGAAAGACAAATATATCGTCTGGGCAGCCAGATTAGCCAAGCCGCCGAAAAAATAAAAAAAAGCGATAGTCCTGCGGCCGAAACTTATAAAAAAATTAGTTAGATGATTCAAAGGCTAACTCCTGATTTTTAGAGGTTACTTTTACTGTAGTGCCTTCCTTAACTTTCTTTGAGATTATTTCCTGCGCAAGCGGGTCTTCCAGGAATCTTTGTATAATCCTCTTTAATGGCCTGGCCCCGAAAACAGGGTCAAACCCCTTTTCAATAAGAAGGCCCTTTGCTTCCAGAGAAACTTCTAATGTTATATTCTGCTCCTTTAGCCTGTTTGCAACAAAACCGATTTCAATATCGATGATGCGCCCCAAATCTTCTTTAACCAGTTGCCTAAAGACGATTATATCATCTATACGGTTTAAAAACTCCGGCTTAAACGTGCGTTTCACTTCTTCCAATAGCTTGTCCTTCATATCCTGGTAAGTGATTTCCTCTTTCTGCGTTTTAAACCCAAGCGAGCCGGTCTTACGTATCAGTTCTGCTCCGACGTTTGAAGTCATGATGATAATAGTATTTTTAAAATCCACTTTTCTTCCGAAGCTATCAGTAAGGCGGCCCTCTTCAAAAACCTGTAAAAGCAGGTTAAATACATCGGGATGCGCTTTTTCAATTTCATCCAGCAGGATCACGGCATAAGGCCTGCGCCTTACTCTTTCTGTCAATTGGCCACCCTCTTCATAACCGACATAGCCCGGAGGAGCTCCGATAAGGCGGGAAACATTAAACTTTTCCATATACTCTGACATATCCAACTGTAAAAGCGCATCCTCATCCCCGAACATAAACTCTGCTAATGCCCGCGCCAGGAGAGTTTTACCGACTCCGGTAGGCCCTAAAAATACGAACGAACCAATAGGCCTCTTAGGGTCCTTGATGCCTGCGCGCGAACGCCTGACAGCATGGGCAATTGCTTCAATCGGCTCATTCTGCCCGACTACCCGCTTATGCAGCTCATCCTCTATCTTCATTAATTTTTCGCTCTCTTTTTCTTCAAGGCGGAATATCGGAACGCCTGTCCACTGCGCCACAATTTTGGCGATCTCTTCCTCTGTTACTTCCGGCCGCATCTTATCTTTTGCCTGAGACCACTCTTTATTCAATTGCTCCAATTCCTGGCGCGCTATCCTTTCCTGGTCCCGTAACGACGCGGCCTTTTCAAAATCCTGCGATTTAATGAACGTTTCTTTTTCTTTGCGTAATGACTCAACTTTTGCTTCTAATTTTTTAATTTCCGGGGGGACGATTAAAACATTTAAACGGGCGCGCGAACCCGCTTCATCAATCAAATCAATTGCCTTATCCGGCAAAAACCTTCCTGAGATATACCTATCGGATAATTTTGCCGCTGCTTCCAAGGCATCGTCGCGGAAGGAGACCTTATGATGCTGCTCATACTTTTCCCGCAGGCCCTTTAATATTTCAACAGCCTGCTCCACTGACGGGGGCTCAACCATTATAGTCTGAAACCTTCTCTCTAACGCGGCATCCTTTTCAATATATTTTCTATATTCATCCATTGTGGTTGCGCCGATACACTGCATCTCGCCGCGGGATAATGCTGGTTTCAAAATATTGGAAGCATCAATAGCCCCTTCTGCTGCGCCCGCCCCAACCAGAGTATGCAGCTCATCAATAAAAATAATCACATCCTGAGAGCGCTTAATCTCCTCCATTACCGCCTTGATCCTCTCTTCAAACTGGCCGCGGTATTTTGTTCCGGCAACCATCAAAGCCAAATCCAAAACCACAATGCGCTTATCCTTTAAAGTCTCAGGCACATTCCCGGAGATAATCCCCTGAGCAAGCCCCTCAACTATAGCTGTTTTACCTACTCCTGCCTCTCCTAATAAAACAGGATTATTCTTGGTACGGCGGCTTAATATCTGGATTACCCGCTCTATTTCCTGAACTCTGTCAATTACAGGGTCAAGTTTATTTTCTTTTGCCAGTGCGGTCAGGTCCCGTCCAAAAGCATCCAAAGCCGGTGTCTTAGTCTTTGCCTGCTGGCCTGCGGGTGTGCCCGGTAACGCAGAGCCCAAAAGTTCCATTACTTCATTTCTTACCGCATTTAAATCTAAACCTAAGTTTAATAATACCTGCGAAGCAATACCCTCGCCTTCGCGGATAAGGCCTAATAAAAGATGCTCTGTGCCAATGTAATTATGGCCTAATGAGCGGGCTTCTTCCGCAGCCAGTTCCAATGCCTTTTTTGCGCGCGGAGTAAAAGGTATGTCTCCGATAATTTGGGTGGTCGGCCCGGGCTGCACTAATTTTTCAATTTCAAGGCGGATATTCTCCAAAGATACACCCATCTTCTGCAGGACCGCAGCGGCAACGCCTTCACCCTCGCGTATAAGGCCTAAAAGTATATGCTCTGTCCCGATATAATCATGATTAAAACGCCTTGCTTCCTCTTTTGCTAATATGACGACTTTTCTTGCCCTTTCAGTAAAACGGTTAAACATTATCTTCCTCCTTAATGAACACGCAACTTATGGAACGATAGTGAACATAAGTTGCTGTGTGAATTAACCCCGCAGCTTGCTGGAAAAATGTCGTAAAAGATTTTCTCAGCGTTTAAGCAAGGGGCAGGTTATATTCTCTATAAATTCAATTTTGCCCTGATTAATTCCGCTCTTTTTAAATCCCTCTCCCCTGCAGAGAGTTTTTTATTCTCGATTTTTTGCAGGTGCGCCGGCTGCGTAATAATAAAAAGTTCGTTTATATTGCGGCGGTTGATATCCTTTATCATCCCTAAATCAGCGCCTAACCTTACCATTGACAATAATTCCGTTGTTTCCTGGCTGGAAATTATACGCGCATTTTTTAATATCCCTAAACTGCGGTTAATCCTGTCCTCCAGCATCACCTTATTTTTTGAAAGCAGGGCCTCCCTTGCCTGGCCCTCCTGCTCGATAATCTGCCTTATAATGCCGTTGATATCCTCAAGCATCTCATTTTCGCTGCGGCCTAAAGAAACCTGGTTTGAAATCTGGAATAAATTACCTGTTGCCTGCGTGCCCTCTCCGTAAAGCCCGCGCGTGGTAAAACTTAATTTTGCTATCGCAGCCAAAACCCGGTCAATCTGCCGCGTCATCACCAAAGCAGGCAGATGCAGCATTACCGAACCGCGCATACCTGTGCCGGTATTGGTCGGGCAGGCGGTTAAATACCCCCAATCCGCAGAATAAGCGAATGATAATTCTTTTGCCAGGCAATCATCAATTGTATTGATAATATTCCAGGCCTCATATAAATTAAAACCCGACTGCATCACCTGAAGGCGGATATGGTCTTCTTCATTAATCATTATCGCTAAGACCTCTTCGTCATCTATGGCTATCCCTTTATGATTTGTCTTCTGCGCATGCTCCAATGACATAAGGTGCCGCTCAACGAGAAATTGTTTATCAATGGTATCTAATTCCGCTAATTTAAAAAACGTGGCGTTTTTTAGATAATCGCATCTTGTCGCGGCTTCTGCAATGGTATTTAAGACCTTTTCCCCCTGAAGCTTGCCTGACCAGTGCGGAAAAGGAATTTTTTCCAAATTTCTAGCCAAGCGCACGCGGCTTGAAATAACAATATCCGAATTCGGGCCTGTGCCTTTAAGCCATTCACTGGTATGCTTCAGGAGACTATCAAGTTGCATTTTTATTCTCCAGTTCTTTTATCTGATCGCGTATCCTTGCCGCTTCCTCAAACTCTTCCATCTCAACTGCCCTCGCGAGTTTCTGGCGCAGCTGGGCCAAATCAGGCTTTTCTGCTAAATCCGGCTTCTTTTTTGAAATCTTTGCCGCCTTTTCAAGCGACTTACCGACATGCTGGCAAGAACCGTGAATCCGTTTAAGAAGCGGGGCAAGATATTTCTTAAAAGACGCATAGCACTCACCGCATCCTAAGCGCCCGATTTTTTTAAAATCGGCGTAAGTCAGGCCGCAGTCCTGGCATTTAACGCTGGTTGCGGCTTCAGCTTCTTTCGCAGGTTTTTCAAACTCTGCCAGGCCCGCTAAAAGGTCGCTTAATCCGAATTGCTGCTCCATTGCCATGCTCTTTTCGTGCGCGCACCCTTCGCATAGATGCAGCTCATTCATCTGCTCGTCAATGATTTCAGTTAAGTGCACTGTTGCCGGGTTTTTCCCGCAGATATCGCAAAACATATTAATACCTTACTCCTTCTTTTTTGGTTGCCTCTTTGAATTTTTTCATCAAGCTCAAGGTAATTTTCCCGGGCTTTCCGGAACCGATAACCCGGCCGTCAACCATAGACACAGGGATAATTTCCGCTGCTGTCCCGGTTAAGAAACACTCGTCAGAAATATAGACTTCGTGCCGCGTAATCACGTGTTCATGCACATCAAGCCTTAAGTTAGGGGCAATCTCTAAAACAGTATCGCGCGTGATTCCCCTTAAAGTACCCATGCATTGCGGCGGGGTATAAAGATGCCTATCCTTTACAATAAAGATATTGTCTCCTGTGCATTCTGCCACATAACCTAAAGAATCCAGCATAATCGCCTCATCGCACCCCGCATTATTGGCCTCAATCTTTGCCAGGATGTTATTCAGGTAATTTAATGATTTGATCTGCGGATTTAGCGCCTCTGGCAGGTTCCTGATTGTAGGAACCGTGATAATCTTTAAACCCGCTTTATAGTATTCTTTAGGGTAGAGCGCGATTTTATCGGCAATGATGATAATAGTTGCCTTATCCGCGCATTTACGCGGGTCAAGGCCTAAGTCCCCTTCTCCCCGCGTCACAACAAGGCGAATATACGCATCCAAAAGATTATTTGCCTTCAAGGTTGCGATAACCGCTTTAGTCAATTCACTCTTGCTTAAAGGAATTTTTAGCATAATGCTTTGCGCTGACTCATAGAGCCGGTCAATATGCTCCTTTAATTTAAAAACTAAACCGTTATAAGAACGGATCCCCTCAAACACGCCGTCGCCATATAAAAGGCCGTGGTCAAACACAGAAATCTTTGCCTCATTTTTATTATAAAACTTTCCGTCGATATAAATTTTCATTATTCCTCCTCAATTTCCCTTTACCTAAAGTCTGAAATTGATCCCGAGCGAAGCGAGGGATTAATCTAATATGCCGTCTCTTAGATGATAAACCTTATCAGCGGCTTTAGTTAGTTCTATATTATGCGTAACCAAAACTACGCTCATCTGGTTTTCTAAATTTATCCTTTTAATCAAAGAGATAATCTCATCCCCGGTTTTTGAATCAAGGTTCCCCGTTGGTTCATCGCAAAGTAAAAGCCCCGGCTTATTAATTAACCCCCGCACAATCGCAACTCTTTGTTTTTCCCCTCCGGAAAGCTCGCTGGGAAAAAACTTAAGCCTTTCGCTTAAACCGGCCTGAATTAAAAGTTCCAAGGCGAATTTCTTTAATTTTTCCTCATTTCTGCTATCTGCGATTAACCCCGGCATAAGCACATTTTCCATGACCGTAAATTCCGATAAGAGATGGTAAAATTGAAAAACAAAACCGATTCTTTCATTTCTAACCTTAGAAAGAGCGCAGTCCCCCAAAGCATAAATATCTTCCTGCTCAAAAATTACTTTTCCTTCTGTCGGGTTATCCAAGCCGCCTAATATATGAAGCAACGTTGACTTGCCTGCTCCGGACGGACCGACAATAGCCAAAAATTCGCCCTTCTCAATACTTAAATCAACGCCCTTTAAAACGTGAAGCTCTCTTACGCCGTTATTATAAAGCTTATGTATGTTCTTCGCCTCTAACAAATTTATGCCTTTACCCCCGCACCAATTGCGTATTATGACCCTGGATTGCAATTGGTGCGGGGGTTTACTCGTATCTTAACGCTTCCACAGGATTCAGCCTGCTTGCCTTATTAGCCGGATAAATAGTAGAAATCAGGACAATCGCCATTGCGGCCGCGATAATCAAAATAATATCTGGCCAGAGCTCAATAGATACCGGCAGCCTGTCAATATAATAAATATCGGCGGGGAGCTTTATAAACTGATATTTTTTAAGCAAGGCGCATAGCCCAATTCCGCCTAAGCCTCCGAAAAACACCCCCAAGCCTCCGATGATAATGCCTTCATAAGTAAATAACCTTCTTATGCTCGCCTTGGTCATACCTAAAGCCTTTAATATGCCGATATCCTTTGTCTTCTCAACCACCATTATAATTAAAGTGCTCACGATATTAAAACAGGCGACCAGTATTATTAATGTGAGGATTACAAACATAGTAATTTTCTCTAATTTTAGAGCGGCAAAAAAATTGGCGTTTGCCTCCATCCATGTCTTTAAGCTATAATCAACGCCTAAAATCTGGCTTAACTCAAGTGAAACTTTATCCGCTAAATAAAGGTTATCTAATTTTATGGCAACAGCGCTGATTTGATTCGGCATACCCAGAATTTCCTGGGCTGTCTTTAGGTTAGCGAAACTAAGATTCATATCGTAATCATACATTCCTGAACTAAAAAGCCCTGCTACCCTAAAGATATACTGCTTACCCAGAGGAGAATAAATAACCAGCGGAGAATTTAACCTCAACCCCAGATAAATTGCCAATTCCCTGCCGATGATTACCCCGTCGGCGCCTAGATTATCTACCTCGCCTGCCACAATATAATTTTTAATTTTGCTAACTTGCGTTTCTGTGTTGAAATCTATCCCCTTTAGCCCCACTGCAAGAAACCTGTTTCCTTCTTTAACTAAGACCTGTCCTTGGATATAAGGGCTTATTCCTTTTACGTGCGGATTAAGCGCTGTTTTTTTGACCATATTCTCAAATTCGGCACTTGTTATCCCCTTATAACTCGATACCGTAATATGCGAATAATTACCGACAATTTTATCCCGCAGGTCCCGGTCAAAGCCGGTCATTACTGCGATAACAATAATCAGGGCCATTACGCCTATTGCAACACCTAATATTGAAATTACGCTGATAAGAGAGATAAACTTCTCTTTTCTTTTTGTCAGCAGATATCTCCAGCTTATCTCAAGCTCTGTTTTCATACTTTTTTTTCAGGCCTTAAGAGCGGGAATAAAATTACCTCTCGTATCGAAGGCTGGTCAGTAAGCAGCATCACTAACCTGTCGATTCCAATTCCAAGCCCGCCTGCAGCTGGCATGCCATGCTCTAATGCCACACAATAATCATCATCCACGCTCTTTTTTTCATCGTTATTTAATTCTTTAATCTCTTCTTCAAAACGCTTCCTCTGTTCTTGGGGGTCATTTAACTCAGAATAGGCATTGCCTATCTCAAGCCCCCCGATAAATAATTCAAAACGCTCGGAGATTAAAGGATTTTCTTTTTTTGCCTTTGCCAGGGGGCTAAGGTTAGTAAAGTAATCAGTGACAAAAGTCGGATTAGTATTCATCAAATCCTGCTCTAAAATATCCTCGATTATCTTATTTACCTGCGAGCGGGTAAGCTTAAGCTTATCTTTAGCAAACCCTTTTTCCTGCAGTTTCTTTAGCATCAACGTAACTTCATCCTGCGGCTCGATATTAAACCTTTCTTTGACCATTTGAGCGAAAGAACGCTTCTGCCAGGGAGCAGCCAAAGATATGGTTTTTCCCTGATAAACAATATCCTCTTTTCCCAGCACCTGCTTGGCTAGCGAAACAATCAAATCTTCGACTAACCTCATCATATCCTCATAATTACAATATGCGCTGTAAAGTTCGAGCATGGTGAATTCCGGGTTATGCCTGGTCGATACCCCTTCATTGCGGAAGGAGCGGTTTATTTCGTAGACCCTGTCCAATCCAGCCACTAAAAGCCGCTTTAAGTATAATTCGGGGGCTATCCTCAAGTACAAATCCTCGTCATACTCATTATGATGCGTCTTAAAAGGCCTGCCTGCTGCGCCGCCGGGGATATTATGCATCATCGGCGTTTCAACTTCCAAAAACCCCCTCTGGTCTAAAAAATCCCTGATACCCTTGATGATGCGGGAGCGCATTAAAAATACTTTTTTTACCTCTTCATTGGCGATCAAATCTAAGTAACGCTGGCGGAAACGCAACTCTATATCTTTTAAGCCGTGCCATTTCTCAGGGATGGGCCTTAAGGCCTTGGCAATTATGGTAAATTCCTCTGCTTTTATCGTAGGTTCATTGGTATGCGTCTTAAAAAGCTCTCCACGAACGCAAATAATATCAGCTATATCCACATTATCCAGAAGTCCAAAAGATTCCTTACCCACAAAATCTAACTTTATATAAAGCTGTATCCTTGCGCTTGCGTCTTTTAGGTCCATAAATACAACTTTCCCGTGCTGGCGCTTAGCCATAATCCTACCGCAAACAGCTATCCTTTTACCCTCGGTAAAATCCTTCAATATTTCTCCGATATCAATACGGCCCGAAGGAATACTGGGGTATGCAGGCACGCCCCTTTCCTTTAAAAGGTTTAATTTTGACTTTCTTTGTTCGATAATTTCGTTTAAATCCATAGGCCTATAATTATATAGTAATTTGGCAGCTCTGTCAACCCTGCCCTTGCTTAAAATTGCACTTGACATTATTAAACTATACCATTAAACTTCTAAATACACACTTAACCTTTTAGAATATGGCATGGAAAGAAGAAGGGCCCAGCGCCTAAATATCCCTCTGCGAGTAAAATGCTATTTGCCCTCCGGAGGGAAAATTATAACAGAAGAGGTCCTTGCCAAAAATATTAGCGGCACAGGAATAGGCCTAAGTTTTAAGCGGCCATTAAATATTGGCTCAAGATTCAAAACTTTATTTTATTTACCTAATGACCAGCAGCCCATATCTTCAGTTAGCGAAGTAGTCTGGTGCAAAAAACAAATTGAAGATGGTAAAATATACTTCGATGTAGGCATAGAGCATAATAAAATTTCTGCAAAAGATAAAGAAAAATTTGTTTTTCTTTTTTGCGAAACAATGATAAATTACTCTTATGACTCATGAAATAATCTCCGTTACTAGAAAGAAATAATCTGGGGTAAAATAAATGAAAAAGGCAAAAACAATATATAGAGTTGCCCGCACAAGGCAGGAATTAGAAGAGGCATTTTCTCTTGTCTACAAAGAATATTTGACGCGAGGCTATATACCGAAAGATTATAGAAGCAGGCTAAGAATATCTCTTTATAATGCGCTGCCTTCTACAACGACCTTTGTGGCAAAGCAGGGTAAAAATGTCGTAGCTGCTGTTACGCTTATACCGGATTCCTCTTTGGGCCTGCCGATGGATAAAATATATAAAAAGGAATTGGATGTTTTGAGAAAACAAAATTGCAAAATCGCTGAAGTATCGCAGCTCGCCATTGATACCAGCCCCTTTGTAAAACACTCTTTCTCAATGTTTAATTTTGGTAAACTCATATTTATATTCAGGCTCTTTAAGGCTCTGCTTGATTATGCTTTGGATATTGAGCATCTGACTAATCTTTGCATAGCCATTAACCCTAAACAACAGCTTCTTTATAAGTTTCTTTATTTCGAACCTATAGGAGGATTAAAATATTATGCCTCAGTTAACAAAGCCCCTGCGGTTGCCTTAAACTTAAGATTAAATGAAGCGGAGCAGAAAGCAAGAAGTAGGATGAGCCTTTATAAAATATTTTTTGGAAACAAAACTGATCCGAAATCACTGGAAGGAAAATTTAAACTAAGCCCTAGGGATTTAGAGTGTCTTTTTGTGGAGAAATCCAATATCTTTGAAAAATTGACGCCTGCTCAGATAAATATTCTAAAGGCCTCTTATCCACTTCAGCAGATAGATAGGATTTTATCAAAAGTCATAAATAACTTCTGAATATATACGGCTTTTTTTATCGAACCTCCCAAATAGCCCTGAAGCATCCCCTTGAAAAATATCCGCTCCGAATCTAAGCCGCCAGTTATTCTTTATTTTCAGGCTAATCTTTGGCCTATATAGAAAATCCGGCTCCATTAAACTTGCGATTATGAGGAATTCCGGCTCAAGCTTTCCATTTAAAAAGTCTGTTTTTATCCGAAAGGAAAGAGAATTGTTAAACTTATTTTCGTTATCGGCCAATAAATTGGTATGGTTAAAGATTGCCCTTTGCATAAATTGAAGGTTAGTATCAACTTTATCAAAAAAAGTATAATCTAATCCAAGAAGATAATCTATAAAATTTCTCCTGACAACGCCATCTATATCCGTATTATCAAATATGGAAAAATAGCTGTCTTTATTGAAGACAAATTCGCCCTTAAGAACGGCTTCTTTAATTTCCTTGGCTAAAGTAGCGCCTATTATCTCAAGCCGTTTGTACTGGGGGAAGAAATTAAAGACACCGGATTGTATTGACCGAAAGTTAACCGGAGATTTATCCCATGTGTGCAAATAAAATGCGCCAATATCCCATCCGGACAATAGGCAAGATAACCTTATCCCCAGTTCGCTATTATCAAGGGCATTCTTAGGCCGGGAGGCGTCTTTAGTAGTAAAGGCGGTAGTGGGGGTCGGTATCGGATACGGAAATGCGAATTCTGCATTGGTAACCCCCAATTTATTGAATTGCGGGGCCGGTAACCATACAAATTCTGCATGGAAGTTTTCTTTAGAATATTCTATATCAGAAGCCCATTCTGGAATCCTAATCAGGTCAAAATCAGGAAGTATAAATTCTCTTAAATCTTTAGCATTTACTACATCGGCAAAAAAAAGCGCTACAGCCTCTCCCCAGACTATCTGCTGCTTGCCCAATCTTATATCCCATGGGCCATAAGAATAATCGATAAAAGTATCGCGTAATTCTAACTCTGAGCGCTGGTCCGATTTTACATTTGCGGGAAAACTATGGGTAAGATTAAATACGGCATCGTAATAAAAACGGCCGCTAAGCTTAAAACTAAGGGCATCCGATATTTTACCGGCTTCCGACAGGATGAGCTGGTTTTTTATCTTTGTGAATTGGCGCGGAGACGAAACGCGGTAAGCGGTTTCGTTTTTTAGCGTCCCGCTTTGGCGCAAAGCAAATTTTTCCCCTATTTTTGGTATAGCTTCATATTTTTCTTCAGATATTTTTTTACGCAGGTCTTTTATGTATTCATAAGAAAAACTCTGTGCTTCTGTTTCCTGCATGATTTTTGCTATCTGATATTCGCGGTCCGCTAATACCGCAGGGACAATAGCAAGGAAAAAAAAGAAAAATATTAAGATTGCAAAGGTATTTTTTGTCCGCCTCATTTTATTTCGTTAATCCATAAATTTTTTCATATAATCTTTTGTAAAATACTTGTCCGGCAGTTCCTTTACTGCCATGTTGTCATATTCTATAATAGAGCGTTTGTCTTTTACGATAGGGTCATTCATTACTAATCTGGAAGGCCTTAATCTTCCTGCCAGTTCCCTATAATTTTCATAAGAGCACACTTTTAATAGCCTGCCGGAGACGGCGAAAAACTCCGCTTTCAGAGGATAGAAATTATCCTTCTGGACCCATAATGTTACCTTTGAGTAAGTGACCCCTTCTGTTTTTGCAGCAAGATTCAGCACATAATAATACTTGCCTTCAATTTGTTCGCTTCTGATTAATTCTGAAACATAGTCTCCAGAAAAATTTGTGCGGGCTATATCGCCGTTTGCCACCTCTCCGATAAGCCGCTCTTGTAAAGATATACGCAATGGTTTTGAAACTTCCGGAAGGAATGCCCACAGGTCCCTGCCTAACATAAGCAGTATTCTTCCTTTATCTACAGGCGGAGAAAGAGTTTTAACTACCGTTTTATCTCTGCCTTTAACCATTACATCATACGTAGCTACCATTGGCTCGGAATTAGCCTTAAAACTTGTTACCTTTACCCAAGTCGTATAGTCCAATTGCGGATTCCTTACCTGGTCGGCCCTAAAAAGAATCTCCTCTGCCGCGGGAGGTTCGTCATTGGCGGTTGATAAAGAGAAAAAAAATAATGTGTTTATTAAAAAACAAATAGCTATGTTTATACGGGATTTTCTGCTCATTGTTATCTATCCTGTATGCCTGAGCGCCTCTGCTACTTCAAGCCTTGATGCTTTGTAGGCCGGATACAAAGAAGAAACAAGGGATGTTATTACCGAAAGCATAAAAGCAAACACTGCCATTGAAGGCACAATCATCGGCCTGGAAAGCCATCCAAAGGTGATATTAGGCGCCGGAGGCATAGGTATGCCAATCTTAGATATCAGATAAGTAATGAAAATACCGCTTGTTACGCCTATTATCCCACCGATTATTCCCAAGGCAAGGCCCTCGCATA
>Ga0105164_10000807_pt1 | contig 20599 bp, 24 predicted proteins | sample VDWuncwatermetaG_FD_89674 | JGI IMG/M metagenome (GOLD analysis project Ga0105164, IMG submission 89674) | Wastewater microbial communities from Netherlands to study Microbial Dark Matter (Phase II) - VDW unchlorinated drinking water | ecosystem: Environmental > Aquatic > Freshwater > Drinking...
ACTTTATTTTGGTTGATAATTTTTAATAAGTTATCTAGTCAGGAAATTCTACTAGGATTCCCTTGGACATTAATAGAGTATAGCCAATACAAAAACTTATATATAATTCAAATTGCAGAGTACTTTGGAAGCCTTTCTATAAGCTTTCTTCTCGTATATTGTAATCTTGTGCTTGCAAACCTTTTCACATGGTTTTTTCATGTAGATAAAATAGGAAATAGATTTATTCCCAGTAAGCCTGGAGACTTTGGATCAATAATAGGCAGTGCCACATTTATTACCCTTTTAATATCAAGCTCTATTATTTTTAGTATCGTTTCATTGAATACAAATAAATCAACCTACACAAAAAAATCAAAAACCATATCTATACTTCAAGGAAATTTACCCATAAAAGCAACAAGAGGAGAAGGCTTAAATATTAGTCTTGCAAGAAATACTTATGGTTCTTTACTAGATGGGATAAATTCTGAATTAATAATAACTCCAGAAGGATCATTACCTACTGTAATAAATTCTGATCAGGAAACATTATCCTGGATAGAAAAAAACTGTCGTGAAAAAAATGCCACATTTCTTAACGGAAGCTATTGTCAAAATAAAAATCTAAACGTTACAAACTGTGCAACAATAAAAAGTCCGTCAGGAAATGAAATCAACTTTTATGAAAAACAAAGACTAGTCCCATTTGGAGAATATGTACCTCTTTATGATTTCTTGCCAGATTTTCTAAAAAAGTTTGCTGATACTGCTATTGGTGCAGGATTTAACAAAGGAGAGATTACAAAACCATTAGACTCAACCTTAGGTAAACTTGGAGTCAATATCTGCTTTGAACTTATGTATCCAGAAATTATAAGAAATTTATCTTTTCAAAAAGCTAATATACTTATCAATCTTTCAGACTTAAGTTGGTTTTCCAGTAATTGCATAAAAGAACAATTTTTAAGTTTTGGCGTTTTTAGGGCTATTGAAAATAGAAAACCAGTAGTCATTGCTTCTAATAATGGTATTTCTGCTTTTATTGAATCTACTGGATATATAAAAAGTAAAACGATTCCAAGCAAGAATGAAATATTAACAGATTGGGTAAAACCTAATAATAAAATGACTTTTTATACTAAATATGGATGGTAGAAAGAAACGATGGGGCGATAGAGAAACAAGAGATATAGGTTACAATATTTCATATGAGAAAAATATTTCTTTCACTCATTTTACTAATTGCATTAAATCAAAACAGTAATGCTAATGCTGGACAAAGTACTGTCAAATTTATTGGCAGTAAAGATGCTTTAGTTCAGCTAGAAGTTGCTTCTACGCCAGAAGAAAAAAGTAAAGGTTTAATGAATGTATCTTCTTTGCCAGAAAATCATGGAATGGTGTTTACGTTTAGACCAGCTCAAAAAGTTACTTTTTGGATGAAGGATACATTAATTCCTTTAGATATGATTTTTATTCGAAAAGGAAAAATAGTTAAAATTGTAAAAAGTGCCACGCCAAATCAAACACAAATTTTATACCCTTCAGATTTTGAAGTTACAGAAGTTGTTGAAGTTAATGGTGGATATACAAACAAATATAAAATATCAGTTGGAAGTAAAGTGCTATTTAAAAACATGCTCACATCAAAAACCAATGGATAATACCTTTGTACAAGTAAAAGAATATTTACCAAAAAGAAAAAATGACTCTAATAAAGGATCCTTTGGAAAAACTCTTCTAGTTTGTGGGAGTAGTAAATTCCCTGGAGCTGCAATGCTAGCTAGTAGAGCCGCTAGCTCAATAGGTTCTGGATTAACAGCACTATCTTCACCAAAAGAAGTTTTCAATGAAATCACCCCTGGCATACCTGAAGCTACACATGTAGAATTTAATCTTAACTCGATTCTAGAAGAATCAAAAAAATCAAATGTAATAGTAATTGGTCCTGGGTTAGGCACAGATGAAGATGTTCAAGAACTAGTAATAAAACTAATTCAATCTGTCAATATTCCAATTGTTTTAGATGCTGATGGAATCAACGTTTTAGAAGGTAAACAAGAGCTCTTAAAAATAGTAAAAAGCGACATTGTTCTTACCCCTCATCTTAAAGAATTTTCAAGAATTTCAGATATATCTTTGGATGAAATCTTGAAAAATAAGTTATTACTTGTAGAACAATTTTCCAATGATTTTAATTGCACCTTAGTTTTAAAAGGAGCAAACACCATAATTTCTCACAAAGAAAAAGAAACATTTGTTTCACCATTTGCTAACTCTGCACTTGCAAAAGGTGGAACTGGAGATGTTTTAGCTGGGTTTATTGGGGGGCTTATTGCTCAAGGAGTAGAGCCTTATAAAGCAGCCTGTCTAGGTGTATACATACATGGCAAAACTGCAGAAATAATATCTAATGAAAAAACTGAATATTCATTATTACCACAAGACTTAATCAGTTATTTACCTAAAACTTTAAAATACTTCTTATAGAGCAATACATCATATGGGTATAAAGAGATTGGGTTATTAATTTGATAGAATATCTACTATGTCAATAAAAGATTTAAAAGAAGAATTTATCAGCTCAAAAACAATTCACACCGGTAGAATTCTTACATATACCGTAGACACTGTAAAACTTCCTAGCGGAAAAGAAGGCTCAAGAGAAATAATTATCCACAATGGTGGTGTAACACTAGTGCCGATGCTAGATTCAAATAAAGTTGTTCTTGTAAAACAGTACAGATACCCTATAAAAAAAGCAATTTGGGAATTACCAGCAGGGCGAGTAAACATGGGTGAAGATCCAGTGAATGCTGGAAAAAGAGAATTAAAAGAAGAGACTGGTTACATAGCTGGAAAACTAGAATCACTGGGAATTGTTTATCCACTTCCTGGTTATTCTACAGAAGTTTTATACTTTTTTAAAGCCACAGAATTAATAGATGATGAGCCAGAACCAGATGAAGACGAATATTTAGAAGTAAAAGTATTTGACTTAAAACAAGCCTGGCAAATGGTAAAAGATGGCGAAATCCGTGATGGAAAGACTATTGCAGGATTGAGTTTGGTGATGTTTTAAGATTCCCATCATTTGAAGCACTTAATACATATTTCATTCTAATTTAAATCCATATATAATTTACTTAATTATGATTTCTAATATTGTTAACTTAGCAAGAAGAAGACTAGTTTTAAATTCATTATTTGGTGGCATGGCAGTTGTAGGTGGATCACATATTGAAGGTAAAGCTAATGCCGTAAAGAGCATTAAAAGTGCTGACAAAAAAGATGTTGCAATACCAGCAGATAGAAGTACAGTTTATAACAATGGTTATTACAAAGGGTTTGCAAAAAGTGGGTTATCTTTATCTTTAGTTTTATTTTTATTACACAAAGTAGCCCAACGAAGAATGCTGAGTGAACGTGATTATGTAGTTTCCGTAGATTTAGATGGTAATGATGATGTCAAAGAAATTGACTTAAAAGATGTTTTAGTTGATAGAAGAGATTTCTTTCCGATTGCGACTCTACCACCTATTTTTGGCTATGGTATATATGGAATGGCGAGTTCTATAAGTGAGTCTGCAAATGTAAATCCTGCCAATGCTGCAATAGCTGAACCAGATAAAAATGAAAGTGGTCTTATAAGTGAAAATGCCAAGCTTACTTTAGGAGCATCGAGTCATGCTGCTGGAATGACTGGGTTAGTAGTTACTCATTTTGCATTTAATAGTCAAGTTAGAAACAGGGTATCTCTTTTAGAGTATTTAGATAGAAATAAGGACAGTAATGAAGATGATGATTAGCTTATATAACCTTCGCTTCTTCTCTTAAAGCTTTTACAAGTGCTGCAACCTTCTCAGGTACTTCACCTTCAAATATCTTAGCCTCTTTACGGGAAGGTGGTAAATCCAAACCTGTTATTTCAGTTTTCGTAGTATTTCCTAAATCAGCTTTCACGACTTCCTTAATTTCTTTTTTCTTTGCTTTCATAATGCCTGTAATAGATGCATAACGAGGAATATCTTCTCCTCTATCACAAGTAATAAGTGCTGGAAGCTGGACTTCTACAGTTTCCTTGGCACCATCTGCTTCTCTTTCACAAGTCACTTTTTTATTTGCTGCATCGATTTCTGTAAACTTAATCACTAAACTTAATGATGGCAATCCTAATTCTTCTGCTACAAAAATAGGTATCTGAGTAGTTTCCAAATCAATTACCTTTTTCCCAGAAAGAATTAAATCATAAGGAATATTTTTTAATTCATTTGCGATGAGCTTAGATATAGTAAAAGCATCTGCATTTTCTAAAGAGTCATCTTTTATAAAAATAGCTCTATCTGCTCCCATAGCTAGTCCCTGACGTAAGGCTTCTTCAGTTCTAGATGGTCCACATGCTAGTAGAGTCACATTGCAATGTGGCTCTACGCCTGCCCCAATTTGTTCTTTAATCTTTAATGCTTTTTCAATAGCAAATTCATCATAAGGATTAATTATCCATGTTATTCCACTGTTATCAATTTTATTTTGTTCGCTAGTAATTTTTATTTTTGTTTCTGTATCAGGAGTTTGTCTCACTATAACGATTATGTTCATTTTTATCCCTTACTTTTATTCATACCTACAATCTTTTTTATGCCCACTGGAATCAGTGAAAATATTATAAGATTAAAAATAATAATTGAGATTGTTACTATAATTCCTATTGTCATTATATTAACTCCTACATTATTAATAATATAAGATTTTGGAATGTTTGGCACCTATTATGTATATATCTAACGGGGTGGAGAATAGAGGTTAGAAGACGGAGGCTAGAAAACAGAATTCAAATTTCTATTCTCTGACCTCTGTCCTCCATCCTTCAAATTTTTCATTTGTAAAATACAAACATTTATTATACTTAATAGTAGAAAATTTAAGAAAAAGGGTAAATAAAAAATATGGGAAATATATTAGTTTTATCAGAAGTCAGCCTTGATAAGGATTTAAGTAAACCTTCTATCCAAGTTTTAAAAACTGCCAGAGCTATTGCTGATTCTACCTCTAGTTCTTTAATAACAGTGGTAATTGGTGGAAACTTAGATTCAAATAAATTAAAAGACCAAACAGGAGCCTGTGGTGTAGATAAGTTAATCATTGCAAGTGATACTTCTCTTGAACAATTTAATGCTGAGATTTACAAAAAGATTTTTATAAAAATAATTAAAGACTTAAATCCAGATTACATTTTTGGAGTTAATTCCACCATTACTGGAGACTTATTTCCTGCAGCATCTTTCCATATTAATGGCGGATTAGCCATGGATTGTACTGATGTTAGTTTAGACAGAAATACATTAAGCATTACAAAAACAATGTATTCAAATAAAGTAATTTCAAAATTAAAATTTAGTGGTGAGCAAAAACCAAAACTAGCAACATTCAGACCAAATACATTGATGCCAAAAGATGTCCAGACAAAAATTCCAGAAGTACTTAATGAAACAGTAAGCATTGATCAAGGATCATTAAAAATTAAAATTAAAGAAGTTAAAAAATCAGAGTCTAAAGAAGTTTCACTTACAGAAGCTGCCATTATTATTTCAGGCGGAAGAGCAATGGCTAGCTGGGATAATTACAAAATTCTTTTTGAAACAGCAGAGGTGATAGGTGCAGCAGTAGGCGCATCCCGTGCTGCCGTGGATTCAGGTTATGCACCACATAAAATGCAAGTAGGGCAAACTGGGAAAACCGTATCACCACAGCTTTATATAGCATGTGGGATTTCTGGTGCTATTCAGCATTTCGCAGGAATGGGAAGTTCTAAAGTTATTGTAGCTATTAACAAAGACCCTAATGCACCTATATTTAAAAAATGTGACTACGGCATAGTAGATGACTTATTTAAAGTAATGCCTGTTTTAAAAGCAGAGTTTGCTAAGTTACTTGGGAAAGAATTAGTTAGTAAATAATATGCCTGTAAATATCCCTGAATTGGTTAAAGAAAAACCACTACTCATGGGCATTTTAAACATTACGCCAGATTCATTTTCTGATGGTGGGAAATATTTCAACTTAGAAAATGCTGTTAACCATGCTAAAGAACTTATAAAGAGTGGGTTTCATATTATAGATGTAGGGGGTGAATCGACGAGACCTGGTGCTGAGCTTATTTCTGAAGATGAGGAAATCAGAAGAGTAATTCCAGCAATCCAAGAAATTATTAAGCTAAAAAAAATAGTTTCAATCGATACTTATAAATCTAAAGTTGCAAAAGCCGCTTTAGAAGCAGGCGCTGACCTTATCAACGATGTCTCAGGACTTACCATGGATGAAGAAATGGTAAATGTAGCTAGAGAATTTAATTGTCCGATAGTGATTATGCATAATGAAGGAATTCCTGCCCGTAAAGACGTTGTATACAACGTCTCCACAAGCAGTGAAACCATAGTAAATAAAATTGTTTCCTGGCTCCAAAAACAAACTAATTACGCTATAAAAAACGGTATAAAAAAAGAAAACATAATAATCGATCCTGGAATTGGTTTTGGAAAAACACCTGAAGAAAATTTTTTTATTATTGAAAATCTTTTTGAGTTTAAATCTCTGGGATTTCCAATACTTATAGGACCATCAAGAAAATCATTTATTAAAGCAATCCATGGTGAAGACACTGACATTGAAAAGAAGAGTAAAGAAATAGTAGATTTATGCATTAGAAATGGGGCAGATATAGTGAGAATACATTAACAGTTGCCTTCGATCATCAAGCAAATAAAAGAATTGAAGAAGCTTTTAGAAGATCAGATGAAGCAGAGAAAACGAGAGCAGAACAAAGAAGACGGCATTTAAGAGAGCTTAATACGTGGGGTTTAAATCAAGCGTCAACTTGTTAGTGTTAATTAACTAAGGTGCATTCTTTTTAAGAGCTTCTTCATCTATGTGTGATCCAAACTTCCAGACAAGCCATGCACATCCAAGTAAAATGGTCAAAAGCATAATAATAATAATTAGTTGAATATCAGCTGTTGTGAATATCATCATTAACTCCTATGGTCATTATGTTACGCCCTACACCTAAGAATGTCAATCCGACAAAGAACAACCTAACTCAAACGTCATTGCGAGTCGAACGAAGTGAGACGTGGCAATCTCCCCATCATTTTTAAGTAAAAACTTTCTCAGAAAGATCATTACACTCTTTATTCATATCTTCTATTAGCTTGATTTTAGCTGCTCTTGATCCAGCTTTAATTTGCTTTTCTCTTGCTATAGCATCAATAATACTGTCAAATATTTCAAAATAAACAAGCTTGTTAACTCTATATCTTTTAGTAAAACCTTTAACTAAAGCATTTTTATGTTCATATACTCTTCTTGATAAATTATTAGTTACTCCTGTATAAAGTACAGTGTTTATCTTATTAGCAAGAATATAAACATAGAAATCACCACTCATAGAAAGTATTATTACATTGAGTTATCGAGATTGCTTCGTCGCTAAAGCTCCTCGCAATGACGTGTTATGGAGTTGATACCCTCGGTTACATTTGTCATCTTTTTGATACCGTGGGTTACATTGTTAAAAATTTAAACCGCTTTAGCAGGTTGTTTTGGTTCTTCTTTAGGTGGTTCTTTTTTTTCGTATTTTTTCTTTATTTCAACAATGCCAATTTTTTCAAAGACAACCATCATTCCATCATCTACAATTTCTTTACCCTTATCCTGAGTAATAGACAATGTTGCAGAGGTGTCCACTTTAGGAATTTGATCTGCTGGAATTTCACTCTTTTTCTTTAAAATAGCTCTTACATTATCGCCTTCAACAAATTTACCCATAAGAATTTCTTCTGCAAATGCATCTTCAATGAGCTTTTGAAGTGTTCTTCTCATTGGACGTGCACCGTATGTTTGGCTATAGCCTTCTTTTACAAGTTTTTCTTTCACTTCTACTGAAAGTTCAAGTCCCATATTTTTTTCATTTACACGCTTATTAAGCTCTTTAGCCATGATGTCTAAAATCTTATATAGCTCTTCTTTTAGGAGATGTTTAAATATAATAATGTCATCTAGCCTGTTTAAAAACTCAGGTCTAAATGTACGTTTCATTTCATCAGAAACCATTGTCTTCATACGTTTATAGATAGAATCAGGATCTACTGACTCTGCTGACCCAAAGCCTACTGGACTTAATTGTTCAATACTTCTTGCACCAACGTTACTCGTCATAATGATAATGGTATTTTTGAAATCTATTGTTCTACCCTTAGAATCCGTTAAACGTCCATCATCTAGCAATTGAAGTAAAATATTAAAAACATCTGGATGTGCTTTTTCAATTTCATCAAATAAAACCACTGAGTAAGGTTTTCTTCTTACTGCTTCTGTAATTTGACCACCCTCGCCATAACCTACATATCCTGGAGGTGATCCAATAAGCTTACTTACCGTATGTTTTTCCATGTACTCAGACATATCTAAACGAATAAGATTTTCCTCTGAACCAAAGAAAAATGATGCAAGAGCTTTTGCTAATTCTGTTTTACCGACACCAGTAGGTCCTGAGAACATAAAAGTACCAATGGGTTTGTTTGGGTTTTTAAGACCCACACGAGCTCTTCTAATAGCTTTAGATACTGCTGTAACTGCTACATCTTGACCAATAACTCTTTCATGAAGTATTTGTTCAAGCTTTTTAAGTTTTTCTGTTTCACCCTGAGTTAGATCTCCAACAGGAACACCTGTCCATGAGCTAACTATATGAGCAATTTCTTCATCGCCAACGATCGGTTTATTTTTTTCTTGCTCTTCTTTATATTTTACTTGGATTTCTTTAATTTTCTCTTTTAATTCAGCTTCTTTATCTCTAAGCGAACTTGCTTTTTCAAATTCCTGAGATCTAATTGCTTGTTCTTTTTCACGACTCATAGCACGAAGATCTTTCTCTAGTTCTTTTCCTTCAGGAGGGAGTGAACTAGCACGAAGTCTTACTCGAGAACTAGCTTCATCAACTAAATCAATTGCTTTATCTGGCAAGAAACGATCACTAATATATCTATCTGAAAGAATAGCAGCTGAAATCAATGCTGCATCAGAAATAATCAATTTATGATGTTCTTCATATTTTGGTCTTAAACCACGTAAGATTTCTACCGTATCCTCTACTGATGGAGCATCTACGATAACAGGCTGAAATCTTCTTTCAAGAGCTGCATCTCTTTCAATATGTTTTCTGTATTCATCAAGGGTAGTAGCACCGATACATTGTAATTCACCTCTGGAGAGTGCTGGTTTTAAAATATTTGCTGCATCAATAGCACCTTCAGCAGCACCTGCACCAATTAAAGTATGTAACTCATCAATTACGATAATTACATTTCCAGCAGATCTAATTTCATCCATTATTTTCTTTAAACGTTCTTCAAACTCACCACGATATTTTGTACCTGCTACTAATAAACCAATGTCTAATTGAATAATTCTTTTTTCTTGAAGAATATCTGGAATATCTCCAGTAGCAATTTTTTGAGCCAAACCCTCAGCTATAGCTGTTTTCCCTACTCCAGGTTCACCAATTAATACTGGGTTATTTTTACTTCTTCTCCCTAATATCTGAATAACTCTTTCAATTTCTTTTTCACGTCCTACTACAGGATCCAATCTACCTTCTACAGCAGCTTGTGTTAAGTTTGACCCGAACTCATCTAGTGTAGGAGTTTTTGATCTACCTGTACCTGAAGTAGCCTGTACTCCAGTAGCACCAGTTTCACCAAGTAGTCTGACAATGTGTTGTCTAACTTTAGAAAGATCTACACCAAGATTTTCAAGAACTCTTGCTGCTACACCTTCACCTTCACGAATAAGACCAAGTAAAAGATGTTCAGTACCAATATAATTATGACCAAGCTGTCTTGCTTCATCCCAAGAAAGCTCTAAAACTCTTTTTGCTCTTGGAGTAAATGGAATTTCAACAGCAACAAAACCGCTTCCTCGTCCTATAATTTTTTCTACTTCAATTCTTGCATCTTTAAGATTAACGCCCATTGATTTTAAGGTTTTAGCAGCAATTCCTGTCCCTTCACCAATTAGACCTAAAAGAATTTGTTCAGTACCTACGAAATTATGCCCTAATCTTCTGGCTTCTTCCTGGGCCAACATTATTACTTTTATAGCTTTTTCTGTAAATCTTTCAAACATTTTTTTATTCTCTTTCTATAATACTAACAATGAATTTAATTTATAAGCTGTCCTAAACATATAGGGATTACCTTAGACCATATAGACCACAAAATCAGATTTTTTAATCGCTCGTATAGACGTAGATTAAAATACAGAGCTATTATCTAACATATATGTAAATTAGTGAGACAAAGCAATATTTTGTTCTTTTGTTTTTTCTCTATAAGCTTGGATTAATGCTGTAGCTGGTATTTCTATTACAACTTTTTCAACTTCATTGAAACCGCCAAGTTTAGCAAGTTTTCCCTCTATCTTTACACTTCCAGCTAAAGAAATTTTTCCATTGATTACTTCACCTTTTAATGGTCCTGAAAACCCTATCTTGCCAGGGATTAAACCTTTTGGATCACCAATACCAGAAACTTTTACATTTATGTAATCTAGATTTCTAAAAAGTCCATTAATATCAGTAGTGAGATCAACATCATATGGTCCTGTCTTACCAATACCAATAGCTGAACCTTTTATTTTATTTCCATCAATGGATAAATCAACTTCACCACTACCTACTAACTTATCTGAAATGTTAAATGTATATGGTAGTTTTTCTTCAAAATTTATATCTAATTTGGATTCAGCATAAGCATTTTGCTTTGTTGTCTTAATTTTTTTAGCTATCTTTATATTTTTATCAATGACTTTGTCCACAGCCTTCATACTAAGGGGAGATATAAAAACCATAATCAATAGCATTATTGAGACATAAGCCTTATTAAAAATATTTAATTGTTTCTTTCTTGATTTCATGGTTTTTTAATTATGAAACAATATGTATTGATTACTTTCCAATACCTTACTATTAAAGCACATCTAATCCTATTAAAAATCCCTCAAAAGAAGGAATTATGAGGCTTTGACGGGGATTTAGGAGTTTTGTTTCATGCTTTGGGTATATTATCTTGACTTTTTGATTTCATCTCAAAATTTAAAATTAAGGGTAAACTTTAAAAGAAAATATTTTTGTTTGGAGAAAAAAAATGTCTAACAGTTGCAAAGAATCATTAATGTCAATGTACCAATCTTTTAAGCCAGAAACAGTTGGTGGTTTAAAAGCTATTTATGCTTTTGATATTTCAGGTCCTACAGGCGGGAAATGGACTCTCATTATTGAAGATGGTAAGTGTGAATTAAAAGAAGGAACTGATCCTAATCCATCAGTAACCATTTCAATTTCTGATCAAGATTGGCTATCAATTCAAAGCGGAAAATTAAATAGTCAAATGGCTTTTATGATGGGAAAACTTAGAGTAGCAGGAGATATGGGCCTAGCTATGAAATTACAAACAATGTTTCCTGGACAAGCTTAGAACGGTTTATGGTTTATGGTTAAATGGTTGATGGTAAAAAAGAACCATTTATAGTTTTTATAATTTCCTTATAATCATAGGGGTTCTTAACCTAATTTTCCCTCTTATAAATCAAATAGGGTTAAATGATTGACATGTAGGATTCCAATTTTGCAAGATTGAATTGGAGGTGTTGTATTGGTGTAATTTTAAAGAATTTCATTATTTAAGAACAATTTATATAAATCATATGAGTTTAATTTCTGTAGGCCTTAATTTAGCCAAAGGAATAATACCAACTGCTATTGCAGATGGTGTTGGCAGTGCCACTGGTAAAGCACTCATAGCTCCACTTGAAAATAGAAGTGAAACCCCAACAGAAATGATGAGAAGGAGCATGATTGACGAAGGTCCTGAAACTGCATGGAAAGCAATTCTAGGTAGAGTTTGCGTAGAGCTATCAAAAACATTTACTCCATGGGTTCCAGAGCAAATAGTAATTATTCCAACTCAACTTATTGGTTCGTTTATACACTGGGCATCATCTTCACACAGCTCAGTAAATCATGAGGCAATAGTAGGGAGAGAGAAAAAAGAAAAAGGCACTATTGCATGGCTACATGGACATGGAATAAAAACCCCTATTGAATACTTAACTCATTTAGCTGGGATGGATAGAGAAACTGGGAAAGTGAATTACTGGAAATTTCTTTTAACCCAATCTGGGATTTTAGGAATTTGCGGATTTGCACTTAGAAATCAAGAAGGTGAAAATATCCCTGGAATAAATGTTAGTGAAGATGATCCTATGTCCACCACTATTTTTAAGACTCTAGGATATACAGCTGTTGAGCAAGGCACTCAATTAATCTCTCAAGGTATGAGATATTACATCGATTATGCTACAGATCATCCTGATGAACCTGGGGAATTTAGAGAACATAAAATGGCAAAAGTTATTGCCAATGTGATCAATGAAAGGGCTATACCAGGAAGCATACCCTCTTCAATATGTGAGTGCTTATCAACATTGTGGTTAGGGAAATATTTAACTAAGCCTGTAGCAGCTGCACTGGCTGAAATACCGACTAAAGCACTTGAGAGATTTGCAACATTTAAACTTAGAAGATCAACAAAGCATGTAGCTGATAATGAAGGAAATAGGGTTATAAATTATAGAACCAATGACACCATTGATAATATTTTAAATGGAATTGATACAGTCTTTAATCCTATCAGAGCGTTTATCATAGATAAAGTAGTAGCAAGATTATTCTTACCTAATGGAGCAAGAGTAGAAGATTTTGCTGCTGAACTTAGAGCATCATTTGATGTCAATATAGAAAATTTAAAATTGAGCAGAGATAGTAAAAAAGATAGTGGGGCTACCACTTTAAAGAACTAAAGTCTTCAATATCTACTGATGAACTGTTTCTATAAATTGCAAGAATAATTGCAAGAGCAATTGCAGCTTCTGCTGCTGCTATAGCCATAACAAAAAGAGCAAAGACCTGTCCTCTGACTTCAAGAGGGTCTACATAAGATGAAAATGCAACCAGATTAATATTTACTGCATTCAATAAGATTTCTATAGACATTAGTATTCTAATTACATTTCTAGATGAAGTTAAGCCATAAATCCCTATACTAAATAAAGCTGTTGAAAGTAAAATATAACGCTCAAGACCAGAGTGGAGGTTTAATGCTGTGAATAAAAAGTACCCTAGAAGCAATACTACGATTAAACTTTTTTTAGCTGTATCTTTACCCATTGATTTTGTCTTTCTTTGCAATAACCACTGCACCAATTAAAGCTACAAGTAAAAGAACTGAAATTAATTCAAAAGGAAGTGCATATGAACCAAGTAACTTCAAACCAATAATTTCAGTATTTTTTGGACAAGTTAAAAGCTCAGCACCAGGAGTAGACCATTTATTCCCAGTTAGTGCAGTGGCAAGAACAGCAAAAAGTGCAATGGAAATAGCGGCACAAGTTATGTTCTTTGCTTCATCACCAGCAAGAGTGGGGAAATCATGTTTTTGACTAGTAAGCATAAGTGCAAAAACTATAACTAAAGTAATGCCTACAGCATAAATTAATATCTGAGATGCTCCAACAAAAGGAGCCCTAAGGGCAAAGTAATTCATTGCAATAGTACCAAAACATAATACAAGGAGAAGTCCTGCTCTAACTAAATTCTTTTCAATCAACACTCCAATTGCAGTTGTTATAGATATAGCACTTAAAACAAAAAATGTCGGGTCTTGAAAAAATACTTCAATAGCTGAATCCATTATTTTACTTCCTCAACTGGTTTAGCAGCAGCGACTACAGCTGGTTTTACTGGCTTTGGTTTAGGTTTTGGCATTTGTTTGAAATCAAAATAAAATCTGGACTGATCCTGAGTAAGAGTAAGTCTGTCTATGTCATAGATTAAATCTTCCCTGGAATACTCACTCATTTCAAAATCTACTGTATTTATAATACAGTTAGTCGGGCAAACCTCAGTACATAGACCACAAAACATACAAAGACCATGATCTAAAACAAACTCTTTAATTGTTCCTTTTTTTTCAGGATCAGGAATGACCGTTATACAATTATCAGGGCAAATTCTTTCGCATTGTTTACAGGCAATACAAAGATGTTCTGCTGTATCAGGATTCACCGTTAAAGCTAGTCTATGACGTGTATTCGGATATAGTTCAGGAGTTACTTCTGGATAAGATGAAGTAATAGGACTTCTAAATGCATGCTTTAAAACAGTAAACATTCCATTGCCAATATTGTATAAGCCCTCAACCGTTTTTATTATTATGTTTTTTTCTTTCATGTTTTTCTTTTATATTTTTACACTCGATAACACTGCTGCAATAAAAATATTTATCAGGGAAAGAGGAATCAAGAACTTCCAGCTAAATTTCATAAGCTGGTCGTAGCGCAATCTAGGTAATGTAGCTCTAACCCATACTGATACAAAAATAAGTCCATATGCCTTAATCATAAGAACGGTAGAAGGCAATAACCAGCTGATATCACCCAATTTAAAAACAGCCAGATTTTCTAATATTGTTTTTTCAACTTCAAAAGATGTAGGCAAATGACCACCACCTAAGAAAACAATAGAAGCTAAACAACAAATAATAAACAATGCTGTGTACTCTGCAAGGAAAAATAATGCAAACTTCATTCCAGTAAACTCTGTATTATAACCAGATACAAGTTCACTCTCAGCCTCAGGTAAATCAAAAGGAATTCTATTTACCTCTGCACATGCTGAGATTAAATATATAAAAAATAAAAGTAAGCTCATGCCTAGTAAAGCTAAACCATATAAACCAATTAAACTACTTCTCCCAAGAGGAAATAGATTTAAAAGCAGAGGCATATTTCCAAATGCAAAAATATTCCAACTAAACAATCCGCCAATTTGATTGTCTGCAATTTCTCTAAGATTTATGGAACCAGTAAGAACAATAATGCTGACTACAGTTAGAACCATAGGAATTTCATAGCTAATTGCCTGAGCAGCACTTCTTAAACCACCTATTAATGAGTATTTGTTATTACTAGCATAGCCACCTAAAACTAATCCTAAAACTGGAATCGAAGAAATAGCTGTGACAAAAAGAATTCCTATAGATAAGTCACATAGTGCAAACGGTCCAAAATTATCCGTAGCACAAGATAAAATAGGAATAAAAGATATAACTGTAGGACCAAAAAATATTACTGGAGCTAAATTAAATAAAAGGAGATCAGCACCTTTTGGAGTTATATCCTCTTTAAATAAAAGCTTTACTGCATCTGCAACTGTTTGTAGAAAACCATTTGGACCTACTCTGTTTGGTCCTGATCTAACTGTAAATAAAGCTAAAACTTTTCTTTCATTTAAAACAAGAAATGTAGCATTGGCAGGAATTAAAACCATAATTGCCATAAGTGGTGCAAGGTTTCTTACTAACTCAGCAATTGAATCTAAGTTATATAACCCAAGTAATTCAGGAATAAACTTTACAAAAAGCAATGTCACTATTGTAGTCACACCATAAATAATGCCGAACCAGAAAGCAGCAACGATAATAAATTGAAAAATGCCAACAAGCGGTGAAGGCCTATAAACTTTATGAGGTCTGAATTTGTCCAATAGATTTAAGAATGAAACTGCCACATAGAAATCTTAACCTACTCATAGCTTTTTGTGCTTTTTCGTGTAGAATAAATACAGTTTAGTTCACTGATTAACAAACAGTATTATATAGACAAAAGTAATATCTAAATTAAAGAATGCGAATATATGAGTAATTTTAATTCCTACCAACACAATAGAAATAGAAATCCACAATCTCAAAGACCGAACTTCAGGGTTTCAGTAATCATAATTAATGAAAAAGAAGAAATACTTTTAGTACAACATAAAAAAGCAAATAGACTTTACTGGGTATTGCCTGGTGGAAGAATAGAATATGGGGAAGATTTTGCTGAGTGTGCAGTTCGTGAATTAAAAGAAGAAACAAATCTAGACATTGAATTCGGTAAAGTTGTATATCTATCTGAAGCTATAGCTCCAGATAGAAGCAGGCATATTATAAATATTTATGCTACAGGAAAAGTTTTAGGTGGAGAAATGAAAATAGGTGACGAGCCTATGCTAAATGATGTTAAGTACTTACCTATAACTGAATTAGAAAAAACGACTCTTTATCCACCAGTAGCTCATGAGCTTATAAGGGCATATAAAGAGAACTTTGAAAATCTTAGGTATTTAGGGAATCTTTGGGTTTAATTTTTAATGTTTGACAGGTGATGGCGAAGGAGATGGGGAAGCGTCTATTGGCACTTTAAATTTCTTTTTACCTAACAATAACGGAACCTGTTTTCCAAAATCAGCTTTAACTTCAAATAGCCATTCACTTCCAGCTGGTAATGGCTGAGGAATTTTAAATGGGTGCTCTACATATGAATCTCTAAGAACTACAGTGTCTTCAAACAATAACTCTTTTTCAACAGCATCAATAGCAGCCTTTTGTTCTTTTGTCAGAATCTGATCTAGTGAAGGAGTAAGTAGAACTTTTATATTTCCTCTTAAGTGAATATTGCTCATATTTTCAAATACTGGAATAACGGCAACATTATAAGATTCCTTTTCTTCTGAAAGTGCTGACTCTACAAGTAAATTGGTCAATGATATATTTTGTTTTTCTTGTCCTATTTGAGTATAAAGAACCACACCTATTAAAGTATTTTGTTTAATAAAAACTATTCTTTTACCCTTAGGTGGCTTTTCTATATTTTCTTCACTTACAAAAATCCCTGCTGTATAATCTCCATCACCCTGCACATCAGGAGGGATAGAAACAGTAAATCTAACTCTTCGACTCCCACCAGGTGGAACGACAAACTGCGTTGGAGTAACTTTTAACCAGGGAACAGCAGATTCTTTTACTTCAAGAGTACCTGAAGAATAGCCTTTAATAACAAAGTTTGCTCTTTTATCTAATCCCCAATCATCTACCACTAATTTAAATCGTTTTTGAGCTGTCTGACTTTCATTTAAAACTGAAAAACTTAATGTATATTCTTTCCCTTTTTCACCCTTCAGTTCAAACTTCACTGGGGAAACAGTCCATGCAAAAGAATCTAAAGTGGCTGTACTTACAAAAAAAAATATGAGTAATAAAATAAGTTTGTAATTAAATTTTTTCATATATATTTCTTTCAATCAATATCTAATTTACCTCAATATAATCAATAAAAAGAGAGAATCATAATTTTCTTTAAGCACATTAAACATAATACTAAGGTCCATTTTGTAGTGTATATGTAATCATCCCAATATATGTACCAGAATTAAAAATAAAATCCTGAGGAGTGGATAAAGTAACATTTAAAGTCCAATATCTGGCTAATGCAGTAGCATTGGTGCAACTAGTAGTTGCAGCAGTTCTATTATTTCCAGTAACAATTATCGTACCACCACCTGTACTAATACTATTTAATGTAGTAGTCCCAATAAATGGTCCTGTTAAGCTAGCTGTACCCACAGGAGGTCCCGTCCCTACAAGAGTAGCTGACCAGTTTACATCTGTATCTAAAATGTTGTCTGCAGCAGCACCTGAACCACTAGTCCTAGTTATAGCTACTCTTGAGCCTGTCATTTTCCAAGCATTTGTGTCACTTGTTCTAAGTCTTATAGTATGGCTATTAGTAACACTAGTACCAGGTACATTAGGGGTGAGGGTAAATGTATGAGTAAAAGTAGGATTTGCTACATTCGCTGTATTAGTTATCCTGTAACACTGGGCTTTAGCTTGATTTAGTCCAAAAATAGAAAAAAATAAAAGTAGTAAAAGCACTTTCTTACAATTTAATTTTTGTAAACAAGAACTCATTTTTTGCCCTCACTATAAGCTCACTAATGTATAGGAAACTATAGCATTATATTTCTTTTTTCTATAAATAGGATCTGTTCTTTCTAAAGCTAAGCCATTCTTTCCTACAAAATCCACATTAAAGCTTAAACCATACCAATTATTTTTATTTTCTTTATCTCTTTTAAGAGAGGTTTTTGAACTTCCTTCTAAAACTACAAAATCTGATTTTTTAGGAATCTTATTTAATGGAACAGGTGCATTAAATGGAGCAGCCAACATCGCTGCATTTACATTCGCAGTATTTCCAGCAGAAGTTTTATACATTATTCTTATGTATCTTGGATTGATCTTTTGTGTTTTTTTTACAGGAACTTCTTGTAAATGTCCTGTTAGTTTCCATCTATTTACATTGCTTCTTATTCTTAGTGTGTAACTATTTGAAAGGTCAAAATCTGGTCTGGATCTATCTATATTTATATTTTCTGAAATTCTACTTTTACCTGTTTCAGTATTCTCGTCAGTTATAATTAGCTTTCCATTTACTTTTATATTTATAGGCACAGAAGCATAATTAGAGTAGACTTTTTCTACTCCAAAGGTAATGCTATAGCTAATTACAATAAGAACAATTAACATGTATCTTATTGCTTTGCAAAGCAATGACATATTTTTAAAGTTAGGCTTTATACAATTTCCTTTCTAATTTCAAATTTAAATTATCTAATCTATAATTTTACCTCCTATTCTTCATATACCAAATACCAAAAACATTATGCTTAAAAAACGTTAAGGTGATGATATCCCCATAAATTCATCAAAGGTTATCCATATGGAGGATTCCTAAAGAAAAAGACAAAAATCAGGGAGATGTAAATGTGTAAGTAATAGGTACAGTAGCTGAGCCTGGAGTAAAGAAAAAGTCTTGGTTTATACTGTAAGTAGAGTTTACCTGGAAATAGTTATTAGTATTTGTAGAATCCCTGCTAGAAGATGTTTTTGCAGTCCCTGAGACTAAAGTAGTAGTAGTTATATTGTTTAATGTATTTGATACAAAAGCCCTTGTTCCTGCAGATGCATTAGCTGTACTCCCTGCACTAGTAGCTAAAGCAAGGGTTATATCACTTTGAGCAATACCAGTAGTTCCTGCACTGAAGGCCCCTTTTGTAGCGGTTAAAGTCCACATAGCTTGATTAGTTCTTAGTCTAAAATTTGCACTTCCACTAGCTGCTGAGGCACCTACGTCTGGAGTTACAGAAATATTTACATTTAATGTAGGATTATTAGCTTCTGTAGTGGCATCAGAAATTACTAGTGAACTGTTTACAGTAAAGTTATCAGTTATCGTAGCAATTTGAGCTTGAGTTTTTATACAAAAAACAAAATTACTTAGAAAAAGTATTATTAAAACAGTTTGAAAAATGAAAAGGTTTAATTTTGATTTTTTCATATACAAACCATTTTACTAAATAATCACTACATTACCTTAAAAAGAAAAACTACCCATGCAGAGGCTTCACGGGTAGTTTTGTTTACGTATTCAAGGTTTTATATAGCAGTTAGAGCATATGTAACACTAACAGTAACAACACCTGGGCTAAAGAAGAAATCTTGATTTACAGTAAATGCATTATTCACCTTGAAAAAGTTCTGTGTGTTAGCACTATCTCTAGCTGATGAAGTCTTAGCACTTCCAGTTACTATTGCCTGTGCAGAAGTAGTAAGAGTATTTAATGTAGTACTTGCAAATGATCCAGCCACTGCTCCTGCTGAAGCATTAGCATTAGTCCCATGAGTACCTAAAGTTACAGCATAGCCTATATCAGTAAGCGCTAAACCTGTACTACTAGGATCACTAAGTGCACTTCTTAGAGCTGTTAAAGACCAGGTAGGATAATTACTTCTGATATAGAAATTAGCATTTCCAGTTTGTGCCGCTGCGCCTACATCTGGAGTAATGGCAATAGCAACGTTTTGTGGATTTGTAGTATTTGATGTATCGGTTATTGTTAATCCATTCATAACCGTAATTGTTAAATTGGCTACTGCTGCATCTGCTTTTTGAATGTTTGTAAAAGAACAGACTGCTACTACAAGTAGGGCTGACAGTATTAAGGAATGTTTTTTCATGGTTTGTAACCTCTTTCTACAATATCTTTTCCCACAACTTAAGGCTACTAAACTAGGGCTAACGTTTGATTAAGGGTTAGCCTAGAATTATTCTTTAGGTATAACCCTAAAACTCTTTTTCTTGAGTATTTCTTGATTTATATTTTATTTTTAAAACAATTTCTTCTGTTTTTTGTTTAGCTTTAACTTCTATTTCATTAGATATATCTTCTACTTCCAGATTTTCGGGTAAATAGTCAGGATCTACTAAAACTTTATATTTCCCAGGTTTTACATCTCCGATAACAAAGTTTCCATTTGAATCTGTGAGTCCTTCAAAGTCAGTGTTTTCTAAGTAAACTCTAAATCCTTCTATAGAAGTCTCTTCGACATCTTTCAAATCAGGATTTTCACCTTCTAAAACTACCTTACCATCAGCTGAACCATAATGAGTAAGCACGAAATCATAATTGGTTTCTTTTCCTTTTTCTACAACTAAATCTATCGACTCATTAGATAAAGAAGCTAAATAAGCTGGTATATCAGAATAATCCACTGTAATTTTATAGCTAGCTGGGGGTAAATCATTTATCTCAAAATACCCATTCTTATCAGTAACATATATG
>Ga0105164_10000809_pt1 | contig 20591 bp, 13 predicted proteins | sample VDWuncwatermetaG_FD_89674 | JGI IMG/M metagenome (GOLD analysis project Ga0105164, IMG submission 89674) | Wastewater microbial communities from Netherlands to study Microbial Dark Matter (Phase II) - VDW unchlorinated drinking water | ecosystem: Environmental > Aquatic > Freshwater > Drinking...
ACCTTTCCCCGCGTCGAGGGCTACCGCGTCGAACTGCCAGAAGAACGCCTCACTGCAAATTTCAACGAGGAATCCATTCTTGAACTCACTCCCGATCTCGTCGGCCCGTCCATCACGCGCAATTCCGGCATCATTGGCGAGGGTGTGGACTTGAATCTTCAACACTTGGGAGATATGCGCCAGTCTTCAATTCTTTTTGAAGTCACTAAACGACTACTTTACACAAAATGGCGCGACCCCGGCGAGGAACCAAAACTCCATCTCTTCGGCCAGCTCAAGCGCATCACTAAGGAGTGGATGGATTCGTGTCTTATCTGCAAGGGGGGCACCTTTCCCGCCCAACTTATGTATCAGGTGCTGGCGGACATGGCCTGCAGCCGCATCACAGCCGGTATCACTCGCGCCTTGGAAGGCAAGCGGCCCATCAAAGCCTTACTCGATCCTTACAATCCAACCGGCTCCACCATGCATGTCAACTTCAACACATCCAAAACCAATCGCTGGCAAACGAGCGCGCAGCATTGCCACGTCAATTGGGCAATCCTCGATAGCGACTGGGAAGGCGAACTTTGTCGCGTAGTGGAAGCTCACCCCAAAGTTATTTCTTACGTCAAAAATCAAGGCTTGGGCTTTGAGGTTCCATATCGATTAGGTTCTGAAATGCGAAGGTACCTCCCCGATTTCATTGTGCTCATCGATGATGGGAAAGGCCAAGCCGATCCACTCCACTTAATTATCGAAATCAAAGGCTATCGTCGCGAGGACGCCAAAGAGAAAAAGCTGACTATGGATACTTATTGGGTGCCTGGAGTGAATAATCTTGGCAGCTATGGCCGTTGGGCCTTTGCTGAATTTACAGAGGTGTATCAAATCGAGGCTGATTTTTCCGCCAAAGTTGAAGGCGAGTTTAATAAGCTGCTGGAGCAATTCAACCCTGAAAAAGAATTGAAAGGATCAAAGGCATGAGCACGACGCCTGCACAAATTGATCTTTGGCGTAGTGTGACTTCTGAACACCAGCGATTAGAATTCAAAGAAGCTAAGAATCAATACGATAATCAAAAGCTCTATCGCTATTGTGTTGCCCTGGCCAATGAAGGTGGTGGCCTCTTGCTGTTGGGCATACAAGATGAAAAACCGCGCAAAGTGGTCGGGACGCATGCGTTTAATAACATTGTTGAAATGGCAGAAAAGATTTTTCAAAAACTAGGTTTTCGTGTCGACATAGAAGCAGTACAACATCCTGATGGACGTGTTTTGGTTTTCCATATTCCTTCACGCCCAAAAGGCACGGCTTATCATTTTGATGGCGCCTATCTCATGCGGTCCGGTGAGGAGTTGGTGCCGATGAGTGAAGATCAGCTGCGTAAAATCTTTGCGGAAGGTGAGCCGGATTGGCTTGAAGAGCCTTCACGCACAGACCTTGAGCCACAACAAATTATTGAACTGCTTGATACGCAGACTTATTTCGAACTCATCAAGCTGCCTTATCCTAGCGAGCAACGAGGTGTATTGGATCGGCTCGTGCAAGAGCGGTTGATTGATCAACAGAATGGAAACTTTGCCATTCGCAGGTTGGGGGCGCTTTTATTAGCCAAGAGACTTGATGCCTTTCCAGATGTTTCGCGCAAGGCACCACGGGTAGTGGTATATTCTGGCACATCTAAAATCCAAACCAAGCTCGATCAACCCAGTGTCAAAGGTTATGCCGTTGGTTTTCAGGGCCTTGTGCAATTTGTCATGTCTCAGCTTCCACAGAATGAAGTAGTCGAAGATGCGCTTCGAAAAGAAATCAAATTGGTGCCGGAAATTGTCATTCGTGAACTTGTAGCCAATGCTCTGGTGCATCAGGATTTTCGCATCAGTGGAACCTCGATCATGATCGAAATTTATGATGACCGTGTTGAAATTTCAAATCCAGGCGAACCCATTGTCCCCACTGAACGGTTTATCGATGGATACCAATCCAGAAACGAACGGCTCGCAGATTTGATGCGCCGAATGTACATTTGTGAAGAAAAAAGCAGTGGTATCGACAAAGTTGTTCGTGCGGCGGAACTTTATCAGCTTCCCGCACCGGATTTTCGCACCACGCATCAACGCACGGTTGCCGTAATTTTTGGCCACAAAGATTTGGAAAAGATGGACCGCAAGGATCGTATCCGCGCCTGCTATCAACACAGTGCTCTCAAGTGGGTGATGGGTGAGCGGATGACCAATCAATCTTTGCGAGAGCGCTTTCATCTACCAGAAAGCAAGAGCGCAATTATCTCGCAGATTATTGCAGCGGCTATTGAAGCGAACATGATCAAGTCTGATGAGGAAGTAGGCGCATCACGGCGGTTTGCTCGGTATTTACCAATTTGGGCTTAGTTTTCATTTAAGAGTATAGGCTATGACAAGCGCTAGAATTGATAAAAATGTAGTAAAATCAATATGTTATTTATTTAAGCGTTTGCCTTTATTGAAAGGGGCCACAAAGGGGCCATTCTTTTGAAAGGGCTCACAAAGGGCTCAAACGACTCATCGGTGAGCAGAAACAGAAATTAGACAACGAGATCTTATGGCAAAGAAACCCGCACTTAAAAAATCCGTCGAAACGCTCAACCACGAAGAGGCGACGCGCAAAAATATTCCCACGGCTGAATATCAATCGGTCATGCAGAAGAACGAGCAAACGCCAATCCGCGTGGCTTATGAGCGGCGCAATCGGGATTTAGATCCTCAATTGGTTTGGCGTGGGAAGGATGAGCAAGATTGGTCTGATCTGGTGGTGCATGCGCCACCGGTTTATATTCAGGAAAAAGTTCATCCTAAAGTTTTAATCGATGATTTGTTGCGACGCACAGCCGCCGAGCAAAAAGCCAATGAGCCACAGTTTGACCTTTTCGCTGATTTTAATGGGCTACCTGATGATGGCGCCAAGACTGAATTTTATCAGCATGATGCTCACTGGGCTAATCGGATGATTTTGGGGGATTCGCTGCAGGTGATGGCGTCATTAGCGGAGCGCGAGGGTCTGCACGGGCAGGTGCAGTGTATTTATTTTGATCCGCCTTATGGGATTAAATTTAATTCTAATTTTCAGTGGTCGACGACGAGTCGCGATGTGAAGGATGGAAAGATAGATCAGATCACTCGCGAGCCGGAGCAGGTCAAAGCTTTCCGCGATACCTGGCGCGACGGCATCCACAGCTACCTTACCTACCTGCGGGATCGGCTCACCGTCGCCCGCGATCTCCTCACCGATTCCGGCTCCATCTTCGTGCAGATCGGCGATGAAAATGTCCACCGCGTCCGGGCGGTGTTGGATGAAGTGTTCGGAGATGAGAACTTCGTCTGCCAAATTGCGTTTGCGAAAACTACCGCCACCTCTGCATCGCTGCTTCCCACTAGTGGTGACTTTTTGCTGTGGTATGCAAAAAACCACGATCAGGTTAAGTATCGACAGCAATACGTTCAAAAATCGAATCAGCTCGCGAGCTACAACATTGCCGAAAATCGGGCGACTGGTGAATGGCGGAAGCTAACCGCGAGCGAGTTCAAAGACTGGGAATCATTGCCAGAAGGATGGAGCATAGTTTCCGCTCAGAATCTGCGGTCACAAGGTGTGCGGGCAAACACGACGTGCGCATTCGACTACAACGGCAGGAGTTTTCACAGCGGGCCAAGCCATAATTGGAAGACGACAATGGATGGGATGCAGAAGCTGATTAAAGCGAATAGGCTGATTCTCTCCGGCACACTTCCGAACTACAAACGCTACGTTGAGGACTTCCCCGTTGTGCCAGTGTCAGACAACTGGGATGACACTGCGATTGCTGGTTTTTCCGGCGAAGACAAACTCTACATTGTCCAAACAGGAACGAAGGTCATTGAACGCTGCATTCAAATGACCACTGACCCCGGCGACCTCGTGCTCGACCCGACCTGCGGTTCCGGCACCACCGCCACCGTCGCCGAGCAATGGGGACGGCGCTGGATCACCGTTGATACTTCGCGAGTTGCATTGGCGCTGGCCCGTGCGCGCATTATGGGCGCACGCTATTCATACTACCTGCTCGCAGACAGCCGCGATGGACAACTCAAAGAAGCCGAAGTCACTCGCACCATGCCATCGAGCCAACCAACGCAGGGTGATATCCGCCAAGGCTTTGTCTATGAGCGCGTGCCGCATGTTACATTGAAGTCCATTGCCAACAATGCTGAGATCGATGTCATCTACGAAAAATTCCAAGAAAAACTCAACCCACTACGTGAGCAACTCAACAAAGAACTCAAAGAAAAATGGGAAGAATGGCAAATCCCGCGTGCTGCTGCTGATAAGTGGTCCCAAAAGGCCAAAGACCTCCACGCGCAGTGGTGGGAAGAGCGCATCGCTCGCCAGAAAGAAATCGACAAATCCATTGCCGCCAAGGCTGAGTTTGAATTCCTCTACGACAAACCCTACGACGACAAAAAGAAAGTCCGCGTGGCCGGTCCCTTTACCGTAGAGAGCCTCAGCCCCCACCGAGTGCTGGGTGTGGATGAAAACGACAACTTGATTGATCCGCAAAAGAAAACCAATGCCGACAACACCACCAATCAAACTTTTGCCCAAATGATTTTGGAAAACCTCAAGACTGCTGGCGTGCAACAAGCGCACAAAGAAAACAAAATCAATTTTACCTCGCTGACTCCTTGGCCTGGCAATTTAGTGTGCGCTGACGGGCGCTACCTCGAAGGCAGCGCAGAAAAACGTGCTGCCATCTTTATCGGTCCAGAATTCGGCACCGTCTCGCGCCCCGATCTGGTCGAAGCCGCCAAAGAAGCCGGTGATGCCGACTTTGACGTGCTCATTGCCTGCGCGTTCAACTATGATGCCCATTCCACCGAATTTGATAAACTCGGACGCATTCCCGTGCTCAAAGCCCGCATGAACGCCGACCTCCACATGGCTGATGATCTCAAGAACACCGGCAAGGGTAACTTGTTTGTCATCTTCGGCGAGCCGGATATTGACATTCTCAAAGCCAAAGGCAACCAAATCCAAGTCAAAGTTAACGGCGTGGATGTTTTTAAACCCCAGACTGGCGAAGTCATCAGTGATGGCGCCGATGGCATTGCCTGCTGGTTCATCGATACAGATTACAACGAAGAAAGTTTCTTTGTACGCCACGCTTATTTTCTAGGTGCGAATGATCCGTACAAATCCCTCAAGACGACCCTCAAGGCGGAAATTAATGAGGAGGCGTGGGAGACATTGCACAGCGATACGTCACGTCCGTTTGATAAGCCAAAATCAGGGCGTATTGCGGTGAAGGTGATTAATCATCTTGGTGATGAAGTAATGAAGGTGTTTAGGGTGGAGTGATGACTTTAGAGATTAAATCGACAAATAATGAGCATTTTAGAATCCTTTCATTAGACGGGGGCGGTGCAAAAGGTTTTTACACTCTAGGGGTATTAAAAGAATTGGAAGCATTGCTTGGAAAGCCACTCTGCGAACAGTTTAAACTGATATTTGGGACTAGCACAGGTGCAATAATCGCAGCGCTTTTGGCTCTTGGATACGAGGTTAATAAGATTCATGATCTATATAAAGAGTATGTCCCAACAATAATGCGCTGTAGAACGGCAAAATCAAAATCGAAAGCATTGGCTCATCTAGCAGATACGATCTTCGGCGATAAAAAATTTACTGATGTAAAAACTGGCGTTGGAATTGTTGCTACAAATTGGGATCTTGAAAAACCAATGATTTTCAAAGGGAGTATTTCTCAGGCTCACGGACGACATGGCAGTTTTATTCCTGGCTTTGGGTGCACAATTTCAGAGGCAGTACAGGCATCTTGTTCAGCATATCCATTTTTCAAGAGGCCAATAATTACGACTGGAAAAGGAGATAGAGTTGAACTTATGGATGGTGGTTTTTGTGCAAATAATCCGACGCTATATGCGATTGCTGATGCAATCATGGCTCTAAATAAAAAGCATGCAGATATTCGTGTATTGAGCGTTGGGGTTGGTAATTATCCAGAACCCAAAGGTTGGCGACAATGGATATTTAAAATTTTCATGCCTGTTCGTTTGCTCCAAAAGACCTTGAACGTAAACACTCTTTCTATGGAACAATTACGTCTTGTGCTTTTTAAAGATATCGCAACAGTCCGGATCAATGAAACGTATGAAAAACCGGAGATGGCAACAGACTTATTGGAACATGATATGAATAAGTTGAACATGCTTCATCAGCGAGGTTGTGAGTCTTTCGCAAAATATGAAGCTGAACTCAAAGCACTTTTATTGTAAATTTTTAAATGGAAAAAAATGGCAATCCCGGAATCACAATTAGAAACTTGGGCCAAACAAGGCTCAGTCACGCAATCAAGCATGACGTACGCTACAATCAAAAGAGCACTCGAAGACAGCAGCAATAATTTTGCCAACAGAAAATTCAAAATATTTCTACAAGGGTCTTATTCCAACGACACAAATGTTTATAGCGAGAGTGATGTAGATATTGTTATCTGCTTTAGTGACATATATTACTATGGCGATGAACTGTTACCTGCTGACCAGAAAATTGCATTTAAAAATACTCTGTCGGGGAGCACATCCCTTTCTTATGATGATTTCAAAAATGAAGTCTACCATACCCTAGTCACCCGATTTGGCAGCGGTGCAGTCAGCTTAGGGTCAAAAGCAATTACACTAGAGGCAAATGGAAGCCGACGTAAGTCAGATGTATTAGTTGCCGTTGAATTTCGTCGTTACAACAAATTTATTGATATTTTAAATCATGACTATTCGGAAGGGATTTGCTTCTTTGACAGTTCGGGCATGCGAATCGAAAACTATCCGAAGTACCATTCAATCAGCTGTACTAAAAAACATAGCGACACAAATCAATATTTTAAGCCGATAGTAAGAATTTTAAAAAACATGCGAAATAAGCTTGTGGAGTCAGGTGCCATTTCAGATGATCTCGCACCATCATATTTTATAGAAGGGTTATTCTATAATGTCCCCGATTCCTGTTTTGCAGGTGAATATAAGGATTCTTTTGTAGCCACTATTAATTGGTTGTCTGCCGCAGATAAAAGCGAATTTGTTTGCCCAAACGAACACCATTATTTGTTAAGAGAAGATCCCGTATGCTGGCAAAATGATAAGTGTGAAGCTTTCCTGAAGGCCGCAGTGAAATTCTGGAATGATTGGTAATTTTAGAAGGACTAATATGCAATTCCGAATCGCCGACACCTTCACCGACAGCCTTGCCAAACTCACCGGCGACGAGCAAAAAGCCGTCAAGACGACTGCGTTTGATTTGCAAATGAATCCCGTTAACACCGGCATGAGCTTTCACAAACTCGACAAAGCCAAAGACAAAAACTTCTGGTCAGTGCGAGCGAGCAGTGACCTTCGCTTAATCGTTCATAAAACTGAGACAAGCCTTTTACTCTGTTACGTCGATCACCACGACAAAGCCTACCATTGGGCTGAACGACGCAAATTAGAAACACATCCAAAAACGGGTGCCGCGCAATTGGTCGAAATTCGTGAGACGGTGCAAGAAATTACGATTCCAAAATATGTTGAAGTCGAACAGCCCAAACCGCCTAAGCCCCATCTATTCGCCAAAATGTCTGAGGATGAGCTTTTAAACTTTGGCGTTCCGACCGAGTGGCTCGCCGATGTCCGCAACGCCGATGAAGATTCAATTCTAGAATTAGCCACCCACCTGCCTAATGAGGCAGCTGAAGCTCTATTGGAAATTGCTACCGGTGGCATCCCACAAATATTTGCGCCAATTGCTGTGGGTGCCGATCCCTTCAAGCATCCCGATGCCCAGCGGCGCTTCAGAGTCATGCACAACGTCGAGGAATTGGAACGGGCTTTCGCATACCCTTGGGATAAATGGACCATCTTTCTCCATCCAGCGCAGCAACAATTAGTGGAACGCGACTACAGCGGCCCAACCCGCGTCTCTGGCTCTGCTGGTACAGGCAAAACGATCGTTGCCCTCCATCGCGCTGTGTTTTTAGTGCGCAAGTATCCAGATGCGCGCGTGCTCCTCACAACCTTTTCCGAAACCTTGGCCAATGCGCTGCGCACCAAACTCAAGCGTTTGATCAGCAACGAGCCGCGCCTCGCTGAACGGCTGGAAGTCCACGCACTAAATGCAATCGGGGAACGCCTCTATGCATCCCACTTTGAAGAACCCAATCTTGTTCCCCGCAACGTGCTCAAAGAAATATTGATGGAAGCAGCTACACAGGTAGCTGGTCAAAAGTTCAGCCCGTATTTTCTTTTGACGGAATGGGAAGAAGTCGTCGATGCCTGGCAATTAGCAACCTGGGAAGCCTACCGCGAGGTCAAGCGGCTTGGCAGAAAAACGCGTCTGCCAGAACCACAGCGTGCCTTGCTCTGGTCTATCTTTGAGCGTGCGCGCGCCGAACTAAAAACGCGTGGCTTTGTCACTCATCCTCAAATCTTTAGCCGCCTTGCCACACAAATCGTAGGACGCAAGCATCCACCCTTCGAGTTTGCAGTTATTGACGAAGCACAAGACATTAACGTGGCGCAATTGCGCTTCCTGGCAGCTCTTGGAGCAAACCGTCCCAATGCACTTTTCTTTGCCGGTGACTTAGGCCAGCGCATCTTTCAGCAACCGTTCTCATGGAAAGCTCTGGGCGTCGATATTCGAGGCCGTGCTCGTACGCTCCACATCAATTATCGCACCTCACACCAAATTCGCATGCAAGCCGATCGTCTCTTGGGGCCAGAAGTTGCTGATGTCGATGGGAACACAGAAGAGCGCCGCGGGACAATTTCAGTCTTCAATGGCCCAGCCCCCGATATTCAGATTTTGGATAGCTTAGATGAAGAAGCCTTGGCGGTATGTGCTTGGCTCTTGGAGCGCGGCACAGAAGGCTTGGCCCCACACGAAATCGGCGTCTTCGTCCGTTCCGAGGCGGAAATCAAACGAGCCTGTGCAGCAGTCCAATCAGCAAGATTACCCTTCAAGGTTCTCGATGAACACGTTGAAACAACGAGTGGCTATGTTTCCATCTGCACGATGCACCTCGCCAAAGGTTTAGAATTCCGAGCCGTAGCTGTGATGGCCTGCGATGATGAAATCATTCCACTGCAAGCACGCATCGAAACAGTCTCTGACGATACCGATCTCGAAGAAGTCTACAACACCGAGCGCCACCTGCTATATGTTGCCTGCACGCGCGCGAGAGATCACTTGCTAATAACCAGCGTTGCTCCAGCCTCAGAGTTTCTGGATGATATGCGCAGCACTTGAAAACACCCGTAGCTTCAATGACACGGCTTCCCAAACATACAGAAATTGCACGCTTGCTGCGGCAAAAATATAAGGACTTTGCTCATCACAATAAAAAAAATCCTTTGGATGAGCTGATTTTTATTTTGTTCAGCGTAACAAAAACCGAGGCTATCTACACCAGGACTTATAAAGGTTATAAAAAAAGCTTTCCGAAGCACACAGATATTTTAAACACATCCATCAAAGATATCGCCAAAGTAATCCATCACGGTGGGCAGTCCACACAGAAAGCCACAGCTATTAAAGCTATCGTCTCAACTCTCGCAGAGCGCTTCGGCAGACCAACACTAGCCCCTTTGAAAAACATGTCAGATGCTGAGTGCGAAGCCTTCCTCACCTCTCTGCCGCGTGTCGGGAAAAAAGTGGCCAGATGTGTGATGCTCTATTCTCTTGGCAGGAAAGTTTTCCCAGTTGATACGCATTGCCGCCGTATTGCCCAAAGATTGGGCTGGCTAGGTTTGCAGGAAACTGACGAAGATTTGCTGCAGGCAATGCTTCCACCAAAGCTGCGCTTTTCTTTGCATGTAAATTTGATTTCCCTGGGGCGAGAATTTTGTAAGGCAGGGAAGCCAATATTTACGAATTGCCCCCTGGCTTTGCATTGTCCCAGAGTTGGCGTTTCAAATTAGGTTGGAGCTCAGTGCTAAAATCGTTCAAATTAAATGGTATCTTCTTTCACCAAGAAAACCTACGCCTCTTCCAATAAAATTTCTCTTTGAGCTCAACCGCTCAATTCCCCGCTAAACAAATTTTCTCTCCATCAGCTAAGCCAAAAATGGGTGGCCCTCCGGCAGTAGCCTGCAGGTGCTGCACTGGCGCTCCACGGCAAACCCATTTTTAGCTTCAGTTTTCTAAGTTCAAAAAGAATCATCATAGCTTTCCCTTTTTTCTTTTCCAGAAAGGTTGGCTCCTATCGTCGCGTTTATTTTTGGGGTTCCCCTCTCAGACGGGTGTGGGGACTTGTCTCTTGGGCGAAAGCCCCACCCCCATCCGGGAGGGGGACTTGTTTTTTAAGTCAGAGGTAGCATCAGGATTGGCTTGGTGCTGCTAAGTGACGATAACTTACAGGAGCCGAACCCATGACGAATTTAAATATTACTGATGACTCACTCAAAGAAAAGTTGGTTGCTTATGCTTATGATAACTCAGACGCCTTTTGCTATGGCTGTTATAAAGTCGTTAAACCGAATGCTGCAGGCAGATGTTTTTGCCCGACTTGCCATTCAGATGATTTGATGAGGCATGTGGGCGGGGTTGGTGTTGAATATGGGATTGATTGGGTTGTTGAGTCATTTATCAAAGCCAATTGCGAGGCTATCGATTTGGAAACATATTATGGCGAATGGTTATCAGAAATTTATTCTGAGCCTGTCAAAATCTGCGGCAGCGAATTTGATCAAGCTTGGGCGCTTAAACAATTGGACCCTATTGCCTATGAACTTGGGCAAGCGGACATGATTAGCGCCAATCTTGATGATGACTGTTGGATCGAAATTGATGGTGAATATTATACTGTCGACGAAGTCGAAAACTTTCTGAGTTGATCAGAGCGCAAAAGTGCAGGAAAAAACTTAAGGTCTGATGGGGCAACCTGTCAGGCCTTTTTGAGTCGGTAAACTTTTGTCTAAAAAAAATCGGCGCTCATATATATGAGCGCACCTTTATTTTTCTAAAATAAAGTAAGGAAATTTGTTCGGCACTATCATTAGTGATACCCGCTAATGCCCTAAAATCAATGACGCGCGGGGACTCCAAAGTAAAAAAGTGGCTGATTCACTATTGCAAACAAAACTTTTGAATGTTTAAAGCGAAGGCAAGGGTCGGTTTCCGTCAAGAGAAAATTCATTTTAGTTGTACATCTGACAGGGGACTTAGTGCTTAGTTTTATAAAATTGAATGCGACGCGCAGCGCAAGCTCGGCCGCTAGCGGCCGAGTCAAGCTAGCGAATAGAAATAGATTTTTCCTTGGGCATCGAGAATCTTGGGAGCTTGCTCCCGAGTTCTTCAAATTTCACGGCGCTATTCTTGTAGCGACTTGCACAGGGTCAGCCATTGACTCCATTGCTCTTCAATCCGCAAATATAGGTTTATTTTTTACGCAGCTCAGTTGGCTCTCGAAGGAGTCCTTGTCTGTGCAAATCCGTAAAGCAGTCGGTTTACAGCAAAACATAAAGCCTATCCAGGCAGGCGAATATTTTAGCAGACGGTAAGTGTTCAGTTGTCAGTTGACACATTGGCAGCGTGCCTAAGCAAAAGTAATGATTTCAACGTCTTCTATTTTGCAAGGCTTGGCATGAAGTCTGCTTAGTTAGGGACAGCTGCCATTGTTGAGGATTATTTATGACAAAATCGCATCTGCCATTCAAAAGAACACTCGCCTTGTTCTTGGTCCTTTTGCAAAGCTTGCCCCTGCAAGCTTTTGCTATTGGAATCGACAAAAAGCCCGCTCAAAAAAGTACGGTGGCTTTTGTGCCGCTCGGCAATGCTGCCGAGCCTGAGACGCTGGCCATCAACAAGGAAGTCGCCATCGCTTTGAGAAACCAACTCAAAAGTACTTTCAATATTTTAGAAATACAAAATACCCAGCAGATTTTAAAATCAACGGTTCCGGCTAAAGCCAGCCAGGATAAATATCCCAGTAATCCACAGGCGGCGCAGGCCATCTCTCTTATTCGAGATGGCCGCGATGCCTATAATCTCAATCGCAACACGCAAGCGGCTCTGCAAAAATTAGACGACGGCATTGCCTATATTAAAAACCAGGTGGAGCCTTCCAGGAAATCATCTGAGCTTTTGCTTTCGGCTTTGACTAACAAAGCTTGGATTCTTTATCGCGAAGGCCGCAGTCAAGAAGCTGTGGCCATTATCACGGCCATTTATCTGGTCTCTCCAAAGGTGGAGATTAATCTCAAAGGTTATCCAACAACCTTTCGGGCCTTTACGCAAACACGAGGCCAAGCGCCTAGTGGTGCGGCTAGTCTGAATATTGGCACCAATCCCAACAGTGTGGAGGTGCTCATCAATGGAATTTATGTTGGTGCTTCGCCGTTGACTATCCATTTGCCTGCGGGAGCTTATGAGCTTGCTTTGAGTGCCCCTGGCCGCAAGCCGTACAGAAAAAAAGTAACGCTCAAAGCGGCTGGGGCACAAACGCTCACCGCCAGTTTGGGTTGGGGGAAGAATAAAGCTCAAAAAAATGAGGCTGATTTGTTGGCCGCCTCAGGCTCGGTAAATAAATTAGCTTATCTTTCACAAATTGGCGCGGCGACTCATGCCGACAAGGCTGTGCTGTTTGATTTCATACCATCAGGCAATGGCTATATCCCCCAGGTCATTGTCTACGACAGCAAATACAATCAGGCGCTCAAGCCGATTCTTTACAAAAAGGTCGCTAACCTTCGCAGTTCCGCCGGTGAGATCGTTAACCACTTCGCTAATAAATTGGGGCCTTACCTTTCCAATGACGCTGCCAAGCTCTATCAGAAGGATTTTGATAAGACTCTCATTTTGGATCAGCGGCTGGCCAATCGCCCACAACAATCTCTTTTTAAGAAACCAGGTTTTTTAGCGGCACTGGGCGCTGCTGTCATCGGCGGGACGGTTTTAGCCATCGTCTTAGCGAATGGCTCAAGCAGCGCTTCTTCGGGTTCAGGTAGTGGTGGCATCGGCATTAATTTGCCGGGGCAATAAAATAAGGATCATTATGAAACAAATACAGCTGCACATAATACTGATGATCATTTGCTTGAGCGCTTGTGGGGGTTCCTCTGCACCGCATGGCAAAAGCTTGCTGAATCTGACCTTCTCCACGGATCATCCCTTTGATCCCAATATTTCACCAGGTCGTATCGACCATTATAAAATCACGATTTCTGGTGAGAGTCTGTCTAATACGTTGGTGCAGGAATTCAGTCCCAGTGCGGGCACTGTTTATTTTGATGGTTTTGCCGCCGGTGCCACCATGCAGATTCTGGTTGAGGCTCTCAATGATAATGCTCAAGTCATTGGCCGCGGCAGGACAGAAACTGTTGTCCAGGAAGATCAATATACTGATGCGGCGATTGCCCTCAAGCATGTGCCCATCTTTACCAATATCTACGAGGGCACCTCGGTCTATGCCAATCGCTTTGTGCCCAAAGTCTACGCGCCAGCTGGTCTGGAATTTCAGGTCATGGAAGCTGTGGATGGGAATTTGACGGCCCTGCCCGATGTGGTGAGTGGAGAGGTGAGTTTTTCTATCAGTGAGGCCGAAGCTTCTGTTTCAGCCATTCGAACCGTGCACACCCCGCGCTTTGCAATCGGTGCTCATCAATTGACAGTGCAAGATCCAAGTACCGGTGAGTCCAGCACAGTCGATGTCAATGTTCTGGATACTGGCAATGTGACGCTCTTGCACACTACGGCTGGGGATTATCTGGGCTCGGCTTATGCCACTTCAGAAAATCAACCGACAGATGCCGTCCGTTACTTTAAGGCTTTGACGCATTGAAATTAAAAAGGAGAATTTATGAAATCTAAAGCACTTTGGCTTTGTATGATGATTTATCCAATGCTGCTCAACTGCGGCGGTGGCGGCAGTGGGAGCAGTCTCAGCGCAACCAATAAACAGCTCATTTTGACTGTGGCTGATCCCAGCAGTGCGGCTGCACTTCCGGGCGAGGACTATGAATATCAAGTGCAGCTTTATAACAGCGCCAATGGGGTGCAGGGCGACAGTGCTTACGGTCCGGCAGCGGCGGTTAGCTACAATGTTGAGCAAAACCTTTATTCGGTGCGGGTCGATAATCTCCTGGATGGAACTTATATTGTGGAGCTGCGCCTGGTGCAGACAGGCGTTGAGACGGCTCAAGATGGGACTTTGATCCTGGCCGCTATTGACACGGATGTGGACATCAATGGTGCAGAAACGGTTTTGGATATTTCATCTTTGGCTTGGGAGGATAGCCTTTTTGATCAAGACATTGATGGGCTATCGAATCTCAACGAACTGATTTCTGGCACAGATCCTTTTACGGAGGATTCCGATGGCGACGGTGTTTTAGATAGCGTGGATGCCTTTCCAATCAATGCGAGTGAGTCCTACGATTTTGATGGCGATCTTATTGGTGATAATCTGGATGGCGACAACGATAACGACGGCCTCACCAATGGAGAGGAGACGGCTTTAGGCACCAACCCCTTGGATGCTGATTCTGATAATGATGAGCTTTTGGATGGGAGCGATAATTGTCCTTTGGATGAGAATGCCAATCAATTGGATACGGATGGAGATGCTAGCGGTGATGCCTGTGATAGTGATGATGATGGCGATGGGCTCACCGATACTCAAGAGACCGCTTTAGGAACGAATCGACTCGTGGCGGATACGGATAGTGATGGAGTCGTGGATGGCCTGGATGCCTTTCCAACCAATGCGCAGGAGTCAGGCGATAATGACAATGATGGTTCCGGAAATAATGCTGATACCGATGATGATAATGATGGTCTGAGTGATAGTGTTGAAGCGGGTCTTGGCAGCAATCCAAATTCTAGCGATTCAGATCAAGATGGAATTAGAGAGGCCATTGATAACTGTGTTTTGATTGTGAATCCAGGACAGGCCAACAACGATGGCGATAGCACGGGGGATGATTGCGATAGTGATGATGACAATGACGGGCTAGCCGATGAGGAAGAAGCTGTCATCGGCGCAGATGGCTTTATCACCTCTCGCCTGACAGCTGATACGGACGGCGATGGTTTTCGGGATGCCAGTGATAATTGCCCCAATGATGACAATATTACTCAAGTCGATGGTGACGGCGACACGTTCGGGGATGTCTGCGATTGTGGGGCCAGTGATGCTAGCATCAATCAATTGGCTGAAGATAAGCCCGACTTGCAAACCGTGGATACCAATTGCGATGGCATCGATGGGGATAAATACCGGGCTGTTTTTGTCTCGGCTAATGGCACCGCTCTTCCGGAAGCTGCCGATGAGACGGATCCGACTTCGGATTTTAATGGGGCCCTGACTTACGCGCAAGCGGCGGGCTATGATGTTTATCTCCAAATGGGGGATTACAACGTGGCGACGTTAAGCCTGGTGGATGGGGTCTCTTTCTACGGCGGGTTTTCAGCCGATTTTCTGGATCGCGATATTTTGGGGGAGACCTACCCGACACGCTTCATCAATCCTGAAGCCAATGCTGATCGCGCTGTTTTGGTGGTGCGAGCTTTTGCACAACCGATGACTATTGCCGGTATCGTCTTTGAGAATGATCAAACTGATGATGACCAGCTTGGTCTTTTGATCGAGAATTCTGCAGTCACTTTGGAAAATAATAAGTTTGTTGGCAATGCAGATATTTCAAATGAGATCCTGCTGGAAATTCTGGATGCTCAGGTCAACCTGTCTGGCAACCAATTCTATGGGGCTTCCAGCTATTACGACCAAGGTCTCTACGCTGATAACTCCAGCGGGGTGATCAAAAATAATCTCTTCAATATGGGCGCTGCCACTCAGACCCAAGCCTTGAATCTGGTCGATAGCGATTTTGTCATCAGCAATAATACCATCGATGGCGGCCAGCACGATGCTGGATCGGCATACGCTTTGAGTTTCACCAATACGAATCTGGTGCTGACTAATAATATTTTCATTACCTCCAATAGCCGAAACCAGGCTTCTATTTTCTGTGATGGCGCCATGCCGGATCAGAATATCGAAATCCGGAATAATCTATTCCTGCGTTACTCCACCAATGGCCTGCGCTATGCGGCGCTCATTGATTGCAGTGGTTATCACATCACTTCCAATACTGCTCTGGAAGCAGTGACGGGAATTACCGCAGAGAACAACATCATTGATTCAACCACCTTACTTTCAGGCTTGAGCGCGGTTTTGAACGTGGCGGATTATTACCGCTTAGTTTCGGGCTCTCAAGCCATTAATAGCGGCCGCAATGCAGACACGGAGAGTTTTGGCGCAGTGACTATCGATCTATTTGGGCAAGCGCGCAGCTTAGGGGCTTACGATATTGGTGCAGCAGAATTTTAAACTAAGGAGATGAACATGAAGACAAAAATAATATTCATTTTAGCTGTGATTTTACTGTGTGGCCAGCTCTTTGAGGCCCAGGCCGCCATCACTCAGGTGCCGGTTTTGATGTCGGCACCGGTCGTACTTTATGATGAAGCCAATAATATTCTGGCAGATGGGGATTATGTCGTCACGATTGGGCTGACAGACCTGACTGGGGCCACACTCTTTACTGAAGAACAGACTGTCTCCATCAGAGATGGTGTGTGTCACCTTGCTGTGGGGCAAGGCTTTGCTGTCGGCTCGAATTTTACCTCGCCATCTGGTGGGCTTGATTGGAGCTTGTTCAATCGTGATGGAGATATTTCAGTAGAAATTCTTGTTGAGGGCCAAGTCAATCCTCAGGCGGTGGCCGTCTTGGGCGCACAACCTTATTCCTACATTGCCCAATATGCCCTGGATATAGCCGATGACACGATCACCTCTGATAAGATTGCTGATGGTTCCATTCGCGAGGCAGATCTCAGTGCTGATCTCTTATCATCGTTGAGCACAGGCAGCGCTGACTCTTCGGGCGCAGCAGCTTCGGCAGAAACGAGTGTTGATGCAGCCAATGTTACTGTCTCAAGTTCTATCAGTCTGAGCAATGCCCCTGGCAGTAATCTTGCGACGGTTTTGCAGGGACTCGACGCAGCGATTGGCGCAATTAGGGATATTGATTTGCAACAATCCGTTGCTGATATCAGCACCAGCATTGCCAATCTGGGCAGCACTTATGCAACTGATACCGAATTGTCTTCTGCCGTTACCGGTGTAAATTCTTCCATCAGCAGTTTGAATTCAACGATCAACAGTCTTGATAGCACCTACGCCACTGACTCAGCTCTCAGCGCTGTATCGGATGCCAAAGTGAATAAATCCGGCGATAGCATGACTGGCGATTTGAACATGGGAGGGCAAAGTATAACCAATGTCAATCTGGTGGATGATGTTGATGTCAGTATTTTGCAGCAGGATGTGGATAATATTTTAAATCCTGACGTGTCAGGAGAAGTCAGCAGTGGGGCAATCCCTCAGGCCATCAGACCTTTTGCCTATGGAACGATAAAATCCACTTCAACTAATTCGCCCACGCGTACTTGCAGCGGTTATAATATTGAGACCGCTTGTACCTTTCCTGTCAGTTCGGCACCTGCCAGCAGCAATTACACAGTGTTGCTAACACCCAGCAGAAGTTTCGCGGGTTGTTTTGGGTATCCAGGAGGGAGCTGCGTGGCGGCTGGTAAAACCACGTCAACATTTTCTGTAACCTGCACTTGTGATTATTCTGGTAATCCTAATGATCAGGATGTTGAATTTGTCATTTTCTACAACAACTAAGGAACACGTATGAGAAATTTCGTTATACTCATTTTACTCAGCTTCACCTCGGCTTGTGCACAACACAGGGTTCAATCAGCGCAAACTCTTTTAGCCGATCAAGAGGTTCGCTTTGCCTTTGGTAGCGCCAAAATTAATGGCGAGGGAAAGGCAGTTTTAAAGAATGGCATCGAGTTTTTGAAAGTTGATCTCAACAAAGCCGTTATCATTGAGGGGCATACCGATAAGGTTGGTTCAGATAAGAGTAATCTCGATCTGGGGGATAAACGCGCCCGTGCCGTAAAAGCTTTTTTGATAGCTTGTGGCATTGAAGGTGAACGCATCACCACAGTTACCTATGGAGAATCCGAACCAAAAAAGCAGCTCAACAATTATAGAGAAAATCGCAGAGCCCTTTTGAAGGACTTGGCCAAATAACACAACTTGGGAGGATGGCATGAAGGGCTCACTACAAATCAACATCCAAGGCGAAAATAAAAATGCCATTAACCTTGATGGCAGCATGGTGACTATTGGCCGAGATTTGAACAACAAGGTGGTCCTGCCCAGTGAGAAAATCTCGCGTTTTCACATCAAAGTCTATTTCGAGAATGGTTCCTATTATATTGAAGACACTTCGACCAATGGCTCATTTTTCAATGGTCGGCATTTTTTGAAAAGCCGAGAAACCCTCAAGCACGGGGATGTCATTAAAATTGAGGATTATGAGATCATCTTCATGGCCTTTGCTCTCGATGAATGGGACTGCGTGAGTGATCAAAAGACTTTCTATTCGAATAAAACTCAAATCCAAGCTGCGATGATAGCGGATTATTCTGTTTTCTTTTTGCAGGCCGATCGGTCTCAGAAACAAGAATTCAAGCTCATGAATGGATTTTTTTCTATTGGCACTGATGAGAAAAACCACATTAAACTCGAAGATACAGAATCCGTAAAAGCGTTGCATTGCAGTATCACGGTTGTAAATGACAAACCCTTTTTCCATGCCTATCGCAATGATGCCTTGATCAATGGGATCAAGGTGGATGGCACGCCGATACTTTTGTCGCATGGGGATATCATTGAAATCAGTGGGCAAAGGCTACAATTCAAGGATAACCGCTCACAGGCGCACAGAGAGACTTATAAAATTATCACGCAAGCACCGAGTATGTATGCCGTGATCAAAAAGATTGAGCAGACGGCTCATTATGACGATATTCCTGTGTTGATTACGGGCGAAACGGGGTCTGGCAAGGAGTTGGTGGCCAAAGCCATTCATACTGTCTCTGCAAGACGGGATAAACCTTTCGTGTCTATCAATTGTGCCAGTATTAATGAGAAGCTGGCAGAATCAATTTTGTTTGGGCACGTCAGAGGCGCTTTTACCGATGCCACCAGTGATCACATAGGGTATTTTGAACAAGCCGATGGCGGCACTCTGTTTCTTGACGAGGTTGGGGAGCTCAGTCCCGACATTCAAGCCAAGCTTTTGCGCACCGTGGAATACAGCGAGATCCGAAAGGTCGGTGCGACCAAGAACAAAAATATCAATGTCCGCATCATTGCTGCCACGAATCGCAAATTGGAAGATGCCAGTGAGCGAGACGCTATTAATTTTCGCCATGACTTATTTTATCGCCTGCGTGGGATTCCTATCATCCTGCCTCCACTGAGAGCACGGAAAGAAGATATTCCGTTATTAATGAACCATTTCCTTGATGCCACGAAGGCCAAGTATCCGAATCTAAAAAAATTGGAATACACAAAAGAGGCTTACGACAGTGCGATGCTGCATGACTGGCACGGAAACGTGCGTGAGCTTTACAATGCTTGTCTGGATGCGTTTATCGGCTCGTGGTCGGATAAAGTAAAACAAATCAATTCCATGGATGTGCAGTTGCCGCCAGTTGTCATTCCTTCCAATTTCCCTGTGCACCTGAAAGAGTTGGAGGTCATGTTGGATGAGGGTATCACCAAGACGGAAATAGCCAAGAAACTCAATTTTTCACGAACGACAGTTTATAATTATCTGGAGCAGTTGGCGCAGTATCGCGCGATTTATCCGAAGGAGCTGGTAGAGTCAGTCGGTATAGTCGTAAATTAGACAAGGGGTTGATTTTCATCCCCCACAATACCAAGCTTCTTGCCCTGCATTATAAACGGAGGGGCAGTTATCGCTGCCATCTGGAAAGCCATCTGAGTCTGTGTCTGCCACTAAGGGAAGTGTTTCGCCTAAGTAGATTTCCCAAATTCCATTGTGGTTCTTGTCTTCATCGCCATCTTTGATGCCATCGCTATCGCTGTCATCCTCTAAAGGATTAGTATCGACAGCTGGATCATAAGTCTCATCTTCATGCACCTCAAAGCCATCGGGTAGGCCATCATCGTCAGAATCGGCTTGATAAGCGCAGGTTTCACCCAGCTCTGGTTCCCAAAGGCCATTGCGGTTTTTGTCTTCCACGGAATCGGCTAAACCATCTTCGTCGCTGTCCGTGTTGTCGGGAGCGCTTGCCGTGGCATCAGCGCGGCCATCGCCTGTTTCGAGGTCATCCAAAATCCCATCTAAATCTTGATCGGCACCGATTCTCGCATTTTGGGCGAATTCAGATGTGTTGCCATATTTGTCAAAACTCAAAGTGGTCAGGGCCGCTATTGTATTTGGATCGATGAGGGCAGGGTCGATTGAGAAGGTGTCGATACTGGAATAAAAGGGGATGGCCAGCATCGCAGTTGAGGTTGTAAAAGACGCGAAGGTTGTGTCACTGATAAACGTATCAGCGCCGCCGTTTTCGATAGCCCGTTCAACATCTTCGTTAGCAACGCCGTAAGTCTCAACTCTATCGCCTATTTTGACCACTCCCCAGGCCCAATA
>Ga0105164_10000811_pt1 | contig 20580 bp, 20 predicted proteins | sample VDWuncwatermetaG_FD_89674 | JGI IMG/M metagenome (GOLD analysis project Ga0105164, IMG submission 89674) | Wastewater microbial communities from Netherlands to study Microbial Dark Matter (Phase II) - VDW unchlorinated drinking water | ecosystem: Environmental > Aquatic > Freshwater > Drinking...
GGGTGAGAGATCCTCTTGGCGTACGTCCTCCCGTTATGGCTAGGCTGGGTGATAGCTATATACTGGCTTCTGCAACCTGTGCTCTGGGTATTGTTGGTGCAAAATACGTGCGAGCTATTGAACCTGGTGATCTTGTTATTATCACGGAAAGTGGAGTGCGCTCGCTAAGACCGTTTGCTAAAGCACCAAAACGTTTTTGCATTTTTGAATATGTTTATTTTTCACGTCCGGATTCAATCAGTGAAGGTCGCAATGTGTATGAAACCCGCAAACGCATTGGTGCGTGGCTGGCGCGGGAAACCAGTGTAGGGGCCGATGTGGTTGTGCCTGTTCCCGATTCCGGAATTCCCGGAGCGATTGGTTATGCCAAAGAGTCGGGTATTCCCTTTGAGCTTGGCATTATCCGCAATCATTATGTCGGGCGAACTTTTATCGAACCTTCTGATCATGTGCGCCATCTGGGTGTGAAGCTGAAACATAACGGCAACCGTGCGATCCTTGATGGCAAGCGTGTGGTGTTGGTGGATGATAGTATCGTGCGCGGCACGACTTCCAAGAAAATTGTTTCCATGGTGCGCGATGCTGGAGCAACGGAGGTGCATATGCGTATCGCCAGCCCGCCAACCACTAATTCCTGCTTTTATGGGGTTGATACGCCAACCCGCGACCAGCTGCTTGCTGCCAATTATGATGTTGAAGCTATGGCGAAAATTATCGGGGTGGATAGCCTTGCTTTCATCTCGCTTGATGGCATGTATCAGGCGGTGGCGGACATTAACCGCGATAATAATAACCCGCAATTCTGCGACGCCTGCTTCTCCGGTGATTACCCGATTCCGCTAACTGATTTTGAGAATGCTGGCGGTGGTTCGCAGAAAGATTTATTTTCAGAGAAGCAGTAAAGCTGAGAGGATTTATGAGACTTTTGGTATTATCTATTTTTGTAGTATTTTTATACAGTTTTGTTGCTATTGCAGAAGATAAGGAAATAGATGCTGTGTCTTCTTATGAGGAGAATGGAGATCCAAAGCTCGCAAAAGAATTAATAAAAAAGCTTGAGGGCGTTTATAAGAAGCGATTCAACAATGGGACTATTGATGGAGACAAGTTTGTATCTGAGAATGTTTTAGAATTTGTACGTGTTTCGGACTCAGCAGCTTATATTAAAACGAAACTTGAGTTTTATAATGGTCATCAGTGTTTTATTTTTGGGGTTGCAGAATACAAAAAAATAGGTGGATTTGTACTTAAAACACCAGCAAGTTACGAATGTAAATTAACAATTTCTGTAAAAGGAGATAAGTTAGTTCTTAGTGATCCTAATGGTATTTGTAGGGAGCATTCTTGCGGTGCAAGGGGTGGATATAACGGAGAATTTACTTTAAGTAGTAAGCGAAAAATACGTTATATGCCTAAAATACTTAAATCTAACGATTATAATACAGCATTACAGGAATATAAAAAATCTCATTAACGATATTCTGTTTGTACAGAAAACTTTTATGCAATCATTGTCTGTCACTAATCACCAGCAACTTTCCGGCAAAATCGCCCTTATAACTGGCGCGACGCGCGGCATTGGTTACGGCGTTGCCAAAAGATTTGCTGCTGAGGGCGCGCATGTAATCGCTACTGGTCGCAGCGTGGCAGGGTTGGAAGAGCTGGATGATGCTATAAAAGCAATTGGCGGAACAGCGACTTTGGTTCCGCTCAACCTGCTGGAAACTGATAAAATAGAAATTATGGCACAGTCCATCGCCCAGCGTTTTGGCAGGCTGGATATTCTGGTTGGCAATGCCGGAATTCTTGGCGAACTCTCGCCGGTTGCCCATAGCAACCCTGATGATTGGGATAAGGTTATTGCCGTTAACCTCACTGCTAATTTTCACCTGATTCGTTGTTTTGACCCGCTGCTGAAATTATCCGCTGCCCCGCGCGCCATGTTCGTGTCATCTGGGGTAACTCGGGGCGCGCACGCTTATTGGGGGGCTTATGCAGTTAGTAAATCGGCACTGGAAAAAATGGTGGAAACTTACGCTGCGGAAAATGCGAAAACACCCTTGAAAGCTAACCTGATTGATCCGGGTCGTGTGCGTACTCGCATGCGCGCTAAGGCTTTCCCGGGCGAAGATCCGGAAACTCTTCCGCATCCAGATGAAATAACCGATGTTTTCCTGCGTCTGGCTCGGGAAGATTTGCAGGATACGGGGAAGAGGTTTTATCCTACTTAAGTGTGTGGTAAGCGTGGCAGGCGTGATAGTCGTGGTTAAAGTACCACGATTACCACCTTTACCACGACTATCACGAGAGTGTGGGTGATGGTCTAAAAGACTATTGGAAATAATAAAGATAATCCGCTACATATTTCCCATGTCATTAGTAAAATCAACAGCAACAATTGGCGGATACACGCTCCTTTCGCGGGTGTTGGGTTTTGTCCGCGACGTGACTATTGCTTCCAGCCTCGGTGCGAGTTTCCTGTCGGATGCTTTTTTTGTAGCTTTCAAACTGCCTAATTTCCTGCGCCGCCTGTTTGCCGAGGGTGCATTTAATTCGGCGTTTGTGCCGCTATTTGCTGGGATGCTGGCGGTTGATGGCAAGGAAAAAGCTCGCGATTTTGCTGGCGAGGCTATGTCATTTCTGCTTCTTATTTTGCTTATCGTAACTGCGATATTTATAATTTCCATGCCATATCTGATGTATGTGCTTGCGCCGGGATTTTCTGATAATCCTGATAAATTTGAGCTTGCGGTGACCCTTACCCGCATCACTATGCCTTATATAATTTTCATTTCGCTGGTGTCGCTCCTCGGCGGGATTTTAAATAGCGGTGATAAGTTTGCTGCGGTTGCAGCAACGCCAATCATTATGAATTTATGCCTTATTATTATCCCTTATTTTATTGCTGACATTACCCCAACGGGCGCGCATGCTCTGGCTATTGCGGTGACGATTTCTGGTGTGGCGCAATGGCTATGGTTGGTACGCTTCTGTAGAAGGCAGGGGATGCTTCCGAAACTTGTGCGCCCACGACTTACGCCTGAAGTAAAAAAACTCTTGGTGTTGATTGCGCCAGCCGCGCTGGGAGCAGGGGTGGCACAAATTAATTTATTCATTGATCTCATTATTGCCTCGCAGTTCGATAGTGGCGTGTCGTATTTATATTATGCAGATCGGATAAGCGAACTTCCGTTAGCGGTAATCGGTATCGCGGTGGGAACTGCTTTGCTGCCTATGCTTTCACGGCAGATTCGGGAAGGCAAGCGTGAAGAGAGTTTTCGCAGTCAGAACCGCGCCATGGAGTTGGCGTTGTTCTTAAGTATTCCAGCGGCGGTTGCCCTGTTTGTAATAGCCCAGCCGATAATCAGCGTTATGTTTGAACGTGGAGCATTTACCGCAGCAGATACCACTGCAACTTTCAAAACTCTGATGGCATTCGCGCTCGGTCTTCCAGCGTTTATTCTGGTGAAAATTCTGGCTCCAGCTTTTTACGCTAATCAGGACACTAAAACACCGTTTAAAATTGCTACATTATGTATTGGTGTGAATCTGGTTTTCAACCTGCTTCTGATGATACCTCTGCAATATGTCGGCATGGCACTTGCCACTTCGATTGCCAGCTGGGTGAATGTTGTGCTGATGGCGCGGACGTTAAAAGCGCGGGGATGGCTGGTTATTGAGCGTCGGTTGATAGCGCAAGTTGCAAGAATTTTGTTGGCGAGCTTAGCAATGGCGATTGTGTTGTGGCTGATTATGCCCTATTTCGCACCATATATGGATCGGCACACGCTGTCGCTCGTGCGTTTTTCGGCGCTTATATTACTTTCCTGTGCTGGTGGCGGCGCATATCTTATAATTTGTTTTGCACTTAATATTTTACATTCACGGACAGTGGTTATGGAGTGTTTTAAGGGGCGCAGGTAAAAACAAGTTCCCTCTCCCAGAGGGAGAGGGGGAAGTAAGGAGAATTATGATAAAACTTTTATACGCAACTTTTGCAAGTAAGGAAGAAGCACTTTCTATTGCCCATAAATTGCTGGAAGAAAAGCTTATTGCCTGTGCCAATGTGATGGACGGTGGGACTTCGGTTTATCGCTGGCAGGGGGAAGTGGAGGAGGCAAGCGAAGTTATACTGTTTGCCAAAACAACTGATAAACAAGCGCAAAAAGCGGCAAGCAGGATAAAAGAACTGCATAGTTACGAGTTGCCATGTGTTTTGATTTTGCCAGTTGAATCTGGGTTGACGGAGTTTATGGGGTGGGTGGGGAAAGAGGTTGATTACGTTAAATAATTTCTACTTATATAAAAATTGAAATAGTTAATTTTTTGATATATAATGATGTACAACAATTTTAATAATTATTAGGTTGTATTGTGACTGTTTCTGTAGAGGTAAATGGTTTTGATTTTATACCAGTTGTTAAGGATGTGAACCTTGGCGGTGCTTGGCCACCTTCGGAAGAAGAAATTAAAGGATTTTCAAAATTTACTGACATAATTAAAAATGTCGAGCAAATACACAGCGTAATATTTTCTCGAAAAATATCTTTGCTTGGTATGCTTGGCGGAGATGGTAGGGTTTTTATTTCAGGTGACAATAATATAGGTATTTGTATTGATCGTGCTGTAGCAGTTGGTGCATCTGAAATATCTAGCGATGCGCTAGAAGAAAAATTGGTCAATTATGTTAATAATTTGAAAAAACAAGAAAATTTTAACAAAATAAATAATAACCTTCTTGCTGTAGATGCTGGTATGTATATCTTAGGAGCATTAAAATCTGCCTTGGATTGAACCTTAATCACGACTTAAAAGTTTCTTCAAATTCATAACAGTACTTGCACCCATGACTTTTGACCTATATCTTCGTGCTTCGACAACAGGTTGTGCGATTGTGGAATAAATCTGTTTTTCTGCTTCCACCAACAGGACACCACCCAGAAATCCTCCTAGAAAGTCACATATGAACCTGCCTGCTGACTCTAATTTGCCTGCGATTTTCCAACAGAATCTCAGGCGGGTAGGGGGCATGAACAGGGCGGAATTCGTGTGGGTTACAGTAAAATTCTGCTCGCTAAGCAAGGTACGCATCTGAGTTATGCTGAAAGGGCGACCATAACCAAACGGGCTGCGCGAAGAGCGCGACCACATGCCACGGCGATTGGGGACAACAGCCAGAATTCTTCCGTTAGGAGTGAGTATCCGCCATATTTCCTGAATCAGCCAGGAAAGCTGTTCGCTATTTTCCATGCTATGCACCAGCAGAACGCGATTAATACTGCTTTCGGCAAATGGCAGTTCACTGTCATGTGAGATCACTACCAGATTGTCACCGCCATGTGGCCAGTAGGCAGCACCTTGTCCGGCGGGCATGCAGGCGGCAAGATGCGCTGATGGAGTAATAAAATCTGCAAGATAAGGGGTGGCATAACCAAGACCAACTACCACGTCTTCCCCGGTATTTGGCCAGATACGGAGTATTGCGCTGGAAATCAGATTGCGGACTGACTGCCCAAAACTTGTTGAATAAAAATGACGCAGATTTACAATGTCGGGTGTATACATTTAAGCAACCTTAGCCTACAAATATAGTAATTACAAATAAGAACTATACAGTTCTTATTTGAAGATACGCACGCTTCGCAGCGAAAAATCGGTCTTTCGGACTCGATTTTCATATTCATTCTGTATAATTCTTATACAGAATGAATATAGAAGTCTGATATTAACAATAATGCTAATAATGGTTTGTAATCAATATATAATATGCTTTGTTTTTTTAGATCGTTTGTAACTTGCTGTTTATTGGCGTTTTTTATTTTTCCTTCCGCTTATGCTATGACGCAGGAAGAGGCGGAGCATACCAGATCTGCTTTCATGTTTGCGGAGCGGAAGCAGTGGAGTGATGCGTTTGTACATGCTGAAAACTCTGGTGATGAGATTCTGCAAGCACTGGTAAAATGGCAATATTTATTAGATCCGGATTCTGGAGCAAGCTTTTCTGAAATAAATCAGTTCGTTTCCAAGTATCCCGATTGGCCGGAACAGAAAAAATTACGTATCCGCGCTGAGCAATCATTAGCTGGTAGTGATATCGGTGCTGAGGAGATTGCTCAGTGGTTTGAAAATACTCCTCCCATTACTGGCGTAGGGAAAATTGCTCTGGTCGGTGCTTTACAAAAAACTGACAGACAAGCTAACGAAAAAATAATGGATCTTATTCATTCGGCGTGGCGGGATGGTGATTTTACCGAGGATCAGGAAAAGTCATTACTGACAAATTACGGGAATATGCTGAAACCAGAGGATGACGTGAAAAGAACCGACCGTCTGCTCTGGGAAGGAAAGCTAGTGTCAGCCGAGCGGATGATGATGCGGGTGAATGAAAACCGGAGAAAGCTATATAAAACGCGTATAGCATTACAGGCTGGCAAGAAAGACGCGCAAACGCAGCTTGCAAAACTGCCTGACAGTTTAAAAAAAGATATTGGGTTGCTTTATGATCAGATGGTGTTTAGGGCAAAGCGTGGTGATGATCCTGGTGTTATTTCCATATTGCTGATAACCCCTAAGAAAATTCCATATCCTGAGAAATGGTGGAAAATTCGTGAGAGTAAAATTCGTGATGTAATCAGTAATGGCAATATAGCATTGGCATACCGCCTGATTGAAAATCACGGGCAGGAGGAGGGAACTACTGCTGCCGATGCCCACTGGCTTAAAGGCAGGATATTGCTTGAATATAAAAAGCAACCTAAAGAAGCTTATCTGATTTTTAAAAAGATGTTTTCCGAAGTAAAATATTCGGTGAGCAAATCGCGTGCTGCTTACTGGGCGGCAAAGGCAGCAAAACAATCAGGATACATTGAAGAAGAAAAAGAATGGCTTAATAAGGCTAGTGTCTATCCCACCACTTTTTATGGCCAGCTTGCAACTTTAATTGAAAGCGGTACAGCTCCTCTCAATATTCCTGCATCTCCTTCTGTCGATAGCAGCGAAGCTCTGGAATTTAATTCCAAAACTATTGTGCGTGCCGTCAAACTATGCATTAACTTTAATCAGCTGGGACTTGCAGGTAAGATTATCAATAACCTGGTCACTGACGCTGCCAATGAAAGAGAGGCGTTGCTTGCCAGCGAGCTTGGTGTTGATGCTGGCAGAACTTATTTGAGTGTGCGTGGAGCAAAGAAAGCATTGCAAAATAATGTCGTGCTGATTGAAGCCGGTTATCCTGTTCCTAAAACTCCAGACAATCTTGAACTGCCACGCCCACTAACTCTTGCCATAACCCGTCAGGAAAGTGAATTTGACAGCATGGCAAGGAGTCCTGCTGGTGCGGTTGGCATGATGCAGCTTCTGCCTTCTACTGCAAAAGAAGTGGCAAAGAAAAATGATATGGAATATTTTCCCAACAAATTACATGATCCGGAATATAATATGATTCTAGGAAGCTTGTATTTGCAGCGGATGATTGATAATTATGATGGCTCACTGATTATGGCGATAGCGGCTTATAATGCTGGACCAGGCAATGTTTATAAATGGGTGAAGAAATCTGGCAAACCGCAGCGAACCATTGATGGCGCAGTTGACTGGATTGAAAATATTCCCTTTGCTGAAACGCGGAATTATGTGCAGCGAGTGCTAGAAAACCTGCAAATATATCGCCATATGGAAGCGGAGAAATCCATTGATGCCGATGCTAATATGTTACTTCTAGGGCAGGATTTGCTGCGGTGATTTTTTAGCGCATATCATATATACAGTCATTTGAGAATAAAAATCCCCAATTCTTGTCATTGCGACTGCGAGCATAGCGTGGCAGGAAGCAATCCAGTATTTTCAACATGTTTTGGCTTCTGGATTGTCACGAATGCTACGCATTCTCGCAATGACGAGTGGGTAATTATTGTATCAAATTACTATAAATAATCCTAAGCTTAGACAAGGAAACAAGAAAATGGACAGTGTAGATCTAACAGAGCCTGCCAGACCATCTGCCGCACTGTATTCGTCAACTATTTCCAAATCTTGGTTCAGGTAGCTTATTTACTCATATCATGATAGGTTGCTAAATCCATCGTGCCTTCTGATTTATCAACCAGCATGGTAATAAGCGAGTCGCCAGTGATGTTGACGGTGGTGCGCATCATGTCGAGTATGCGGTCAACACCAGCGATGATAGCAATACCTTCCAGTGGTAAGCCGACTGAGGTGAATACCATTCCCATCATAATTAGCGAACCACCCGGTATTCCTGCTGCACCGATTGAACCAAGGGTTGCAGTCAGAATCAGGATGAAATAATGATGTGCATCAAGCGGTATGTTATAAGCTTGGGAGAAAAACAGGGAGCAGATTCCCAGATAAATCGCCGTGCCATCCATATTGATAGAAGCTCCCAGTGGCAAAACAAACGATGTGCTGCTTTTTGATACACCGATTTTTTCATTTACCACACGCATGGCTGTAGATAATGTGGCTTTGCTGCTGCTGGTTGAAAAGGCAAGAACCTGTGCTTCCACCATTTTTTTGTAAAATGGCATAGGCGACAATCTGGCAAATACCACAACCATAATTCCAAATAATAAATACTGTGTAAGAAGCGCGCCGGTTACCGTCCCCACTAGTTTAAGCAGAGCCAATAATATCTCAACGCCTTGCGTGCCGACAACCCAGGAGGTGAGGGCGAAAACACCATATGGGGAAAATTTTATGATAGTGGAAATCATCTTGAAAATAAGCTGGGCAGCAGAGTGACAAAGTTCTGTAAGGTTTTTAACCTTTTCGCCTAAAGCATTCAAGGTTATTCCCACAAAAATAGCAAACACTACAACCTGCAAGATATTATCTTTTGCCATTGCCTCAATAATATTGGTAGGAACCATATCCACAAAAATTTGAATTATACTGACCTGCTTAGGGGGAGTTATAGCAGCAGCTGCAGCTCCTTGAACATGCGACTTAAGGGAAGAAAGATCGACGTCAGCACCAGGTTGAAACACTGTGCCGAAGGCAAGGCCGATACAGACGGCAAAAGCACCGGTCAGCAGAAAAGCTGATACCGACTTGAGCCCAACGCGTTTGAATGATTCGGCGTTGGTCATACTGGTAATTCCGCTTACCAGAGAGAAGAATATGAGAGGCACAACCACCATTTTGATCATATTGATAAAAACAGTGCCGACAGGCTTGATATAGTTGGTAAGTATGGTTTTCCCATCTTCTTCCATAATAACCCCGGGCGCGACTCCGCCCATGGCAATACCAAAGGCTATACCAAGCAACAGACCTAATATTACACGAAACCATAATTGAGAAAAAATATTATTAGTTGGTGATGTTGCTGAAAAAGGCTGTTTTGGTGTAGCCATACTATTAAAATCCCCTTAATAATTCTTATATTTTTTAATTTTTGTAGTTTTGCAATTTTACAAAAACTACGCAAATACTTATGGAAGTGAACGTTTATAAGTATAAATAACCATTCAGTCAATCATAGCTTTTCTGTGTTTTTATTGTATATAAATAATTGTAAACAATGCTTGTATAAGAATAAATATTGTGTAAAATCCTCCTTCTCTTTTAAATAGGCTAGTCTTTAACTAGCTGCTATTTCTTGGTGACGCGGGGTGGAGCAGCCCGCCACCGCCTGCTTGCAGGCGGATAACTGTTCTAAAGAGCTACGGGCTTTTGTTCGTAGTTTATTTCTTGGTGACGCGGGGTGGAGCAGCCCGGTAGCTCGTTAGGCTCATAACCTAAAGGTCGTCAGTTCAAATCTGGCCCCCGCAACCAGTAAATTCAATAGCTTACACTCCTAGTTCAAATCCTAAAAATTTTGCAGTAAGCACCCGGTAAGCAAAAGGCGAAATCGCTAGGCATTCCCAGTGCTTGATCTTGGATATGAAACAAGCATTTTTTCGGTGTTTCTACAGCAGCCCCATTAACGTACCATGTGCAGACGGCCTGATATTGTCCAGCGGCTGCTAGGCTCTGCTGACCTGCCGTAAATTCAATGAACAAGCCCAAATCATAATTGCACAAAGCACCAGATTTAAATAATTCGTTCGGCATAGTGGTTGCTTTAAGTTTTTCATGATCTCTGTCCCAACTTTTTTTTACAAGATTGGTTGAACACTTGCATTCAATGATAAGTTTATTAATTGAATGTCCACGTTTATGCACGATACAATCAGGGGTAAACCATTTGATCCCCTTGGCCTTCATTGATTCAATTGTTTTAGACTCTTCACGTCCATCCCTGTTTCCCATTGCAACACCTCATATAGCAGGTGTTGCACTTCGTTTGTGAATTTAAGGCATCCATGCCTAACCACAAACGTGTAGTAAATTGATTGGCATATAGTCGTTATGTATAATTCTTATACATAACGACTATGAAAATCGAGACCGAAAGTCCGATTTTCCGCGCCGTAGGCAGCGTATCTTCAAATAAGAACTAGATACCGCCCTGCGGCGGTATGACAAAAAGTCTAACCCAAAATCTTCTTCACAAAAGGAATAGTAATATTTCTTTTCTCAGACAATGCATTCCTATCCAGCTTCTCCACCAGTATTTTTACATTTTCCAGAGTGCGTTCTGTATGGGTGACGAGATAGGAAATAACTTCATCATCCACCAGCAACTGCCTGTCAGCGAATTGTTTACGCATGACACCTGCTATCAACGCATCATCGGGCGGGTAAATAGTCGCGACCTGTAAACCACGCAAGCGGGAAGTAAGATCTGGTAAAGTAAATGGAAGGCTGCTCACAGGAAAAGAAGAAGTAATAAGCAATTTCACGCCTATATCCTTGCAGTGATTGAATAAATGCAGCAATGCTTCCTCATCCGTGCATTTTTCGACATCTTCGATAATGGAATTACCATTTACAGAAGCGGGTTTGATATTATTCACAGGAATGATTGCCGCACCTTCCCTTTCTTTCCATATATGCGCCATATGACTCTTTCCTGAGCCTTTTTCACCGTAAAGATATAATGCATGTTTCTGGGCGTTATTTTCCCAATTTCTTTCATTTATCAATATTTCATACGCTTCTTCATTACAGCCTGAGATAAAAAAATTATCAGCAGAAAGCACTTCCGGCAGCATTAATTGTAACGGCAATTGTGACATGGTTTATAAATTTATCCGGCTTTCCTGGTTGGCTTTTTGGATTGTGTACGAATTTTCTGATATTCCATACCCCAAGCACAAAGAGAATTTAGAATAGGTTCAAGCTTTTTAGTAAGCAAGGTGACGCTATATTCAACCTTAGGTGGAATTTCCGCATATACTTTACGGTCAATCAGCCCGTCCTTTTCCAGCTCACGCAATTGCTGAGTAAGCATTTTCTGTGTCACTTGCGGCAAAGCTTTTTGTAATTGACTGAAACGCAGCGTTCCATCACGCAGATTATAGAGTATCGGCAGTTTCCACTTGCCACCGATAAGGGCAATCGCCGTACCCATCGGGCATTCGCCACCATCACAATTTTCAGCCATTTTTTTCACTACAGCATCTTGCCCCATAAGCTTGCCCTCCCTATTAGTTACTTTATAGGTACTACATGATTTAATTGTGCCTACTTGTCAAATAGATTCTATGTATTTATATAGCTGGTGTGAACTGCATGCGTTCATTATTTTGTTTTAATAATATAAATTTTAAGGAGATTAGTTATGGGTGAATGCAATAATAATGATAATAGCTGCGATACAAGCAAGAATTCCTGCGATTCAGGAAGCAGTAAATCCAGTGGTGAATGCACCATTGCTGAGGATTTGCTATGCCTAGCAAAAGAAGCTAAGCATGAGTTGCTGAAAGAAAAAATGAAAAAGATTCTGGAAGCAAAAATCGGTAAGAAACTTGATAAAGTTGCGGAAGTTGCGGTTGATGCGGCTCTTGCTTGCATGCAGCACCAAGTGGCTGCGCGTGAAGCATGCAATGATTATCAAGCAAAATTGTCTGTTGCTTTCAAATCTTAATCCAGCCTATGGCGATACTCCGGAGGAAAATCTGGAGTATCGCCCATTACCTTAAAAGGAATTCTTATGAAATTAGAAAATAAAATCGTCTTGGTTACAGGTGCAAATCGTGGAATCGGCAAGGCATTAGTCGAAGCATTACTCAAAAAAAATGTCAAAAAGATATATGCTGCAGCTCGTAAAATTGAGGATATACCTGATTTTTCCGACTCGCGTATAGTATCCATAAAACTGGATATTACTGATAGCGCGCAAATAAAAAATGCTGCAAAGCAGGCTTCAGACGTTCAGCTTCTGATAAATAACGCAGGCGCTTTAAAATTTGCCAGCATCCTTGAAGGTGATGAGGAATCAATAAGACATGATATGGAGGTGAATTATTTTGGCACTGTCAACGTAACACGCTCTTTCGTGCCAATTTTACAGAAAAATGGCGGTGGTGGAATTGCCAGTGTAAGCTCAATTGTAGGGCTGGCAAGTATTGCTGGAATCGGTGGCTATTCTGCCTCAAAAGCAGCATTATTTTCTGCTATTCAAGCAATGCGTACTGAACTTAAAGAAAAAAACATTGAGGTTTTTGGCATTTTCCCAGGGCCTATCGATACCGACATGGCACGCGAATTTGAAATGGAAAAAACCAGTCCAGAAGTAACTGCAAAAAATATAGTGGACGGCATTATTGCAGGCGAAGAAGATATTTTTCCGGATGCCATGTCAAAACAAGTTGGAGAGACCTGGGCAAATAACCCGAAAGAACTAGAGAGGCAGTTTGCATCGATGTAGCTATAGTCGTTATGTATAAGAACTGTATAGTTCTTATTTGGAATTACTATTAATGACAATCTGTAGTTAATCGATTAACATAAAGATATGGCTCAGACAGAACACACACATCATAATTGCTGCGACCATGAAGAAAAAGCTCAGGCACATACGGCACATAGCAAATCTTCATGGAATGCCCCGCAGCTCATGCCACGCTGCACTGCCTTACTGGCTGCGTCATCGGCGAAACCATTGGTCTGATGATTGGGGTGACTCTTGGCTTGCATGCTTACGCATCAATGGCGCTGGCAACGGTGCTTGCCTATATAACTGGTTTTTCGCTCACTATTTTCCCACTGATGAAACGCGCCAACCTGCCTTTTAAAAGCGCATTAAAAGCTATCTGGCTGGGTGAATTAATTTCTATCGGAGTGATGGAGTTGGCGATGAATTCGGTGGATTACCACATGGGTGGCATGAGTAGCGGTTCGGTTTTTAACCCGCTATTCTGGGAAGCTCTGGCTTTCGCAATCCTTGCTGGCTATATAGCCGCTTTTCCAGTCAATTACTGGCTTATAGGCAAGGAAATGAAACGCTGCCATTAGAACTTTTCCAAAGTTCAAAAAACAAAAGGTATATTGCAATTTATTGAATTTCCGTGGTTGCGGGAGCGCGATATCACCCCATCCATCATACTCTGGGACTAAACATAATATGCTAGAGACCTCTGCATAATGCGTCATTGCGACTGCGAGCGTAGCGTGGCAGGAAGCAATCCATCTTTCTATGATGCTTATTTTACTGGATTGCCACGTCGGCTTCGCCTCCTCGCAATGACGAAAAACGCATTATGCAGAGGTCTCTGCTATCCATTCATCACTGAAAACAGTTTTTCCTGTATCTGTTTTATCTTATTTTCATGCATGATTTTCATTCCAAAATTATCTTTGACGTAAAATACGTCGACGACCTGTGTACCATACGTTGAAATATGTGCGGTGACAATGGAAAGCCCAAGTTCGGCAATGGCACCAGTTACGTCATGCAGCAATCCTGCCCGATCGCGACAGGTGAATTCTATAACGCTGTGGATGGTGCTGGCATCATTATCAATGAGAACCTGCCCGAGGAGAGGCACTGCCTTACTGCGAGCTTTCAGGTAAGTAGTTGCGCGTTTGGCAAATGATTCCGGTATATTTAATTCTCCGGATAGTACCTGTTCTATATACACGGACATTTTAGCCAGCCTGTCCGGACGGTCGAACACATCACCGCTTAAATCCTGCAACTGGAAGATTTCTATGGCAATGCCGTTATTCAGTGTGAATATCTTGGCATTTATTATATTCGCGCCGGCAAGTGACATTGCGCCTGCTACCATTGAAAACAGTCCGTGCCTGTCTGCTGTGCAAACGGTTATTTCAGTTATTGAGCGTTCGTAATTATGTTGCGTATCAAGAAAAACCGGTTGTTCTGCTGCTGAATACTGACGCACCATTCTTGCTATAACTGCGTGGCGGGCAGGTTCAACGCTTGCCCAGAAACTTGAATTTCCCTGTCCGATATAATTATTTATTTCACTCTCGCTCCAGCCAATCAGGAATTTACGCAGATCTTCATGAAAATAATTAGCCTGTTGTTGTTTGAGCTCGATTTTGCCGGTACCCATATATAGTTCGGCGCGACTGTATAACTCACGTAGTAACACGCCTTTCCATGCGTTCCAAGCAACCGGACTTACTGCACGTATATCAGCAACCGTGAGAACCAGAAGCAGTTTAAGCCGTTCCGGCGATTGCACTACGGCGACAAAATCCTGAATGGTTTTTGGATCATTAAGATCACGCTTGGTGGCGACACTGGAAAAAAGCAAATGATAGCGTATCAGCCAGCCTACTGTCTGGATTTCATCATTGGTAAATCCGAGCCTTGTTGCTAGTCTCATGCCGATTTTCTCGCCGAGCACCGAGTGATCTCCACCCCGTCCTTTGGCTATGTCATGGCAGAATAAAGCGAGATACAGAACCCGTCTTAGCCGGATGCGGTGAATTATATCACTGGCAAGAGGCAGGTCATCTTTCATTTTTCCGTTTTCTATGGCGTGCAACATGCCGATTGCCACCAGCGTATGCTCATCAACGGTATAAACATGGTACATGTTAAACTGAGTTTGCCCGATAACCCTGCCAAAATCACGGATGAAACGCCCAAGAACTCCGGCATCGCTCATATTACGGAGGGTGCTTTCTGCTAATTTTTCAGAAAGAAGTATTTCCATGAATAAATTGTTAGCTCTTTTGTCATTTATCAGCGTCTGGTCAATCCGGTGCAGGTTATGCGCGATCAATTTGAGTGCATGCGGATGAATCTGCAGTTCGTGGATCTGTGCAACGCGGAACAGCTCGATCATCATAACCGGAGATTTTTCAAAAATATTGTCGCTACGGACATTCAAGCGTTCGCCGTCAATTTTAAACCCGCCAAGATTCCAAGTCATATGCCATAAGCTGGCAAGAGAACGTCTTGGCTTGCGTTTATTGCTTTCTTCAAGCAAGGCGCAGAACACCCTAGTACTGTTGCCGATAGTTCGTACTGCTGCGAAATAACGGCGCATGAAACGTTCAATAGAGCGATTTATTGAGGGGTGCTCAAAGCCCATGGCAATAGCCAGCCTATGCTGATAATCAAAGGTAAGCCTGTCTTCCGGTCTTTCAGCTATATAATGTAGGTGGGAACGAACTCGGCATAAAAATATCCGTGCCTGTTCAAAGGTTTTGTATTCCTCACGGCTGACTAACCCGTGTTCAACCAGTTGGTTATTATTGGTCAGGGAATAGGCGGAGCGTGCCAGCCACCATAATGTGTGAGCGTCACGCAAGCCACCTTTGCCTTCCTTTACATTAGGCTCCAGCATATAACGCGAATCGCCAAAGCGAGTATGCCTGTTGTCACGCTCAAGCAGTTTCGCTTCAATAAATTCAGAAATTTTACTTTCCATGATTTCAGAGTCAAAGCGTTTATGGAATTCTTCAAATAACTGCTTATTACCCACCACACAGCGCGCATCTACCAGGTTAGTGCGGATGGTTATGTCACTGACTGCCAGCTCCAACGCTTCTTCTATGGTACGATGTGCCTGTCCGACCTTAAATCCCATATCCCATAAAATATAAAGCAGCGATTCAACAATAGAGGCTGCCTGTGCCTCATCTGCAGGATTATAAAGAAACAGCAGGTCAATGTCGGAGTAAGGAAACATTTCTCCACGTCCATAACCACCAACGGCAACCACAGCAACTTTATCATTAGAACCGGCAACTGCCGAATATAATGCTGAAAGCAGGTTATCGATTAATTTGGTGTGCCTAGTAAGAAGTGAGGTAACTTTTCCTCCTGCAAGAAACTCTTCTTTCAGTATATTGCGCTCGCCGGCAAGCCAGTTTCGGCAGATATCAAGAGCTTGCGTTTTATTATCAGCAAAGCTTCCCTTCAGCTCCGCCAGCCGTTCTTCAAGGGAAGGGGGCTTGGAACTGGTATGTACCACGGAACTGCGAAAAACATTCTTTTTCATGATAAAATTTGTCTAAACAGTATGATCTGTTTCGCTTAAAGGTCGAATTTTTTTATAATTATATGAGAGTTCAGCTTCCTCAATGTCATAATCAGCTTGCAGACCAATCCAGAATTTAACTGATGTTCCGAAGAATTTAGAAAGCCTGATGGCGGTATCTGGCGTTATAGCACGTTTTTTTAGCACAATCTCATTAATACGTCGTGGCGAAACAGCAATTGCTTTCGCCAAAGCATTCTGGCTTATCTCCATTGGCTTCAAAAAATCCTCCAGCAATACTTCACCAGCATGCACATTTTGTAATCTCGACATATTCTCTCCCTCCTTAGGAGTTTTTTTAGTGATAATCTATCATTTCAACATCAAAAACATCGCCATCAACAAAGCGAAATATAATCCGCCACTGGTTATTCACCAGAATACTATAAAACCCCTTATATTCTCCTTTTAATGCTTCAAGGCGATTAGCTGGCGGAATTCTAACATCGTTCAAAGTTTCCGTATTATTTAATTGGCGTAGTTTCCGTCTTGCCACTTGCTGCATATCAAAAGGCAGGCGGCGACTGACAACACCTGCATATATCTTTTCAGTTTCTTTATCTGCAAATGTCTTTATCATCTTAGAATAATAAATTTATATTGGTATAACGTCAAGCGTTATATATGAAAAGTTTAAGTGATGGTCGAAACAAATCAAGTAAATCCAATAGGTTTATATATAGTATCCACCCCTATTGGCAATCTTTCTGATATTTCCTTACGCGCCATTGATATCCTTAAAATTGTGGATCTGATTGCCTGCGAAGATACACGGGTAAGTGGCGGGTTGCTTGCACATTATGGAATTAATAAACCGCTTATTTCCTATAACGACCATAATGGAGATGAACGCCGTCCGGAAATACTGGCGGAAATAGCAAGAGGGCGGCGGGTCGCGCTCATTTCTGATGCTGGTACGCCCCTTGTTTCCGACCCGGGATATAAACTGGTTCGTGAGGCACTGGCAAAAGATATATATGTAACCGCTATTCCCGGGGCTTCCAGTGTACTTGCTGCTCTTTGCCTTTCTGGGCTTCCCAGCGACAGTTTCTTTTTTGGCGGGTTTTTGCCCAGCAAATCTGAGGCACTGCGGAAATATATAACAAGCTTGGTGCCGGTTCCTGCCACTTTGATATTTTTTGAATCAGCGCGCAGGCTCGAGGAGTCGCTGGCGGTTTTGCGTGATGTTTTAAAAGATCGGCAGGCGGCAATAGTGCGTGAAATAACCAAGCTTTATGAAGAAAGCAGGCGAGGTAAGCTATCGGAACTGCTGGATAATATAGAGAAGAACGGTGCGCCGAAAGGTGAGGTTGTAATCGTAATTGCTCCCCCACAGAATGTAGAAATAATTGAAAAACAGCAGGTTGAAGAACATCTGGAGATGCTGCTTAAATCCCATTCAGTTAAGGAGGCGGCGACCATAATTGCTGAGCAAACCGGTCAGTCGCGCAAGGAAATCTATGCTTCAGCCCTAAAAATTCTGGAAAAAACTCAGCATAAACGAGGTGAATAGAGTTTTTTCGCTGGTCATTTAGCAAGTTTTGCCTTAATGCTAACTCTGCATTTATTAATAATAGGCCTCTTAATTGTCTATTTAGGTTAACTAATTTAACAAACGCCAGAAAATAAAATACCAGATGGGGAATTTATTATGAACGCTAAAGTTTCGCCAAAAATCTCAAAAAACGTGGGAAAGACAACAAAAAAACCTTTTTATAAATCTTTGTTGCTGCAGGTTCTTTTTGCTATTTTCCTGGGTGTTGCTTTTGGTGCTATGTACCCCAGTGTTCAGATTGTAAAAGCAGGACTACCTGATGCTGGAAAAGAAATTGCCGAGACCTGTTATTCCGGATTTGACACCGCTGGGAAATGCCTTCCCGGGCTTGCGGAAAAAATGAAACCTTTGGGTGATGCTTTCATTAATTTAATCAAGATGCTAATCGCCCCCATTATTTTTTGCACTATTGTCAGTGGTATAGCGGGAATGGGCGATGTGAAGCAGGTGGGGCGCGTAGGGGCGAAAGCCATTTTATGGTTTGAAGTTGTAACTACAATCGCGCTGGTTATCGGATGGATAATGGTGGAAATATTTAGACCAGGAGATGGAATGCACATAAGCACTGCTCCTGTTGCTGCTGATGTCAGCAAAAAAATCGCCAGCGCGCATATGTCCAGCACGGTGGATTTCCTGATGAATATCATACCCCATACCTTTGTAAGTGCCTTTGCCGACGGCGAAATTCTGCAGGTGTTATTGCTTGCTATATTATTCTCGCTGGGTTTGGCAAAGCTGGGGCAGGGTGGCAAAAAAATTCATGATCTTGTTGATGGCTTCTCGCATGTCCTGTTCAAGATGGTCGATATTGTAACCGCATTTGCGCCGATTGGTGCGTTTGGTGCTATGGCTTATACTATTGGCAAGTTCGGTATGGGTTCTTTGTCGCAATTGGGATCACTGGTGTTACTATTTTACGGTACTGGTATATTATTCATATTTTTAATATTAGCACCGGTTATGAAATTTTACTGCAAGCTCAGCATTGTAAAATTTATCAAATACATACGTGAGGAACTATTTATCGTACTCGGAACATCGTCATCAGAAACGGTATTGCCACGCATGATGGAAAAACTGACGGCTCTTGGCTGCTCACAAAAGGTGGTAGGGCTTACCATTCCTGCCGGTTATTCCTTTAATTTGGACGGCTCATCACTATATTTCATTATGGGTGCTTTATTCGTTACTTATGCAACTGATACTCCAATAACTTTCTGGCAGGAGCTTACCCTGCTTGGAGTACTTCTTATTACTTCCAAAGGCGCGGCTGGTGTAACAGGTAGTGCGTTTCTGGTTCTGGCGGCGACTCTTGCTTCCATGAATATAGTGCCACCGGAAAAACTTACCGTTGGTCTTGCATTGCTTTTTGCCATTGACCGCTTTATGTCAACGGGTCGTGCGCTGGTTAACTTAATTGGTAACGGTGTTGCGGCAGTAGTTATTGCCAAATGGGAAAACGAGCTGGATCATAAGCTGGCAAAAGACATTCTCGATGAAAAAGTAGAGGCGGATCTTACTATATTGGAGAGATAGCTTTCTTTTTTAGCGCATTAGTTTTCTTAAGTTTTGCTTCCCTGTAGGCAATATAAATAGAGCTTGCTATAATTACTGTCGAACCGGTGATTGTATGGGAATCTATTGTTTCGCCAAGGAATATATAGGCAAGAGCTACTGTGAACAACAGCCGCAGAAAATCAAATGGCGCGAATACCACCAGCTCGGTTTTTATCAGAGCACGGGCAATGAGGAGATGGGCTATTGTTGAGCATAGAGCAATGATAAATGCCATACCCATCTGCGCTATTGTAAATGGTTGCCAGAAAGGAATTGCGACCGGTATCGACCATATAAGCATGAATAACGACATATAAAATACTATGGTTTCCGGGGATTCGCTACTGGTAAGTCCTTTTACCATAGCACCGGAACATGCCATCAGCAATGACGCGCCAATCACTATCCAGCCGGCGTTACTGATGCCGCTTATATCCGGGCGCAGGATAATCAGCATTCCTATAAAGCCTATGGCTATCGCTGACCATCTTCTGATTCCTGCTTTTTCCTTCAGGAAAATAATGGCGATGATGGTGGAAAAAATAGGGGTGGTGAAGGATAGTGCGGTAGCAAGGGTAATATTCATTATGGAGATGGAATAAAACCACATTTCCATGGCGCATATACCAAAAGTTGCCCGCCAGAAATGCCCGGATATTCGCTTGCTGTGGAAACGGGGAATTCCACGCATAAGCCAGCTCGACCATAAAACCACTATGAAAATGCTGCAAACATGGCGCATTACGACTATCTGAGTGGAATGCAGCTCATCTGATAACATCCGCAGGGCGACATTCATCGCCGACAGGAAGAACATAGCCCCAACTTTGAGGAGAACTGATTGCTGGTTTTCTGATAAGCGGATCATGATCTCAGCTTAGCAAGATAGTTTGTATGGGGAAACAAGATTATGGATGGTTGCTTACAGTCTTAAATGATGTATCTTGCACCGCGCACCCTTTTAAATGTATTCAATGTTGAGACCTCTGCATAATGCGTCATTGCGACTGCGAGCGTAGCGTGGCAGGAAGCAATCCATCTTTCTATGATGCTTAATTTTACTGGATTGCCACGTCGGCTTCGCCTCCTCGCAATGACGAA
>Ga0105164_10000813_pt1 | contig 20554 bp, 25 predicted proteins | sample VDWuncwatermetaG_FD_89674 | JGI IMG/M metagenome (GOLD analysis project Ga0105164, IMG submission 89674) | Wastewater microbial communities from Netherlands to study Microbial Dark Matter (Phase II) - VDW unchlorinated drinking water | ecosystem: Environmental > Aquatic > Freshwater > Drinking...
TTAATCTATTAGATTAAAGCACTAAAATTAATTACATTCAAATTAATTTTTTTTAATCTTTAAGCCTTTAAGGTATGATTTCTTCAAAAGTTAAGTCTAAAATAGGATATTTCTCATAGTCTATATAATCAAAATGCCACCATTCATATGCATTCACTTTAAAGAGTCTTGACTTTTCCATTTTTGAGATTAAATAATCTCTCATTTTTCTTTCTTCTGTAGTTCCACCAGAATAGCTCGGGTAAGCTCTTTCTGAAAACTCATCAAAGCCACAAGTCATATTTATTTCTTTTCCAGTTTTTAAATCATATAAGCTAAGATCTACTGCAGAGCCTCTATTGTGGTTAGAGCCTTTTTCAGGATCTGCTACAAAGTTCTTTTTTTCAATAGGGGTCTCATCCCAGAATATTTTTGTCACAGACCATGGTCTGTAACCATCAAAAATTAAAAGTCCATAGCCGTCTTTTTTTAAATCTTCATCTATGTCTAAAAGTGCATGAGCTATTTCTTCCTGTAAAAATGCTTTGGCTTCTTTATAAACAGGATAACCTAAAAAATTGTTTTTTGTAGCATAGCGAATATCTAATTTTAAACTAGGATAGAGTTTTCCTAACTCTACTAAATTATGTGTTTTTGCAAAAGTGATATTTGATGGCATGGGAATAATATAGCAAAAATTTAATAATAAATTTAATCTTAAATCTTCTTTTCAAGAAAAACATCTCTAAGATCAAAACCATTAGTATTTAAATGTTTAAGCATGTCATCTTTAAAAGGAGTTAGTCTATCCATATTTTCTCCGTCAACAGAAGAAATATATAAAGTGTCACCTTCTTTTTCTACTGAATACATGGCTAACTGTAATCTGTTTTGTTCAAGAAAATCAGCTATAGAGCCACTTATTCTTCTAAGCTGTAATCTCTTGGCAGCTTGATGAATACTACTTTCTCTTCTAAGCGTTATTGTTTGTGGAAATCGTATACTCATTAAGCAACGATTATACTAAATAAAAGAGCAAAAATTACTGCTTAAAAGCACCACTTATATTAATTATAGACAGGATGTCTACTAACTTTGGAGCAAGTGTTATTGAAAACATTATAATTAAACTACCTAAACAACTTTTTTTATCTAATCTTTCATTTCCGCTATATACTGCTAACATCTTTAAATTCCTTATCTTTATTTATACATCTTTGTATTTGTTCTTCATTGGCTCATGGTTCGTAGGAACGTAGGCTCATATTCACCATTCCACTAAATACAGGTTTTATTAACAGAAAACATCTTAAAAGATCATAAAGATTTTAAAGTATATGGGGAATATATTAGGAGGGATGACCGTAGATATTAAAAAACCTCAGGTACTATTAATCAAAGACCACTAACTCAATTTAATCCTTAAGTGTTTACTTCGTAATATATACAAAATAGAGAACTAAAGTAAAAAACATCGTCATAGAATTTATGATAATTCCAAAAGAAGCATGGAAAAGAAAAATAGGTGAACCATTAGAGTTACCTGGTAAAACAAAAATTATTGGTTTTGAAGGTGGACTTCCAAACTTTGATGATGGTTATTTCAATGGAATGCCGCTTGGTGGATTTGGTGCAGGTACGTTTTCTCACACTTTTAGAGGTGATTTCACCAGGTGGCATATGGATATTGGAAAACACAACCATAAAACTTTATTTCCTTGTCAGTTTGGAATTTATGAAAATGGAAAAGCAAGTATATTGAGTGATTACAAGCCTGAAGATAGTTCTTTGTCTAGTTGGAATTTTATTAAACCCAATGGCACTTATCATGCTCTATATCCTAGAGCATACTTTGAATATAAAGATTTAAATTTAACACTAGAAGAGTTCTCCCCGATAATCCCAGATAATTATCAAGAAACAAGCTTTCCTGTAGCAATTTTTAGATGGCATGTGTCTAATTCGCAAAAAGTAGATAGAGAGCTTTCTATCTTATTTAGTTTTCAAAGCGTTTTTGGAAGTAAACAAAATATTTTATATCAAGAAAATGCTTTTTCTGGTTTGATCTTCGACAATCTCCATCATGAAAAAAATTATAAATATGGACAAATGGGTATTTTTGTTCAATCGGAAGGTGTGGAAGTTAGCTATTTAAATGCATTTAATGAAAATGGTGATGGAAAAGAAGTTTGGGACACTTTTTCACAAAATGGGACTTTGGGAGATACTGCAAAAAAAGAAACACACTATTCGCTTCTTACAAATTCTCCTGGTGCAATTTGCGCTAAAACTAAGCTTCACCCGGGTGAAAGTAAAACGATTACTTTTGTTTTAGCATGGGATTTTCCTGTTTTGGATACAGTGTGTCAAACTAAATGGTATAAGCATTACACGAAATTCTTTGGAAAAGATGGAAGAAATGTAGCTAAGATTGCAAGAAAAGCATTTAACAATAGTGAAAGATGGCTTCTTGAGATTACGAAATGGCAGGAGAAATATTTAAAAACAAATAAACCTGATTGGTTTAAAACTCTTTTGTTGAATGAACTTTATTATGTGGCTGATGGGGGTACTATCTGGACTGCAGGGAAGGTTCCTCCTGAAGATAAGCCAGGTAGTTTATTTAAACAAGAAGAACACTTTGGTACCCTTGAATGTTTTGATTATCCGTTTTATGAAACTCTTGATGTTAGATTTTATGGCTCATTCCCACTCATAAAACTATGGCCTGATCTTGAAAAAATAATAATGAAGGATTATGTAAAAGCTGTTTTTGTTGAAGATTTAGAGAAAAAATTCTTTAATCATCCGCTTGATCAAAGTACAGCAGAAAGAAAACTTAGGGGTGCTGTTCCACATGATTTGGGAGCACCTTTTGAAGACCCATTTTTAAAAATAAATTCATACATGCACGTAAACATAAATAAATGGAAGGATTTAAACTCTAAATTTGTTCTTTTAATTTATAGATATTTTTATTTTACTGGTAAAAAAGATATTGATTTTCTTGAGAAATCCTGGGATGCAGTAGAGCTTGCCGTAAACTACATGAAAAACTTTGATAGAGATAATGATTGCTTAATAGAAAATGATAATATGCCCGATCAAACTTATGATAATTGGACTATGCATGGACCTAGTACCTATTGTAATGGTTTGTGGCTTGCTTCATTAAAGGCAATTATTCAAATTGCAAAAATACTTGGCAAAGATCCTAAAAAATATCAGGAGTGGTTTGAAAGAGGAAGAAAATCACTAGAAGAAAAATTATGGACAGGAGATTATTACTTGTACGATACTTTAAGTCCTCATAAAGAAAATATCATGGCAGATCAGCTTTGTGGCCAGTGGTATGCTGACTTGCTTGAATTGGGAGATGTTTTTAAGAGAGAAAATGTTAAACATGTTTTAAAAAAGATTTTTGATTTCAATGTAATGAAAGTCGGTGGTGGAAACATCGGAGCTATAAATGGAATTAATCCTGATGGAAGTCTTCTTCCTGAAAGCATTTTCTGGAAAGCAAACACGCAGTCAAATGAAATATGGACAGGTGTAACATTGGCTTTGGCTTCTTATATGGATATGGTTGGATTGAAAGAAGAAGCTCTTAGAACAGCTTATGGAATCTATCATGTAACTTATGAAACGAAAGGATATTGGTTTAGAACACCTGAAGCCTGGGATATAAATGGTGACTTTAGGGCTTCTATGTATCACAGACCTGGCTCTGTTTGGGCATTTGACCTTTAAATACTTAGCATGTATTGGCATAGAGAACATTTGTCCGATTCATTCGGCAAATGTGACCAAATGTTTATTAAAGCCATAAGAAGCTCAAGCTTGTCTTGAGCTATAATAATAAGATCATGCTTCCATTTAACATAGGAATCCCAGAAGTAATAATAATATTAATCGTTGCATTAGTTATATTTGGCCCTAAGCGCTTACCAGAGTTAGGCAAAAGTTTGGGAAAAAGTTTAAGAAATTTTAAGGACTCTTTAAGTTCTGCAGCTAGTGAGATTAAAACAGGTTTTAAAGAAGAAGAAAAACCCAATTGAAATATAGTAAGCATTTCGCTAGTATATAGATTGTATCTATTGAAGAATACTATATATGATAGCTGTTGCAGAAGTTAATCTAAAAACAATACCAGCTAAATCTGCATCTTCATGGCATCAGCGATCGTTGTCGACTAAATGTGCTCGAACTCCCTATGAGAAAAAATCAGCAATTCAAAAAGCTGGTTCATTAACAGTTGGGCAACTAATAGGTTCACTTGTTGCAGCAGTTGGCATTGGAGATTTTTTTTATAAGGTGTTTTATTCAGATAGCGATTCAATTTGGAACAAGTATATAACACCAGCACTAATTACTTTTCTTGGAGTATCAGGTGTTGCATCTTCTCCATCTCCCAGCAATGTACTTGGAGTAGACGTTATTTCATCAGGAATTAATATTGTTGTAGATAAGCTTAAAAGTCTTGATGACACTTCACTATTTAGATTTTCAGTAGATAGCAAGAAAAAGGTAAGGGAGTCTTTAAGTAAAATAGCCTTTTCTTTAACAAGCATTGACAGAGTTGCTGCCAATAAATTATTAGATTTATACACTCAATACAGGCAAGGCATCCCCGTGTCACATGATTTAGAAAATGGAGAATCATTAAATATCAATCAGATTGAAGAAAGAATAAAGACTGCATGGGAAGTAAATTGTTCTCCACAGTCAAAAAGATTGGGCGAGAACTACAATGACTTATTTAATGGTCTCAATGAAGGATTACAAAATCTTGAAGTGTTTCTAGACCATCAGTATGATAAAAGAAGAGGCTTGGTACAGTTATATGTTAATTCAGTAAATGCTTTTTCATCCCCTCATGATTCAAATATAAACTTTCAACCTTTTATTCTTTTAACATTTACACCAGAAAACTTTAAAAAAGCCATGCTTGAATTACACAAGGGGTTTAGTATAGAGTTGTCAGATAATGAAACGACTAATCAAGATAAAGAAATTGTTCAAACTTTGACTCAATCTTTAGATCTTTTTACAGCCTCTGCTAATTTTGGATATTTTGAGGTTGATAAAAATTCAAATAATGCATTAAGAAAATGTTTTGTAAATGAACGTACGGAGCAATTTCTCTCTAGAAAAAATAGGGAATTTTTAGAAAACTTCTTTAACTCATCAAATGTTGTCGCTGACTTTGAAGTAAGTGCTGTGGATCGTGAAACAAATCCTCATATTCTCAGAATGTCAGGAATCAATTCTTTAGAAAATGTACTTAAGTGTATTGGTGGAGAAGGCTTTACTATAAATAATAATGATAGTAATGAAGTCAAAGCTTTAAAATACTCTTACTCATGGCTTTGGATTTCTAAAGAAGGAGCTCTTTTAGATAAACATACTCATGAAGTAATTGATAAAGAAATACAAAAAGCCTTGAAAACTCTTCTCCTTCCTCCTGAATATAAATTTATTAAAAGTTCCATTCAAAAGTTAGAAATACCAGAAAAATACCTAAATATAGATTTACTCTTAGAGTCCTTACAAGTAAATCCGACTGAGAGTCAGCCCTTTAGTAATGAAGCATGTGAAGCCATATATGAAATTATAGATATTCTTGGTAATACCCAACAAGCTTTTATAAGAGGGGAATTTTCAAAAAGATTCCCAGATTGGGACCAAGCATCAACTGCATAGTAAGTATAAGTAGGTTACCCTAAATGCTAACTCTATTATTTAAAGGTAAAATTTTATAAATGGTCAGCCTTTATCAACCCAAATAAAGATATAATATATATATGAAAGCTTTTAATTACGAGAAATTTTTTATATTTTTATTTGATGAAGAAGCCACAGCAATGGCAGAATATGCACTGATTTTAGCTTTAATTACAGTAACAATAGCAGCAGTAGTAACTACTCTTGGAGCTAGAATATGCCAGGCCATTAGTAATGCTACTACTGCAATTCCATCTTAATTTACAAATTCTTTCTTCTTAGGACCGCTCCACCATTCAGCCCCACCTTTACCTTTGCCGTAAACATGAGTAGAAACAAAACCAGCAGCAGCAGCAGCCTCACCAAATTCCATAACTATAAGATGTCTTTTGCCTGGATATTCAGTAGCATCACCGATTGCAAATATACCTTCTATGTTTGTTTTGCAGATTTCATTAGTGACTATAAATCCTTTTTCATTTAACATTAAACCCCATTTTTTTAATGCATCACTGGTAGGTTTAAATCCAGCACAAATAATTACACTTTGTACGGGGAAAGATTTTTCTTCTTGAGTTTGATTATTAAAGATAGTTACTTTTTCAACTTTTTCTTTGCCTTCAATTTGTCTTATTTCATATGGAATATGAAAATTTATTTCTCCAGCTTTAGCCAGTGCTTTTATCTGATTTACAGCACCTATATGTGCTTTAAATCCATCACGCCTGTGAATTAATGTTACACTCTTGGCAATATCTTTAAGTGTAGATGTCCAGTCCATTGCACTATCACCACCACCTAATATAAGAACATCTTGCCCTTTAAAATCAGATAAGTGTTTTACAGAGTACATTACACCTTTTCCAAAATATTCATCTTCTCCTGGAACATTTAGTTTTATAGGAGAAAATGCACCTTTTCCAGTAGCTATTATGATGGCTTTGCATTTGTATATTTTTCCTGATTTACAAATAATATTAAAAATATCATTTTCTTTTTTTATTTCTTCTACACTTTGATTAAACTCTACTATTGGTTCTATTTGCATTGCTTGTTCAGTAAGTGTATTTGCAAGAGTCTGACCATTTACTTCTATAAGTCCAGGAATATCATAAACGGGCTTTTCTGGATAAAGTGCCGCTGGCTGACCACCTAAGAAGTCCAAAGACTCTAAAATTACAGGTTTCATGCCACCTGTTCCACAATAAAATGCAGCCATAAGCCCTGCTGGTCCACCACCGATAATAATTACGTCATGAATTTTTTCTGTTAACATTTTTGCTTTAATCCTCTTGTCTAAAAACTAAGACGGAAAATAATGATAATTGTTTTGCGCTATAATGTAAATGTTATTACTCTATAATAGAGAAATCAAGGAGATTCTATGATTAATGCAGCAATACTTGGAGCTGGCGGTTTAGGTAAGAATATGGCTCTTTTAATTGAACAAAAAAATGAATTTAAACTAGTAGGCATATGTGATAGCAGTGGATACTTATTTGATGAGAATGGTATTAATGGCTTGACTGTTAAAGGAGCAAAAGAAATTGCTAATATTTCAGGCTCAGTACCATCAGTAAAGTCAATTATTGATTTAATATCAAATCATAAAGATAAAATCAATACAATTTTTATTGCACTACCTAATCTTCCAAATGAATTTATTCCTAACGTAACAAAAGAAATTATAAAAACTGGATTCAAGGGTGTTTTAGTGGATGCTCTTAAAAGAACAAAAGCAGTTGAAATGATTAAAGACTTAGATTCTGAATTGAAAAAAGCAGGAATCTTATATCTTACAGGATGCGGTGCTACACCAGGACTTTTAACAGCAGCAGCGTCTCTTGCAGCACAATCATTTGTAGAAGTTTTAGATGTAACGATTACTTTTGGTGTAGGAATAGCAAATTGGGATACTTACAAAGCCACTATTAGAGAAGATATTGCACATCTTGAAGGATTTAATCCAGAAATAGTTTCACGCATGAGTGATGAAGAAATTATAAAGGAATTAGATAAGAGAAATGGAGTATTAGAACTCCATAATATGGAACATGCTGATGATGTAATGCTTGAATTTGCAAATGTTTGTTCAAGAGATAAAGTTACAGTTGGTGGTCTTGTAGACACTAGAAATGCTAAAAAGCCTATTTCTACCAATGTAAGAATTACTGGCAGAACATTTGAAGGCAGGATTTCTACTCACCAGTTTGTATTAGGTGATGAAACTACAATGGCTGCAAATGTAAATGGACCAGTTTTAGGTTATATGAAGAGTGGATTATGGTTATATGGCTTAGGCGTAAGAGGGGTTCTTACATCAGCAGATGTAATGCCACATCTTATGCCCGCTAAAGAAAACTATCTTGAAATTCAGAAAAAACAAGGCTATGAACAGGAAAAAGATCCTATTGGAAGAAAAGAATTTCAAAAGATGATGAAGTAATGTGGAAAAGAAAAAGAGACAGTTTTACCTGTCTCTTTGCTCTTGTTAATCCTAATTGTTGGTCAATCCCGTACTTTTATATTCGCAAATTAAAAGTCTAATGTCAACTAAGAAATGGTTAAAAAACAAATTTAACACCCATTAGGTTAAAATAAGGTAAAGGTGTTTGTCATTCCCGTGAAAATGGGAATCCAGAACAAACGTTAAATAGATTCCCAATCAAGTTGGGAATGACACTCTGAATGAATATGAACCCTATAGAAATAACAGAAAAAATAGACTTCTCAAAACTAAATTGGAAGGGTGTTGGGCTAGTTCCTGCAATAGTTCAGGATTATAAAGACAATGAAATTCTAATGGTAGCTTTTATGAGTAAAGAATCCCTTCAAAAAACATTAGAGACTAAAGAAACATATTTTTATAGTAGATCTAGAGAAGAACTTTGGCATAAAGGACATAAGTCAGGTGAAGTTCAAAAAATAAAAGAGCTTTATTATGATTGTGACAACGATACGATTCTAGTAAAGGTAGAACAACTTGGTGGGGCAGCTTGCCATACAGGAAGCAGGTCATGCTTCTTTAATAAAGTGATTTAATGGATTTCAATAAAATTATTTCTAAAATTACTAATTCATTTCCATTTATTGTTTTAACTCTTAGTATTATCTCTTTTTTCTATCCACCTTTATTTACCTGGTTTTCAGGAGATCTTATTACTATTGGACTTGGAATTATTATGCTGGGAATGGGACTTACACTTACGCTTGAGGATTTTAAAGGTGTAATGAAATACCCAAGACTTGTTATTCTTGGACTTATCCTCCAATACACAATAATGCCCTATTCAGGTTGGTTTTGTGCTGAAGTTTTTAAATTAGAAACACCTTTAGCTGTTGGTTTGATTTTAGTAGCTTGTTGTCCTGGTGGTACTGCATCAAATGTGATTACTTATCTTGCTCGTGGAAATGTAGTTTTATCAGTGACCATGACTTCTATATCTACATTGATAGCTATAATTCTTACTCCAGCACTAACACTTTTATTTACAGGTAATAGGATAGAAGTAAATGCAATTGGACTTTTTACCAGCACTCTTCAAGTAGTAATTTTCCCTATAGTTTTAGGTTTAATTATGAATAGATTTTTGCCTGTATTCACAAAAAAAATTATTCCTTCAATGCCTCTTGTTTCTATTCTTTTTATTAGTTTAATTGTGGCTAGTATTATTGGTGCAGGTAGAGATCAAATTATTCATTCAGGCTGGAAATTAATAGCAGCAGTGTTTTCACTTCATACATTAGGATTTATTTTTGGCTATGTATTTAGCAAAATAATTTCAAAAGATGAAATAGCTAGCAGAACTATTTCTATAGAAGTAGGAATGCAAAACTCAGGCTTAGGTGTAGTTCTTGCCCGTGCAAACTTTGCGAATCCTCTTGTAGCTATACCATCTGCCATATCCAGCCTTTTTCACTCACTTATAGCTAGCTTATTAGCTGCTATTTGGAGAAAGTCAGCAGACAAGTATAATTAAGTAGGAGATAAAATGCTTATTGAATCAGTCATGGCTTTAATATTAATAGTGCCTATAATTGGCTTAGTTTATTTACTTGTAAAAATATACAAAGGATTGCCAAATAGAGAAGAAAAGAACAAGATTACCTATTCATTGCTTATTGGTGTTGTGATTTGTGCAGTTTGTATTATGGTAGGACTTAGAACACCTACTACAGAGTTTGGAAGATTTATGTCAGGGCAGGATTTTGGTAAGTGTGTCTTTGCACCCAAGTAGGGGCTCATTGCAATGAGCCCTAACATTGCATACATTGACTTCTATGGTAAAAACGGCAAAAAAAAGAGCGGTGATGAAACCGCCCTTTTTTAATGTGTGTATGTAGTAATCATACCATGTTAAGTCCCCGTTGTCAACACGTAAAGCAAAGAAATAGGAAGAAAATTCTAGAAAACAATTGGAAAATTAAATTTTGGTTTAGAAATTATTGCAAAGAAGTTAAATCAGTGATTACTATTTATTATCTTGAGTATATTTAAGAGATATAAAAACCAATCTTTCTTTTTGGCTTGGATTCATCTTTCATTAATTGTCTTATAGCACTAAAGATGGATTTTATCTCTTTGTCATGGCTGCTTACCTTAGATTCGAGTTCATTTAGTTTACAGGCAAACTCTTTATTGGTTTGAAATAATTCTCTAAGTCTTATAAAAGTTCTTATAATTTCAATATTTACCTTTATTGCTATTTCCGAGTTTAATACAGAAGAAAGCATTGCTACTCCTGGTTCAGTGAAAACGAAAGGCATATAACGCCTCCCACCCTTTCCTTTCTTTGAGATCACAATTTGTGATCTCAAAAGAGCATACTCTGTTTCGTTGAGCTGAAACATAAAATCTTGAGGAAACCTAATTGGATTCCTTTTTACTGCTTGGATTAGCTTTCTTGTCTCAACTCCATACATTTCAGCAAGATCGCTATCGACCATTACTTTTTTACCTCTGATAAAGAAAATCTTAGTTTCAATTTTTTTATATGGAATTAACGTTTTCATAGGAAAAACATTAAATCATAAGTCAAAAAATCAAAAGTTAAGATGTAACCCAGGGTATCACGAATGTAACAAATGTAACCGAGGGTTACAAGAACATAATATGTTATACCAAAACCTTGAGCGCCCTCTCAATCCTATTTTTAATTCTTTCTTTTCCAAGGAGTGAAATTACAAGACCTAAGTCAGGTCCTTTATTAGAACCTGAAATAGCTACTCTGATAGGCCAATATAAATCTTTTCCTTTTAAAGTGAGTTCTTTTCCTATTTCATCTACTGTTTTTTTACAGGCAGGTGAATTTGAAAAGTCTAGCTTATCCAAAGAAGCTAAAAGCTTTTCTAAAACCTTCTTTGCATTTTCAGTACTGAGAATGATTTTATTTTCATCAGTATCGATAGGCATATTTTCGTCGAAGAAGAATTTGATTAATCTTGGTACTTCATCTAACTTATTAAGACCAGCCTTTATAGCATCTATCATTTTTAATATGGCATCTTCTGAGTATTGCTGGAGAGGCAATTCATAAATTGCCTTTACGAGATATTTTTTAGACATCTTATAAACTTCTTCTAAAGATTTTTCTTTTATATAGTGATTATTGAACCAGTTTAATTTATCAATGTCATAAATAGCTGGATTTTTGCTAATTCTAGAAAGTTCAAAAAGTGGAGCAGCTTCATCGGTCGTAAATATTTCTTTTTCTGAATTACCTGGTATGGTCCAGCTCATATGAATTAGATAGTTGCTAAGTGCTTCAGGAAGATATCCTTCATCTTGGTATTTAGCTATATTTGCTATTTCGCCATGTTTTCTCTTACTGAGCTTTTCTCTTTCTTGAGAAAAAATCAATGGTGCATGTCCAAAAGCCGGTACTGTATATCCTAATGCTTCAAACATAGGAATTTGTTTAGCTGTATTGTGAAGGTGATCATCACCACGAATAACATGGCTCATTCTCATTTCACCATCATCTATAACCACTGCAAAATTGTATAAAGGAATACCATCAGCTCTCATAATTACCGGATCTCCACCAAGATCACTGGTGTTTACAGAAATAGGTCCTCTAATCTCATCATTCCATTTAATGTCAGTATTATCGGGAAGTTTAAATCTAATAACAGCTTTTCTTCCTTCTTCTATAAATTTTTTCTTTTCTTCTTCAGTAAGATTTCTGTGTCTGTTATCGTATTTTTCTGGTTGTTTTGCTGCTCTTTGAATTTTTCTTAAGTCATCCAGCTCTTCTGTAGTGCAAAAACAATGATATGCTTTTCCTTCACTTAAAAGCTTTTCAGCACATTTTTTATAAATATCTAATCTGTCACTTTGATAAATCGGACCTTCATCGAATTTTATGTTTAACCAGTTAAATCCATCTAATATGCCTTTAGTATATTCATCTTTGTTTCTTTGGACATCAGTGTCTTCTACACGAAGTATAAACTTCCCACCTAGTTTTTTAGCAAGAAGATAATTATAAAGAGCAGTTCTTACTGTCCCTAAATGTAAACTTCCAGTGGGGCTAGGAGCTATGCGTACGCGGATTTCTTTTTCCATGGTCTTCTTATTTTACCTTAAATAGGTAGGATAAATCCTGTCCCTGTATCACCTGTATACCAATATACTCTGAGCATATTTTAACAATTTTTCTTCACTTGCTTCATTCACGGGTATTAAAAAATTACCAAATGGACTTTCTCTGGACATAAACATAGGAATAACATCTACCTTTCTAATAGATCTCTCACCTTTAGAAATTTGTTTTAAATCTCTATTTGCATGAAATATTGGACCCTCTTTCAATATAACAAATGGGTATTCATTTAAATCACATTTAAACCTGTAATAAGGTTGAAAAAAGCTAATAGGAGCATGAAGCCAGTTATAAATTAATTCAAGCCCATTATCCTGAAATGCATCGTTAGACTCATATCCAATTGAAACAAGAGAATTATTATTTCCAGTACCAGGACGATCTTTGTGAAACTTTGTTTTGAAATTCGCTGCAATTTTGACTACACGTACATCAATTTCTTCATCACCGCTATAGTTTGGGAAAAGCACTTGTGGCTTTGTCCTTAAGATATGTCCTGCTGTCTGACAAACTCCACTTATTTGTAGTCTTCCTACTCCATATCCATCACATAAAGATTCACGAAGAACATCTCTTGTAGCACTAAGCGGTCTTGGAAAACAGGCTACACCTAGATCTTGAACTAACTCAGATGTTTGTTTTATTACGTCAGGTGTAAAAATAGGAGTTCCTGATTCTGAAAGATCTATCTTTCCCCTTAAATCTACCTGGGCCTCATTTTTTACTCTTTTTGACCATGTCCATAAGTCAACAGCCCTGCTTCCAATACGATAAATAGCGTTATTTGTAATTAAACTCATAAAATATTAAGTTTAATTATAGCTTAGACTTTTTTATCCTTCAAAACCGTGATTTTCTCTATAGCTCCATTTGAAATTATATGTAAATTCCCCTCTGAATCTCTTATAGTGGTGCTTCTTAGAGTTACTTTTTCAACTGTGCCAGTAAAGTTTTCGATTTTTACTTTATCTCCCACTATAAATTGATCCTCAAATAAAATAAAAAAACCATTTATAAAATCTTTAGCTGTATGCTGAAAACCAAGTCCAAATGCAACACCTAATAAACTAGCACCAGCAAGAATTGGTGTAGTATCAAGACCTAAGTGATGCAAAATCATAATAAGAGCAATGGTAATTATGATGCCACTGCTTACGGAGTGCATAATTTGTCTTATTGTAATTAATCTTCTATTGTTTCCTGTTTTCTCTACTAGCTTATCGGCAGCCACATCCATAGAGTTCTTTAAGAAAAAGGATAAAAATATAATAAGCACAACTTTAAAAAAGTCTGAAACAAACCAAGTTACAAGACCAGGAATAAAACTTAAAAAGTTAGTTATGTCCATATTAATTATGCAAACATATTATCACGAAATTGTTCAAGTGCTTCTTTAAGCTCTTTCTTTTCCTTGTCATCAAGAGCAGCTCCTGAGTTCATTTTATCTTCAAGATTTTTCTTATTTGAAGTGAAATATTTAAACCAATCAGTTTTAAACTTTTGGATTTGTTTAAGTTCAAGTTTATCTAAAACGCCTTCATTAGCTGCATAGATAACGGTTACTTGTTGAGCTACTGAAAGTGGAGAATACTGAGGTTGTTTTAAAACTTCCATTTGTATTTGACCAAGCTTGATTTGCTTCTGAGTGGCAGCATCAAGATCAGATGCAAACTGTGCAAATGCTGCAAGCTCTCTAAACTGAGCAAGATCTAATCTCAGTTTTCCTGCAACCATTTTCATTGCTTTTGTTTGAGCTGCACCGCCTACACGGCTGACTGAAATACCAGCGTTTACTGCTGGTCTAACACCTGCATTGAAAAGATCGGTTTCAAGGAAAATTTGTCCGTCAGTAATAGAAATAACGTTTGTAGGAATATATGCTGAAACGTCACCTGCTTGGGTTTCGACGATAGGTAATGCAGTCATAGAACCGCCGCCAAGCTTATCACTTAGTTTTGCTGCTCTTTCAAGAAGTCTTGAGTGAACATAGAAAACATCTCCAGGATATGCTTCACGACCTGGTGGGCGACGAAGAAGTAAACTCATTGCTCTGTATGCCCAAGCGTGTTTTGTAAGATCATCATAAATGATAAGAACGTGCTTACCTTTTTCCATAAACTCTTCACCAATAGCTGCTCCTGCAAATGGTGCAAGGAATTGTAATGCTGGTGGATCAGTAGATGCAGCACTTACGATAATGGTATATTCCATAGCGCCTGCATCATCTAAAAGTTTTTTAATCTGAGCAATATTACCTTGTCTTTGACCAATAGCTACATAAATGCAGATAGGTCTATCTGGTAGATTTTTTTGGTTGATAATGGCATCAATTGCAATTGCAGTTTTACCAGTTTGTCTGTCACCAATAATTAATTCTCTTTGTCCACGACCGATTGGAATCATAGCGTCAATAGCAGTAATTCCTGTTTGAAGTGGTTCATGAATTGATTTTCTTTTTACAATACCTGGTGCAATACTTTCAATTGGTCTGAACTTTGTAGTTTTAATTTCACCTTTTCCATCTAATGGTTTACCGATAGGATTAACTACACGACCTAACATTGCATCACCAACTGGAATTGATGTAATCTTTCCTGTTGTTTTTACTTGTGTTCCTTCTTGAATTGTTCTGCCTTCGCTAAACAACACTACTCCTACACTGTCTTCTTCAAGGTTCAACACCATTCCAAGAGTCTTCTCTTTATCATCAAATTCAACAAGCTCATTACTCATTGCTTGTTCAAGTCCGTGTACTTTAGCAATACCATCACCGACTGAAACGACAGCACCTACGTTGCTTACGCTAACTTTGTCTTGGTACTGGCTTATTTGCTCTTTTAGTACACTTATTATTTCATCTGATTTGATTGACATTACCCTAGCCTCCGTTTTAAACCCTCTAACCTAGACTTAATAGAACCATCATAAACAAGATCATTAATCTTCAATTTAAGACCACCAATTAAACTTGTATCGATTTTCTTTTCAATAACGATGTCATTTATTTTCCCAATAGAAGAGTTACTGTGTAACGTTTCTACGAGTGCTTTAACGGTGGCATCATCTATCTCGTGAGCAGAATATACTTCTGCAACAAGAACACCTTTTGATTTATTCAAAAGAGTAAGATATTGACTTTGAATTTCTTCAAGAAGGGAAAACCTGTTGTTCTCAATCAAAACATTTAAAAAATTAAATAACGTTTCATTTATTTTTCCCTTAAATAGTTTTGTAATAATGGATTTTTTTTCTTCTTTTGAAATAGCTGGACTTTCAAATGTTTTTTTTGTATTTGTTACTTTGTTAAAAGCAAGATTGATTTCTTTTATCTCATTGAAGAAAGTGTCTTTTAAAGATGCATTGTCTTTTGCAAGCTCGATGAGTGCTTGTGCATAGTTCTTAGATGTTTTTATTTCACTTGTCATATGTTTTTATGCGAGATTCGCAATCTCGCCTTCTAATTTTTACTGGGGGTCTTTAACTCAGATAAAAAATCCTCCACTAGTTTTTTTTGTACTTCTCTGTCTTTAGAAACTTGTGTAAGTGCTGTTTCTGCTAATTTTATAGCTACATCACTGGCTGATTTCTTAATGTTTTGAATGGTTTCTTCATAACTTGAGGTGATTTCTCTTTCAACTTTTAATTTTAATTGTTCAAGTTCTTTTTCTGTGTCTGCCTCTACTTGTTTCTGTATAGATATAGCAGTTTTTTCTGCATCATTTTTCATTTGCTCAACTTCAGATTTTGTTCTTTTTAGCTTTTCTTTTATATCTTCAAGTTCTTTTTCTGCTTTAAGTCTGGCATTTTTTGCATCTTCAAGTTCTTTTGTGATTTGCTTTTTTCTTTCATCTACCATCTTAGGTAAGAACTTATTTCCAAGATAAGCAAAAGCTAATGCAAGAATAAGTACATTTAGTAAATTAGATCCTACTATTACCTGCCATGGACCTACTTCATGGTGACCATGTGTTTCTGTGTGAGATTGAGTGTGATTATCGTGATGATCTGGCAAGATCTTTTTCCTTTCCTAAAATTTGATTGGTAATTAATTCAGTAAGAATTTGAATTTCACCCTCTAATTTTTGCATGGTGCTTTTTTCTTCTTCTTTGATTTTTTTAAGCGCTTCTTCTTTTTCTTTACTTAAAGCTGTGAGAAGATTTGAGATCTTTTCTTGTTTGATTTTTTCAATCTTTTTAATACTTTCTTGAATAATGCTTTGTGAATCTAATCTCGCTTGTTTTATCTGACTTTTATAACTTTGGATACATTCATCTGCTTCTTTTGCAGATGAACTGGCTTTATTTAAGTCACTTTCTACAAGCTCTTTTCTTTTTTCGATAATTTCACCTACAGGCTTATACAAAGTAAGATTTAGTAGGTAAACAAAAACCAGAAAAGAAAGTGCAAAAACAACAAGTGTAAAATTTAATTCTAGAAGCATACGTACCTTAAAGAGTGGATGAGGTTTGTCCATCCAAGACGGATCAGCCTTTGGCTGACAAATCTCGCCTACCCGCTTTTTAACCTAACTTTAAATATAAAAGAATTGCAATAAGAAAAGCAAACAGTCCAAGAGCCTCAGCTAATGCTGCAAATATAAGTGTATTTGTAAGCAATTTACCTGCTGCTTCTGGCTGACGTGCCATACCTTCTAATGCTTTACTTGCTGCAAGTCCTACACCGATAGCTGGGCCACCTACTGCTGTAACTGCTAATCCTGAACCGATCGCTAAACCTAATTGTGATAATTCACTTCCGTGTGCAGCTATTTCTCCTGCTTGTGCAACTAAAACTGGATCCATTTCATTCCTCCGTATATCTTTGAAAATCTTAACCTTTTGGATTATAGCATTTCTACTTTTTAACCCATTCTACTTTACTTATATTTGCTTGTTTTAGAATTCTAATTAGAAGTGGAATACCAATAGACCCTTTACCCCCAATCTATCGTTCATTAGTTTTAGCTTTTAATCTTTTGAGGTTTTAAAGAAAGACTTCTTATTTTTGGAATTGATAATTTGTGTTGAAGCCTGACAATAATCCAGCCCTCAAGAGTAGACATTAAGTTTTTTCTACATTCTTCAAGGGTTCTTCCTGTAGCCCAAACACCCTTACAAAGAGGAATCTCTGCATAAAACTTTTCTTTCTCTCTTGGGAGAATCTCATATTTAGCTTTTTCAAGAGCAGCATTTAAATAGTCAATAAGCATACGTATTTATGATTATAACATTGTGATTTAATTCTGAATGAGTGAAACGAGTGAAGAATCTAATAACGTTTATGGATTTTTCGCTAAAGCTCAGAATAACTCAGTAAAAAAGTATTTATGAAATACGAAAGACGTTATGTCGCTGGTCTAGTTATTCTTATAGATTGATCTGGATCAATTGTAATTAATTTTCTATCAACTGTTAGTTTTAATTGACTTTCAACAGCAGTAATTCCAGCTTCAAACATTCCTGACAATGAACCATCTACTATAGCTGAAGTACCTTCAGATGTAATTACAAGAGCATCATTACCCGTACTACTATCAATTTCAAATGTTACGCCTGCTCCTCTCATATGATTATTAAAAATTTGAATTGCCTGTCTAGCCGTCTGATTAGTTGATGTTGGTAATGCACGTGGTTTGCCGCCACCACCAGTTGTTGCAGCAAGCATTCCATATCTTGGGGCACCTGATGAAGGACTTGGAAAAGGAGCTGCTGGTTGATCTAGACTTCCTACTGCTACTGCTGTAGGTGAGGTAGTAGGTATAACAATTTCTGGATCAGTCCCCGCACTTGCTAGAATATTGGTTACTGTATCATTTGGATTGATTTCTCTAGATGAATCACCTTCACCATCTGTAGGAATTAATGACTCTAATAAAGTTTTAGATCCGCTTTGAAGCCCTATTTGAGTGCTCGCTAAAGTTTCAATTAAAGTAGGTAAATCAGCTATTTGATCAGTACTTAAATGTATTGGGGTTCCACCAATTACCTTTCTGGTTATTATTGCTCCATCTGATTTTGCTGAAACGCCAAAAACATTCCCAAAACCATTTTTATTTACTAACTCATGAGGGTTTGGTGATTTTATAAAAGATCTTGCTGCTGGTGTAGCTACTACTGATGGCACTGCTGACATATATATTTCTCCTTCGAAATTTATGGTTTAAAAACTTAATTGATTATAGTGTATGAGTTTTAGTATTAACTGTCAAGAAATACGTGATTAATTTTGCTTAATATATTATTTTTTCTCTGTTTGTAAATCTATTCCTTCAAATCCAGCATCTTTCATGGCTAGAAAAACCAGACTTCTGAAGAGTTGAAGTTGTAGGCAATAAGTACTTTCTCTTACTTTTTTTTGATTCTCTTTGCGATTTTCATCACCCTTTAAAATTCCAGATAACCTTTCCCTTTCTGCATGACTTAGTGATCCTTCTAATTCTCTTCTTATTCTTTCAATGTGTGAATCATAATCAAAGTTTAAACAATAATCAGTGCTACCAATAACCATGCCATCCATTGTAAAATCTTCATAAGATGACATAGTTGTAGAAAATTCAAGTGGCTTGGGGTTAAATATATCTTTAGTATCTAATACTCTCTGATTAAAACAGGTTATTTCAATCGGATGATCAGTATTAAATAAATTCTTAGCTCTATAAGAATACTGATCAACCATTCCTTTTGTGACATCCGAAGCTGGAACTTTTTTTGTTACAGGCTGAAGTCCATTTAATTTAAAATTAGCAGTTGCTTGACTTGAAACAGCATCTTTTATTACTTCTGGTGCAGTTACATTTAATAAGACTTCATGATCATGTAAACCAGATTCAATTACAGAAATGTTATATGAAATTTGTCCTAAGCCATCTACATCAAATATTCCTAATTTATTAAGACCTTGAGGAATAGGAGACATTTCAAGTCTAGCTGTTTTGTCTATTATTGTAGATGCTGTAAGTTTATCTTCTTCTAGGTGTGGCCTTTCTACATTAGCTTTTCTTTCAACAGAAGCTAAAAATTTTTTAACATCAATTCGTGGGTTTCTTATTGTTGTTACTGCTTGAGATAATTTCATATATTCTTTCTTAAATAAGTTCTAAACTATCTTATATGCTTAATTTGCTTAGATCAAGTAAATCAAGATTAATTATTTTTAATCTCCTGGTTTATCTGATCTTACTCTAACTAAGATTGCATGGTATTCACTGTTAGATGTTGCTATTGCTTTCATCCTGAGCGTGATTTCTTCTGTAGTGGATATTAGTTCTATAACTTCTCTTTTATCAGTTTCTACTGGTTTTCTACTTTGTCCCTTACCTTTAAATACTACTCCTGGCTCTGTAAGCATTGTTATATTAGTAAAACCTGCTTGTTGTAGATTTCTTGCTACTCTCTGTGCTGCTGCTGAAAAAGAAACTGTAGGCATAATGAATAGAAATAGTAACTTTAAAAAAAGATTTTTCATTAGACCTTTATCTTTATTTTATTTTGAAGGTAATACAAGATTAAATTTATTTAATATAGAGAGAGTTAGAAGCTGAGAGTAGCAAAAAAAGGCATTTTTGAGCTCAGTTATAATTAACCCAAATGATTTTCAAAAAACTAACACTTAAAAATTTCATGTCTTACGGCTTTGCTGAAATTGATTTTTCTGGAATTCATGTGGCTTGTTTAAGTGGTCAGAATGGCGCTGGAAAATCTAGCTTACTTGATGCTATTACATGGACATTATGGGAAGAAGGAAGAGCTAGAACTGATGAGCTTATAAAACTTGGACAAAATGAAATGTCTACAGAATTAGACTTTTTCATGGAAGAAGATCTCTATAGAGTTTATAGATCCAGAAATAAATCATTTAAAAACTCACAGGGAAAATCTAATTTAGAATTTCAGATTTTTGACCCTAAAGAAAATATGTGGAGATCACTTTCATTAAATACGACCAGGCTTACTCAGGAATTAATCATTAAAACTTTAAAGATGGATTATCCTACATTTGTAAATAGTGTCTATCTTCGCCAGGGAAAAGCAGATGAGTTTACTACTAAAAAGCCCAGCGAAAGAAAACAAATATTAGCTGATATTTTAGGGCTGGAAGTTTACGATAAACTATGTGAATTAAGTAGAATGAAAATGAAAGAGGTTGAGCAAAATATTTTTATTGATCAAGGGTTAATTTCTGCTTTGAAAGAAAAATGTGAAAAAGAAGATGAGTTGAAATTAAAAACAGGTGAAATTAAAGAAAA
>Ga0105164_10000814_pt1 | contig 20547 bp, 21 predicted proteins | sample VDWuncwatermetaG_FD_89674 | JGI IMG/M metagenome (GOLD analysis project Ga0105164, IMG submission 89674) | Wastewater microbial communities from Netherlands to study Microbial Dark Matter (Phase II) - VDW unchlorinated drinking water | ecosystem: Environmental > Aquatic > Freshwater > Drinking...
CCTCCACGCAGTTCATCAATATCAGCACCGCCATTCAGAATATCAGTGTCTGCTCCACCATCGAGTATATCGTTACCATTGCCACCATCGATGGTGTCAAAACCTACACCGCCACTTAACCTGTTAACCTGACTATTGCCAAAAATGACATCATCGCTGGTGCTGCCAATAACATTCTCAACATTATGGAGCTTGTCATTAACATATGCAGATGAATCATCTATAGCTGTTCCTGTGTTAAGATTAATAAACATCTTTAGACCACTCACAAGACTATAACTAACCGTATCGTTACCAGTGCCACCGTCTATAGTATTCTTACCATTCCCACCTTCCAGTTTATCGTCTCCAGCACCACCAAGTAGAATATCATCCCCAGCAAAACCAATTAGGTTATCGGCACCTGTTCCGCCAACCAGCACATCTTTCCCACTAAAACCAGATATTATTCCTCCACCATTACCACCTAAAACTAGGTTAGCCCCAGTTGAGCTATAGTCTTTTCCCGCCAATTTATTAAACAAAGTATCACTGCCAAGAATTGCTTGGTTATAAACACTGTTTATTACTACGTTTTGTGTAACTCCATTGACAGTAACTGGCACGATTAGATCAAGCGCGCTGTTCTTCGGCACGAAATAAGCCTTGATGCCGTCTGCGTTATCAGCACTGTATTTGCTATTGAAAGTGCTGGTGTTTACCAATGACATTAAATTCGTAAATGTTGTTCCAAGCTGCGTTGCTATGCGAACATATAAATCTGTTCCAAGATCATATTTTATGCCGCTATCGCTGCCACCGCTAAAATCAATGCGTGAACCTGCGAGGTTATGGCTGGTGTTGGCAATCAAATATCTTACCGCAGCGTCTGAGTTAGCGTAATCAATACCTTTCTCATATATAAGGCTTCCCACATGCTGATCAGATGGGTTGAAAAGTTGCAAATTAACATCCTGCGTGCCTGTGACTATCTTAAAAATATCACCTGAATAATCATATATAGCTGACCAGATTAAGCCAGAAGCCACAGCGATTCCGATTGGGATAAGAACACCTCCAGTAGATAAACCCAGAAAGCTGGCTATTCCGGCTATAGACGCTGCAACCATTGCTTCGCCCACGATGCTGGTTGCAACATTTATACCTAGACCAGTGAATGAAGTACCAAATCCGACAGATAAATTGCCATTTGCATTAACACGAATTTCAACGTTTTGTATTACATTAGATACAGCCTCACCCAATATGCTTTCTTTAATTAAGAAACGAAATGCTTTAAAACCTTTCTGAGCAAATTCCGAATCTAAATTATTTGCTATAATCTGCGTTCTTGTATCATTAAGCCATAAAGTTAGACTTTCACTTATAGTATCTTCCGCTACTCCAACAATTGTTCCATTAGCTTGGAAAACTGTTCCATAATCTTCATAACGTACTGACATAATCATATCTTTCTTAGGTTATATTTTTGTTCATTATTCTCAAGATATCTGGTGGTAATTTTAGGGTTAAACTCCAGATAAATAATATCTATTTTATCTCCAACTGTAGGACGTGATTCTTTGGTGTTTTGGGATAAATTATTTTGAAATCTAATTATATATTTTTTATCATCATTATAAAATTTACATACTAATCTATAATTATTAATCCCGCTTCCAATTCTAATTAATGAACTATCAATCACAATAGCAACTGTCCTTTGCCCGATTGTATACAGCAAATATAGATTTTTAAGAGATTGTACCACCCACCACCATAAAATTACGCATATAGCAACGCTTACAAAAAATATCACCGTGCCTTTTATAAAAAACGTAAATATCCCTAAAGCAGATGTTAGTATGAAGAAAAAAATATGCCTCCAATCTCTTGAATCTATATATTTCTTCCACTTCTCCTCATCCAGCTCTCCATTGGCACGTAGGTCAGTAGCAATTTTGTCTAGTGTTTTTAGTTTTTCTGCATTCATTGCATTTTACTCATGGTTAACAATTTATTAAGCTGTAGCATAAATTAACTGTTTTTCAACCACTAAATTATCATTGGCAACATCATTTTTATCAATCCATTCCAAGCCTACACTACGATTTATTAATAATACAACGAGATTGTCATAAAATGATATTATGCGTACGCCACAAACCGCCAATGACCGCCTGCAACCAAGCTTCTCAGTCGCATAGGCAGTAGCATATTTTGCCACTAATCCATTGTTATTGTTTTACATCAACGCACTATAGAGTCAGTTTAGATTCGGGGGTTCAATAGATATGAGACTTTTTGTTGCCTCAAGATTTATTAGTTATTTCTCAGTAGTTTTGTTTGACAAATATAACGTACCCAGAATATCTTAATGGTGTGAGAAAATTGCTCATGGGGCGTTCAAACCCCTGTTACGTGCGATCTTAGTGCACCGCAAGCACTCCTCTTCCAGTATGGTCGAGGAGGCGCACGTGTATGTTCAAGCCTTACGGCTAAAGATGTGCGCGACCTCTCACGTAGCAGGTTTTGAAACTCCTCGATCGCCAACGAGGAGAGATAAATGACATATAAATTTTTGATTCTAGCATTTTCCCTAAGCCTCATCGCATGTGAACAGCTTGATAAGCCAGTATTTCAAAATACAGCATATGAAAAGCAGCCACTTCTAAATTATAACATGAACTGCAAACAGATCAGTGCTGCATTGGCTGAAGCAAAAGCCAGTCTTGAGCGTATTAAAAAACGCCGGGAAACTGTAACAGATGAAGATGTAACTTTCTTTGTCTTAAGCATGGGCACACATAACTATGGCGGCATGATTGCACAGAAAGATGCAGATGATCGTATCCTGCTGCTTGAAAGTGCACTAGTTCAGCGCAGTTGCGTAGTCAAATAATCGACTAGGGACAATATGTTTAATTTTTTAGGAGAAATTTTCCGCAAAAAAACCGCTACCGAAGAACAGCTATTAGCAATAAAACGCAATCAGCAGATTGTCAGCGACTTTGTTATAATTACTGAGACAGAAGCTTTACGCTTAGTACTGCGACATATTAAAACTGTTGTCACTAAGTATGAACAAGCCATTTACCATGATGATTACGGTAATATTGAGATTGATAAGGCTACTAAGGAAATTGATTATTTTATTAATAAGACAATCAGGAATGGTCTCTCTTGGATAACTCTTCCATCTCATATCACCAAAGAATATTACAGAGAAACTCTTTCTAATTACTTGGACGATTCTGATTTTCTAACAGAACAAAGAGAGCTAATTGAAAAATTTTTGCGCATAAATAATGAGAATGACTTTATAGATATAATATCCGACATTGCTAGGGACTATGCTATATATTTAATGTCTAAAGAATACAGTGATGAAACCCTGCGCTTAATACTTGGCGACGATTACCAGCAGATTCTTAATTTGGTACGCGAATCTATAGCAGAGAATAAGATTATTAAAATCGGCTCTATAATGAGCAGCTTATTATCATTGACAGATTTATCGTATCTCCAAAAGTGGTTTTCTGAGCGGCATGAGCATAAGGCAAATCTTGCCGATATAATTACAGGACATGAATTTGAAGTGTTCTGCCAGAAACGCCTTCAAGAACTTGGTTGGGATGCAAAAACAACGCAAGTAACGGGTGATTTTGGTGCAGATTTGGTTGTTGAGCGGGATGGGGTAATTGTCATTATCCAGTGCAAATATTATTCCCAGCCTATCGGCGTGAAGGCAGTGCAGGAAGCATTCTCTGCCATGACATTTTACAACGCCAATAAAGCAGCTGTGGTGTCTAATCAATCCTTTACAAAAGCAGCTCGGCAGATGGCCCAGAAGAACAATGTGATGTTGGTTCATGTAAACGAACTAAATAAGCTGAATTAAGATTGACGGTGGCCTCTACTCTTAAAGTATACCCAGAGTATACCCGTAAAATTTTATAATTCCGAAAAATCACCTAACATATTGAAATAATGGTGCTGCTGAGGTGAATCGAACACCCGACCCCGTCATTACCAATGACGTGCTCTACCACTGAGCTACAGCAGCAGCTAGAAGAAGCTGATAAGGCAGGGGAAAATGCCATAAGAACAGCGCAAGTGCAAGCACGGAGTTATATTCTCAAGCTATTTAGGCATATTATATTATTAAATATTTGCAATATCAGTATTTTAAGGCAAAATAGGGCGATGACCAAAGACTATACACCAGTACAATCATGCCATAACAACAATTCGTCCTCCAAAAAACAGAATAAATTAAAGGACGAAAGGCTGGCTGCTGCCTTGCGCGCTAATTTGCGCCGGCGCAAGCTGGCAAACTCATCTTTAAACAACGAAGATGATAAAGGCGCAGCGCATGAGTAATGTTTTTCAACAGATGCGGGTCAAACGTAGGGAAAAAAAGAAAGCTTTACAGAAGAAAAACAAAGCGCATCAGGGAGTTTTCAACCTTATGCTGTTGCGTCGCGCACAAGCCAAGACTGATAAAGATCTCAAAGAAATTGCCGAAAAAGAAAGAAAGAAAAAACGTAGTAAGGAAGAGGAAAAAAGGCAGGATAAAAAAGAAACCTGGAGCGTTCAGGTTTCCAGCATCCGTAACCTGCTTAACAATAAAAAACGAGTAAGCCATGACCGCTGGAATCGTTTCGCCGGAACCGAAGATGGCGGAGGACGCGGACGGTAGTAATCCAGCATGCGGATTTTGTAGTACGTGCGTAGCGGAAGCGCAGAAAACCATGTTTGCAGCAAGACATAGTAGTGAATGGCGACACAGCCTAACGCTTTGCCCTAAAAAATTCGCGCAGCAAATCACCACATTCGCTCTCGTTTATTCCACCGTAAACTTCCGGTTTATGATTGCAGGTTGGCTGCGAAAAAATACTCGCACCATTTTCTACCCCTCCTCCCTTTTCATCATACGCACCAAAATAAAGCCTACGGATACGGGCAAGGCTTATCGCCTGCGCACACATGGCGCACGGCTCCAGCGTCACATATAAATCGCAATCTATAAGGCGTGGTGATTTAAGGATTTCGCAAGCGGAACGAATAACGAGTATTTCAGCATGCGCTGTTGGGTCACAGTTCTTTTCTACAAGGTTATATGCCGAGGCAATAACCCTATTATCTTTTACTATCACCGCACCAATCGGCACTTCGCCAGCGGCAATAGCTGCTTGCGCACAATTGATAGCATTTTGCATGAAGGAATTATTTTTTACGGAAAGCATCAAGAGATATGATTTTATCTTCACTGCTTGCAGCTGCATCAAAAACCACATCTTCACTGATAGGCTCTTCCATTTTTGCAGACATGGCAGAACCATTTTCGAACATCTCTGACTGCTGGAATTGCAAGCCAAACTTAATGCTCGGATCAGCAAATGCCGTGAGTGCTGCAAAAGGAATCGTAAGTTTTTCCGGAACTCCACCAAAAGAAAGAGTCACATGAAATTGCTGATCTTCAACTTTGAAATCCCAGAATTGATGCTGGATAACTATAGTTATTTCTTTGGGATATTTAGCGCGCAGTTGCTCAGACATCCGCACACCAGGATGCAAGGTGGAATAAGAAACATAAAAATGGTGATTACCAGGAAGACCGGTAGATTGCACAAGCCTCAGCACATCACGAACGACACCGCGCATCGCTTGATCAATAAGAAGCGGATAATTAATCTGATCTTTAGTCATAAATCATTTTTTTAATTATTGCTGTTCAACACCACCCCGTCCGGACACATTACACCAACCACCGGTCATTTGTCACCAACCATTTGAAACAAAGCATTCTATCTATGAACTTTGTTCCCAACTGTGGCAAATATACGGGGCTTAACTTAAGTGGGGAGTTTCTGTTACCCGGCACCCCCCGAACCGTGTTACATACTAGAGTATGCTATGCGCCGTTAGGCAGCAACAGCAACTTCTACGACTGTGTTGTCGTTAGCAGCAACAAATGCAACGTTATCGTTAGCATTTAAGATTTTGACCTAATTACGCTAGTATCATAGCGGACAAAAACAACACCTTTACTACGTCTGTCGAGCCTAAGTCAGCCCCATACTGAGTAAAGAGTGCTGAGTTTAGAGTGCTGAGAAACTCAGCACGCAGCACTCACTACTATAAACTGTTATGGTGGAGCTGCCGGGTTCTGCCCCCGGGTCCAATCCGTTTATTCTGAATCGCGTTTATTGTCATAGTTACCGAAGTAACAAGCGTATTATATTATATATCTTGGCGTTTGTGAAGGGTTTTTTACAGCTTAAAAACCTTGGATTCTGTCGCCAACCCAGTTTTATCATCAATTTCAACGTATAAACCGCAAAGAGTTGCTACGCCAAGCGCGGCTTCCATTTTCACCTTGGAAATTTTGCTGAGGAAGCGTTCAAGTGGCGCGGCGGCGTCAAAACCTATCACCGAATCATAATCACCGCACATGCCAGCGTCTGTTTGATAAGCTGTGCCTCCCTTCAAAATGCGAGCATCCGCGGTCGGTACATGGGTATGGCTGCCCACCACCACACTCACCCGCCCATCGAGATATTTTCCCATTGCCATTTTTTCCGAAGTAGCTTCCGCGTGGAAATCCACCAATATCGCCTGCCCCGCACCAATCCGGTATTTTTCAAGAATCTCATCAGCAGTCGCAAATGGGCAACGCGTATGTTCCTTATGAAAAACCTGACCCAGCAAATGCAAAACCAGTAATTTACGCCCATCGGCAAATGCAAGTAAATAATTACCACTGCCAACAGTTTTCACTGGAAAGTTTTCAGGCCGCAGCAAGCGTTTTTCCTGCGCCAGATAGGGTTTTATTTCTTTCTGTTGATCCCAGATATGATCACCGCCTGTGATGACATCAACGCCACAGGCAAAAAAATCTTTGGCGATTTGCGGAGTAATTCCAAACCCACCAGCAGCATTATCACCATTGACGACCACTGCATCAAGAGCCATTTCACGGCGTAAGACAGGCACATTTTTTACCACCGCGTCACGCCCGCTTCTGCCCACCACATCGCCTAAAAAAAGTAGTTTCATTTTGCTCCTAAAATCAGATGATTTGATAATTGGATATTAAGTATTCTAATCATCTGATAATCCGATCATCATTCTTTTCCGTTACCACCATATCCATTTTCTGATCACCGTCATGGATTGGTAAATTGTCTGCCTGCTGCATAGCATAGGCAACACCGATAACCAGCAGTTTTTCGTTCCGGATGCGTAAATGTGCAAGAGTTGCGTCATAATAGCCGCCGCCATAACCCAGCCTGTTGCCATTTTTATCAAACGCCACCAGTGGAACAATAACCACATCCGGAATTATTTCCGGAAGAAGCGCTTCCGGGCAATCTATCCCATATTTTCCCTTGGTCAGCACACTATTTTCTGTAACTGCAATGAATTTCAATATTTTGCTATTATCATCAACAACCGGCAACGCAGTAACATTGCCCCTACCCTGCAATTTCGCTATGAGTCCGCCAACATCAATTTCCCCATTTATGGGGCAATAAGCAGCCACCTTAGAACCTAGCGGTATAATCTCAAGCAGGTGCTGCGTAATAACACTTGCTGCTGATTTTGCTATATCTTTTGGGATTTCTTGCCGTGCTTTGATAAAATTTTCACGCAAGAATTTCTTATTATTATCCATAAATGTCCGGCAGTGAAATAAAATGAACGGAACCACCAATCAGCCGTCGGTTGAAACAAGCCGCATTCGACCCGTTTGTAAAGGTGGGCGCCGTGTGTGCAGAGGCAATGCCTCCACCAGTGACAGCTCCCGAACAAAAAGATATTGGTCCAAGGGACAGTGTACCAAACGTACCGAGCAGAACCGTTCGCCGTTCAGTCTAGCGCATTTCAATACGCTGCGCAATCTTTTCGATGCGCTCGGCTATTTCGTCCAAAGTAGTCGCCATCGCGGTTTCACTGTAAACCGCGCCAGATTCCCCTGACTCAGCAGGAACTGCCGAAAACGGGCGGACATTAGCAGACAATTTTTCAATTTCCCGTTTATTTTCAATTAGTTCGTCTGCCATAGTGATTGCTGCAAGGAGTAGTGCCATAACCTCACCAGTACTGCCACCCATACGCGCGGTTAAATCGCGCACCCGCTCATCAACATCATCGGCAAGCAGGCGCAAATGCTCCTCCTGACCATCGTCACAGGCAAGATGATATTCCCGCCCGCCAATCTTTATGCTAACAACTGCCATAAAATACCTCACTACCAGCTATTTTTACCAAACATAGTGTTCGGTTACTCGAAAAAATATTGTTGATTATCAATCATTTATCCATATCAGGAGCTAAAATCAACAAAAAACTGTAATATTTCGCTTCAGACAGCTTATATTGTCACAAAAGTTTCACAACACTTTTTATAAGTTTTAGGGTAAAGTTGCATTATGTAAAACTATTAAAAATAATTTTGTTAAGTTCAAGTTATGGCAGAGACAGGAGCAACAACGCAAAAACCGGAGGAGAATATTGGGGTTATCCAAAGTTTTGGGGCGTGGGTTAACACAAAATTTGCAGAACTTTTCCAAGGTCCTCCCAAAGCGGTACCAAAGAAAGAGGAAACACCAAAAGAAATAGTAGAATCTGTACCACGAGTAATAGTACCAGACTTTAGACAGTCATACGCGGCAAACAGAAGAGAAGCAGAATTAAATAGGGCGGCAGAGATGTCAGGAACAGCAACAAATACAACTTCGGAAGCAGGAGCTGCTCCTCCTGTGACCAGTGCGCCGGCACCGGCTGCTGTAGATGTGTCTAAAATGAGCGAAAAGGCACGTAAAGCCTATACAGAAACTCAGGAAGCTATAGTGGAAAAAGTGGCAATTGGGCTGAAGAAAAACGGCAATATAGTAAAACTTGCCCAGCTGGCTGGCGAACCAATGGAACTTCCTCAGGATGATGCTGAATATCGTAGAATAGCTAAAGAATTAATAGAAACCCGCAAATTTACTTTCAAAGACAAAGATGGAAAATTTGCTGTTGATGACGATGGTAAGAAAATAGAGATAACTATTGAAAAAATTGATGAGCGCAGAGTGGCATTTAAAGACATGCCTGAAGATAAACGCAAAGAAATGCTTGGAGACCTTGCATCCAGCCCACTTGACAAATTAATTCCAGATAGCAAAAGAAGCGCGAATATAGCAAAAGCGGTTAGTGAAGGCGTTGAAGAAAATACTGGCATGTTTTCATTCCTTGGTGGCGCAACCATAATGAATGCCATAATTGGCTTGTTTCAATGGATAATGAGCGGGTTTGAAGGCGGGTTTGATGGGTTAAAGTCCTCTATCGCCAATGTAACTGCTAACAGTATTGCAAAATCTACCGAAACAAGATTAAGGGAGCTTGGTGAAAGCCCAGAAAATATCAAGGAAGTTTCTGAAAGTGTGCGCACCAAAGCACTGAAAGAAGCCGGATACCCAGATAAAAAGGCAAAAACAGAAAGGCTTGAGGATATAAAAGTTGAGATACCTAAATCTACAACCCCGCCAGCACCCTCTCCTGCACCAACTACAGAACCAGCTCGAGGAGCTGAAACTTCTACACCTGCAAGTAAGGTAGAAACTCCGGTATCTCCTGCTGCTGGAGATAACGGCAGTCAGAATAAAAAGCCTGATACAATTTCTCCGCCTCCTGCTCCCGCGCCTAGCCATGGTGCTACTCCTGATCAGAGAAAATCTGGTGTACTGCCTGCAGTTGCTGCTGCCACTGCAACTACTGTTATAGCTGCTGGTGGTGCTCAGAAAAAAACAACAAGTCCTGAACCATCTACCACAACTACTGCCGAACCACCAACAGTTATAGTCGCCGATATTAAAATTCCAACCAAGGAATATAACGGTTTGAGTGGAAAAGCTTTGGAGGTAGTTCAGCAAATTAAAAGCGACACAGAAAAAGCATTTTCTCAACCACAACCAACGCTACCAGTTAATACCGCAAAAACAAATGGTTCTACGATAACTCCCGGGCAAGGTGATGGCAGGGCAGCGTACAAAGATGAAAAGCCAGGAATAAAAACTGCCGAGCAGCATCATACTCAACCTGCAAAAGCAGAAAAAAAGAAGGAAGAAAAGAAACCGACTAAAGATGCTACACCACCACCACAAAAGCCTGTTGTGGCAGTTGACGAACAAAAACAACCAAAACCGCAGATGTCTCTCTCTTCGCCTTCTGCTGATGTTGCGCCTCCTATTGTAAATAACCGCCTAGAAAAAGAAATAGGAAATATTGCAAACAGAATGATTCCCAAAGATGTGGAGAATCGTGAGGAGGTTGTAAAGCACTTTACTAAATTTCTAGCTTCAACAGCCGAACAAAATAGCACCCTAATTGGTAAGCCACAGGAACTGACAAAAGTAGTATTAGATAGGCTTTTCGATAGCCCAGACCCTTTAGCAAAAAAGTCCGCGGATGCTATTCGTACATACACAAGCAAAGAAGTACTTGGTAAGAAAATCAAAACTCCTGATAATGTAATAAGATTTGGATTAGAAGCAGAAATGAAAGGTGCAATAAGAGACAATAAAGAGGCACTCGTAAAAGCTCACAAAGAAGATGAAGCTGCAAAAACTGCAACGTCGGAAGGAAAGAAACTCGGTAGCTTAGGTGTTGGCAATCAGGATGCCTCATATCTTGCAGCAGCAGCTAAAAAAGTCGGCTCACAGCAAATCGGGTTCAGCTAGTCGCTTACTTCCATAAGCAATTTATCATTATCAATCAATGTGTTGATATGTCATAACCAAAAATTAACAAAAATATAATATACTTAACGCTTAACCTTATTACTTGTAACAAAACTTTAACAATATTATTCAAAATTTAAGGTAAGATTACACTCATACAAGTTTTTAATGGTAATTCTAAAGAATAAATATGGGAAAAAAAATGATAAATAATAGTAAAAAAAATGATGCGCATGCTAATAAGCTAAGCCTCGACGGAGTGTTGACTAAAGCTCTGGAAGGGTTGATAGAACATGACGATATAATTCTTTCTGATCAAGATAAAAAGAAGACAAATCAAGAACAAGATGAGCTAAAAGAGCAGATCAGGATTTCCTTAATAAGGGATGCCATAAAAATCACGGCTGCTGCAATAAAGGATAATTATGGTAATACCAAAGAAGAGATAATTACCAAAATATCAGATAAATTCTTAGAGCAAAAACGGGGTGAGGAAAATCTAAAAACTCCGGAGGGCAGAGTGGCACAGGCAATTCGTGAGAAAGCAAATTCTTCCAGTCTGTTTTTTTCAGTTAGTGACGATCTAATTAAAAATGGTGGTCCTTTCACAGATGGGCTTAAACAAAAGATAGGTAAAATATTAACTGAAAATGAAGACGAAATAAAAACAGCACTCGCTGTTGAAGGAACTGGTAAAAATCTTACGAAAGATGGTGTTACTACCCCACCACAAAGTTTTGGTGGAAAGCTTTCAGATGCCGTAGAACGAGGTTTGGAAACTCCAACCAAGATATTCACTGCTCCACAACCTCGAGCTAATGGTGTTGTTCACAGTAGACCTTAATACCCCAGCACGTCGATAATATCTTCGAGCTTGTCTACCACGTGGTAATAAGTGGCGACTTCGGTTTTAGCAAAGCGGTTTTCGATTATATTTTTCATCAGCGCGATCAGCGGATCCCAATAGCCCTGATAATTAAATATCACGATCGGCTTATTGTGCAGCATCAGCTGTTTCCAGGTGATGATTTCAAACATCTCATCCATCGTGCCGAAACCACCCGGGAAAACTATAAACGCATCGGAACGCTCAAACATATTCTGTTTGCGCTCATGCATAGTATCAACAATGGTGATTTCGGTGAGTGATTTATGCTCGTTTTCGATATTACGCAAAGAGCGTGGGAATACACCGATGGCATAGCCACCATGCTGCATGGTGGAGTTGGCAACCGCTCCCATAACCCCGCAATCACCGCCTCCATAAACCAGGGTTACATCACGCGATGCCAGCAATTTTCCAAATTCCGCACCAATATCAAGAAATTTTTTATCAATACTATTAGATGCACCACAAAAAACGCAAACCGACTTTTTCCCAGACATGAATTCCTACTTTTTTATTATTTTGTTTATTATTAAAATTCCCATATATTCAAACCTACATATTACCACTAAACTAATTAAATTTTTATGAAAATTATGCGAAATCCAACGAAAAATATACTTATAACCGGGGCAAGCAGTGGTCTGGGAGCTGCCCTTGCCCTTGGCTATGCCAAAGCCGGCAGGGTTTTATACCTGCAAGGTAGAAACAGTGACAAGCTGGATGAAATTGCCGGCAAGTGCCGCAATCTTGGTGCCGATGTCTATACGCAAGTCGGTGATGTAACGGATGCAAGTGCCATGCAGAACTGGATAGAAAATTCTGATATGCAAACCCCGTTGGATCTGGTGATTGCCAATGCCGGAATCTCGGCAGGCATGGGCAAAAACGGCGAAAACAGCGAGCAGGTACGTCGCATTTTCGCAACTAATATTGATGGGGTGATAAATACTGTGCAACCGGTTATTCCCCTGATGCTGAAACGCGGGAAAGGACAAATCGCTATTATGAGTTCACTGGCAGGGATTCGGGCATTACCAAGCTCTCCTGCCTATAGCGCGAGCAAAGCCTGCGTGCGTTATTACGGCGAATCTCTGCGTGGCGCACTGGCTTTTTCAGGAGTATCAGTAAGTGTAATCTGCCCCGGCTATATCACAACGCCGATGACAGCGGTAAATAATTTCCCCATGCCCTTTATCATGAGTGCAGAAAAAGCAGCGCAGAGAATCATCATGGGGCTAGAAAAAAAGCGCGGAAGAATCGCTTTTCCTTTACGCTTATACCTTCCTTTATGGCTTATTTCCTGCCTGTCACCACGCATAACCGATCCGGTATTTTCGCGGCTTCCGGCTAAGCCATCGCTTGAGTAACAATAAGTCCTATCTACTCGCTTTTGGATCTTTCATATTCGTATTATTCGTTGGGGGTGGCGATCCTATATTTTTTGCCTCTTCAACAACAAGCTTGCCTTCAGATACCAAGCCATGACCAGCATAAGCGCAAGCCCCACTAGCACCTAGAACCGCTGCTCCATATGCTACTCCACCTACAACTGGCACTAAAAGCAAAGGAGCTGCTTCTACAGCAGCACCAGCAAAACATACACCGCCTGCTACAGCCCCCGCAACCTTTGCAGCTGCCTCGGTATACTCTCCCTTAACAATGTCTTGCCTTGCAGATTCTGCGGCAACTGCCGCACCAAAAGCCCCTAACCCTGCAACTTTACCAGAAGCAAGAACCTCCTTGGCATTAGAAACAGCAAGATTGCGAGCGGAAGAATCACCAAACCATTTACTAACACTTTGCTTGGCATTTTCCCATGCAGCACTGAGAGCATTATTTTCAGGAAGCTGTTGTTGAGCTAAAGGCGCAGAGACTCTCTCATTATATTTTGCAATCGCATCCTCAAAATGGGCAATTTCTTCTTTGCTTAATGGTTTCTCAAGATTGGCAAGACGTTCTTCAAGAGTGCCATATCTTTTAACCCGATCTCTATCACGAAAATGCATCGCAATTTTCCCCATAGTACCCATCGAACGGAACATTCCTGTTTCTTCATTTAAAAGTTTGGAATTTTCCGATATAGTTTCAATAAATCCATCCATTTTTCCACCAGTTATATATTTTGCGAATCTATCAGCACGATACTCTTGTTTTTTATAAGTATTACCAATATCGCCAAAAACAACGTGTCCAGCCTCATGAGCTGCCACTCCTTCATATCCACCATTTGACATAGAATTAATAAGTATTGTATTTTTAGTAGTAATTGCAGCAGACATACCAGGGAAAGTTCTTATATCTAAAGTTTTTATTCCCATTTTACTAAATAATGGATTCAACCTTTCCATCATTTCCGTAGGTGCTGGATCTGAGAAATCATAAAGATTACTTTCCGCAACTATTCTAGCATTTTCCTTCATCCTTATTAGCTTAGACAACATAAATTATTCTCTATTTCTTATCAAGCAGCTACACGAATTTTGGTTTTATAGAATCCCTTATAAAATTCAGGCTTAATATTGAATTCGTATTTACCGTTTTTATTCTTAGGAATTTTTTTGCAGATATGGGTGATGTCAAAACTTGGGTAGTAAGTCATGATTGGCGAATTCATTAGTTTTTTGAGAATGTAACCTTCTTCGTATTTATCCAGCTTATCTTTGGTTTTCTTATCAATTTTCCAGAGTTCACCCAGCACCACATCCTTCTTTTTACCGGTGTAATATAAAAGCGGATAGGTTTCATCAGGCGCGAGATATAACACATAACCAACCAGTTTTTTCTTGCGGAGATATTTTGCGCCTTCCATGTGTTTGTGCAAGACTCCACCTTTTTTTAAAGTTCCATACGCGAATATTTTCATATAGATTTAATATTTGGTTCTGCTGATTTCGCAGCAAAATCCATCAGTGTTTTTGGTTCAATATCTTGCGTGAATTTTTTTGATTCAGTAGCTGGAGCTGGAGTTTGCTGTTCAGCTTTGGCAGCTAATTTCTGCATATCCACACCAAATCTGGCAAATACACCATCTACATTCTCTCCAGCTTTAATAGCAGATGCAGCTTGCTTTACTTCATTCATATCTACGAATTTATTGGCAAGTTCGACATAAGCAAGGCTTTCGGGAAATTTATCGAGGAGTTTAAAGCCGATGAGATAGTTAAGCTTACCGATTGTAAATTTATCAGAAGTTATGTCGGGTTTATTGTCATAAGCAATGTTGAGTAGTTCAGCTACTCTGGTTGCAAGTTTCACGTCATTCTGACCTTCCGCTGAGGCAACAAGAGGAGCCTTGTAACGCTTATCCATATGCTTTCTTTGTAAATTTATCAGTGCTTGAATATCTTGTGGCTGAAACGCTGTATATGGATCTATGTCCTTATGATTGATTTTGGTGCTTACCAGCTTTTGCTCAACATCAAAGAATGAAGGCTTACGTACAAATCCTTCCCAATATATAAGCGCGCCAATCGCGCCTACCCCAGCATCAGCGTTTACGTCATATTTAGGTTGGACAGCACGAAAAGGCTTAGCTCTGAATTTCTCCCACGGAACGAAAAAAGACATAGCAGCGAGCATACGGGCTGCCGTCCGCGCAAGATAAGCTCGGCAAGTTACTTCTATAGCCTCATTCTTGCTTTTTCTAAAAACATCATCAATAGTTACATCCTTGCTGTTTTTCCCCAGCTCATAGCCAACTGCTTCGGCATAAATTGATTTTATATCACTCAAGGTATTCTTGCTGTACATACCAACAAGCAGAAGCACTCCGGCACCAATGCCTAAAGCAGGTGAGTTACGCGATGCATAGCGTCTGAAACTGTCTTCTTTCCAAGGTCTACCATCAGAAGTAATGTATTTTCCTTCTGTAGTAATAGCCCTGCCATTTTTGATTTTTGGGTTACCCTTTTTATCTCTGTCAATCTCCGGCTTATCTTTACCCCAGAAATTAAGCGGATTTATTTCTTCAAGAGCTAACCAGATATAACGCATCCCCACCAGCGGAGCAAGTAATTGGGTAACAGTGGAGTTATACCAGGTTTGGTCAGATTTAAGCTCTGGCCGCTCGGCTGGTGCGATATTCTGCGCTGGTGCTATGTTGGTATTCTCAGTCATTCCCAAATGTCTTATATATGTTTTTAAAGTTTACAATTACCAACACTGCAACCTAGCCATGCCTTTATAACATAGCTAAAACGGCCACTCACTTGATGGTAAGTTTAGCATACTCTTTTGCTTTCTATTGTTAAGTTATTGTTACATTTCTACGATAAAATAGCATTTGTAACAAATATGAAAAGATAAATAATATTATATATCAATACATTAGTGAAATTTGCAATTTTTTCTCAAGCACTAACGATTGAAATCAGTTTTATCTTCTAATAATCAATTTAATCAGCTAAGAAATCTATAAATTAAAACTCAAAAGGAAGAAACCATGGCTGCTTATCAATATGTTTATGTAATGAAAGACCTTTCCAAGAAATATGCGGGTGGTAAGGAAGTGCTTAAAGGTATTTACCTGTCATTCCTGCCAGGTGTAAAAATCGGGGTTTTGGGGCCGAATGGCTCGGGTAAATCGACCTTGCTTAAAATCATGGCGGGGCTGGATAAGGATTATAACGGTGAAGCATGGGCGGCTGAAGGCGCGCGTGTTGGTTTTCTCCCACAGGAACCGCAACTTGATGAATCCAAAGATGTGATGGGCAATATCATCGAAGCACTGGGCGAACAAAAAGCTCTGCTTGACCGCTTTAATGAAGTTTCCAATAAACTCGGTGAAGTGACCGATGATGACGAAATGATGAAACTGATTGAAGAGCAAGGCGAACTGCAGGAAAAAATTGAAGCTACTGGTGGCTGGGATATAGAACGCGATATTGAAATCGCTATGGACGCGCTGCGCTGCCCGCCGAAAGATGCTGATGTTACTAAAATTTCTGGTGGTGAAAAAAGACGCGTTGCACTTTGCAAATTATTGCTGGAAAAGCCTGATTTATTGTTGCTTGACGAACCAACCAACCATCTTGACGCGGAATCGGTGGCGTGGCTGGAGCATTACCTCAAAGAATATAAAGGCACGGTGATGATGGTAACCCATGATCGCTATTTCCTTGATAATGTAACGAGCTGGATTCTGGAACTTGACCGCGGCACTGGCATTCCATATGAGGGTAATTATTCGGCGTATCTGGAGCAAAAACAGAAGCGTTTATCTCAGGAGAAGAGCGAAGAAAATTCCCGCCAGAAACAGCTGGCTACCGAGTTGGAGTGGATTCGTCAGGGCGTTAAAGCGCGTCAGGCGAAAAGCAAAGCTCGTATCGCTGCTTATGAAACCTTGCTGGCGCAGGAGAATAAAGCGCAAGTTGGCATCGCGCAGATTGTTATTCCTAATGGCCCACGCCTTGGCAATCTGGTTATCAAAGCTGAGAAGGTCGGCAAAGGCTTTGGCGACAGACTACTTATTGATGATTTATCGTTTGACCTGCCCGCTGGTGGAATTGTCGGGATTATCGGGCCAAACGGCGCGGGTAAAACCACTTTGTTCAAAATGATAACCGGTAAGGAAAAAGCTGATTCAGGAACATTCACGGTTGGCGATTCGGTAAAGCTTGGTTATGTTGATCAATCGCGTGATACACTATCCGATAAAAAAACCGTGTGGGAAGAAATTTCTGGCGGTGACGAAGAAATCATGCTCGGCAAAAAGCTGGTGAAATCGCGGGCATATTGCTCCAGCTTTAATTTTAAAGGCTCAGACCAACAGAAAAAAGTCGGAACATTATCAGGCGGAGAGCGCAACCGTGTTCACCTCGCAAAAATGCTCAAAGCTGAGCATAACGTGCTGCTGCTCGATGAACCAACCAATGATCTGGATGTGGAAACTCTGCGCGCACTCGAAGATGCACTGCTGGATTTTGCCGGATGCGCGGTGGTTATTTCGCATGATCGCTGGTTCTTAGACCGCATCGCCACCCATATCCTAGCTTTCGAAGGCGACAGCCATGTGGAATGGTTTGAAGGAAACTATGAAGCCTATGAAGCTGACCTGAAACGCCGCCTCGGTGTTGATGTGCTGACTCCGACAAAGATTAAGTATAGGCCACTGAGAAGGGCGTAGTTGATTATGGTATACGAAAATAAAGCTGCCGAACATTTACAAGAGGCTTATTCAGCAATGCAAAATGGCAACTATGAACTTGCCCTAAGCATTTTTTGGCTATTTTCTGATAAAGGCGATGCAGAAGCTTCGTTTTGCTTGGGATTTATGTATGCTGCCGGTGATGGGGTAGCACAAGATTATAAGCAAGCTGGTACTCTTATCCGCAAATCTGCAGAGCAAGGATATGCACCATCTCAATACTTTCTTGCTGAAGAATTCCGCTCTGGTGCTAAAAACTCCCAAAAAGCATTGGAATGGTATTTAAAAGCAGCTGAACAAGAATATGATTTTGCGCAAAATAACTTAGGGCTTATATACCTACATGGTTTAGGTATACCGCAAGATTATAAGGAAGCTTTCAAATGGATATCTAAAGCTGCCAATCATGGGAGAGGAACTTCACAATCAATTCTCGCTTCAATGTATTTAAATGGGCAGGGAACACCACAAGATATCAGTCAAGCTATCAAATGGTACTTATCTGCCGCACAACAAGGTGATACTGAAGCCATATTTGTTGCTGAAATACTGAATAAATCCCCAAATTTTCTACACTTATTTAGCAATATAAGTGCTTCTGATCACTCCATTCTTGTAGCCTTTTATAAAGCTTACTCACCTTCTCAACCACCTAGTATATTTTCAACAATCAAAGATAGTGCTAATTATTTTTTATGGTCGGAAATGCAAAAGCTGGGCTGGATGATTGAAGTGCCTATAGACTCTGAAATTGTTAAAGCGGCTGGAAAAATTTCCGAAACAATGAGAAATTTCTCTATAACTGAATTGGGATTAGATAAAATTAAACAACTCTTGTCATTATAAACGTAAAAAGGCTAATCCCTTACCCTATCCGCGGTCTATTGCGCGGATTATTAGGATTCAGCGGGTCGCGCTCGCGGGTTGCAAATCCTCTATCATCAGGCGCAATTTTGCTATTTGCTGAAACAGTGGTAACCGGCGTTATAACCCCAGTATCCTTATCCAGCTTGGTGTTTAATGAAACCATTTCCCGTGCCTGTTTATTGCTCTTGCGTAATGAATTTCCAGCCTGACGCACGGCGGCAATATCCATTTTATTAAGCCCGACACTAACCCCAGCCTCATCGCGCATGATAGACTTTACCTGTTCATGCTGCCTTGCCAGATTACCTCTATTCACATTAGAGGACGAGCCACCACTAGCAGCCCTTGCAGCTTTTTGCTGCTGACGGCGGTGGCGTTGGCGACGAAGCCTTTCGGCAAGTGCCTCAGCCTGCGCTTCCGCATTCTCCTTATGTTCGTTTTTTTCATGAGAATTCAGATGTTCTGCCGCATGTTCCAACCCATCTTCCATCTTGTGCATGAGGTGATTAATGGCAAGACCTTTCATATTTTTGCCAACAGCCTGCATCTCGGCAATATCAACTGAAATCTGGTTAATCGCCGTAGAATTACTCGGAATCTCTTTTGCCGCCATCAGCGCAACACCATTTGAACACCAGCCTGCAGCATCATTTGCGTTTTTCACCCTTGGATCATTGATTATTTCCGGGTTTACCCGCATCGCGTCAAACAGTAGATTCTTATACATATCAACCATTTCAGAAATTCTCTGGGATAAGGCTAATTTCTCGTTAGGTCTGCCGGTATCAATGGATTCTTCTATCGGCTTGTCACTGAAAGAGAGGTTTTTCAACTTCCTTAGTATCTCTCTTGCCAGTTCAACTGATTCCTCACGCGCCTCCTCTTCCATCTCATCAATTGAATAAAGCTGGCGCACCGCCTCCTGCAAATTAGCACTTACTTCCAGAAGTCTATCAACCGGCGAGCGATCACCTATAGGCTTGTTTGCCAGATGGGTAAGACCACTTTCTATTGCATCAATAAGCTTCTCAACACTTTGCGACTGCCTGTTTTCCCACTCCGGCAGAACACCATCTAATTTTTTCTCTAATGGTGTGATAAGCGGATCGCCATCCGGCAGGTTTTCCAACGTATGCATGGCAATGGAAAGAGCAATACTACCTGCAGCGTGGTTGGCGTGATCTATAGTAAAATGAGTAAGCAAATCAGGATTGCTGAGCTGGGCTATTTTCACCTGCGCCGCATAAATGGAAATCAAATTATGCAGATAATCAGCCTTGGTCTGCTGCTGTGGCAACTCTCCTATATACATCCAATCTTCCATATCCTGCGCTATATCATGCAGGTTACGCAGAAAACGCAGGGTTTTACGCGCCACCTCAATAGAGCTATCGGCAGTGGCAAGGACAGGCAGTGTCTCAGGCGACTGCAAACCATAGGCAATATCCAACAAGGAATTGGAGGAATTGTGTAGTTTGCTGATTACATCATCCATATATTATAAGTTATTTCGCCTGCTCGGCTGGCACTTGCGCGGCACTCTCTTCAGCTGCCGCCGTACCCATTGCATACACACATAAATCTTCAAACGACACATCATTTTCCAAGGCAATTTTATGCAGACGTTCAAAACTATCCATAACTTCCTGCGGTATAGTTCCACCGCGGATGGTGGACAGCCACCACGCCTGATGCTGCAAAGGGTGACGCTGCGAGTGCGGTTCGCCAACATACACGTGGAAAGGGTGCTTAACCCCATTGAAATCACAAGGAACAGTAAAACGCTTCATAATGAACCCGCCTATCAAAATGCATAATACGCCCTAATTATGCCATGAATTTAGAAAAATTCCAGCACGTAACACACAATTTAACACAATTGTAATAAATAAACAGGAAAAACCATGGTAAACATAGGCTTAATTTAATATAAA
>Ga0105164_10000815_pt1 | contig 20536 bp, 18 predicted proteins | sample VDWuncwatermetaG_FD_89674 | JGI IMG/M metagenome (GOLD analysis project Ga0105164, IMG submission 89674) | Wastewater microbial communities from Netherlands to study Microbial Dark Matter (Phase II) - VDW unchlorinated drinking water | ecosystem: Environmental > Aquatic > Freshwater > Drinking...
CTACAAAGAAGAAATTCTTAAGTAAAAAGCCTAAAAAGGTAAAAATTAAAAACCCTGATAAATTAGCTTTAGAACTAGCATCAAAAGTCACACACTGGATAAAAAAAGATATTTTCTACAAACCAATCAGCAAAAAAAGTAAACTTGAAATCATTTATCCTATGACTCCAAAATTAAAAGAATACTATTTCATGGAAATATTCAATAAAATTATTGTTAAAGATTATGCTCTAGTTCCATATGAAATAAACCCAAGTAATGAAAGCATTTTAGAGCTATTAAAGAACTTAAAGAAGAATTCCACTAAAATATTGATTACTTACGATTCCCATATCAGAAAGAATGAGAGATTATTGGTTAACAAAGTCCTTGAAGTTGACCCTAATTTAATAATTATTTCAATTGGACTTGAATACGATATAGAGATATCCCTAAAAATTAAGAACTTTATTGCTGCTTATGCTCCAAATTACATAAGTTTAAGAGCTGCTTTTGAAAAACTGCTAAACCCAGTAAAATAGTACTATGATTTCCTAAACCTTTTCTTAACCTTGTTCCTGTAGCTTACTCACATGCATAAAGGAGTCTTATGCCATTTAAATATCGATTAGAGAAAGTACTTAAAATTAGAGAAGAAGAACTTGATCAAGCTATTCTCAATATGAGAAGAGCAGAAGATAGTTTAAAAGCAGTTGCATTTGAACTCAGCTCAACTACAGAAAGAAGAAATGAACTCCATGCTGAACTAATAAATGAAGGAATAGGACATGCTCAGCTATATGTAAGAAGAATTAAACAATTAAATGAGCGCATTGCACAACTTGAAAAAGATTTAATTAAAGCAGAAGCAGAATTAAAACAAGCAAAAGAAGATGTAAAAGAAGCCAAGATGAAACTTGAAGCATTAAAAAGACATAAAGAAAAGAAACACAAAGACTTTATCGTAGAAGAAGACAGAAAAGAAAGATTACAGTTAGACGAAATCGGAGTCTTAAAATATACAAGAGAACTTTTAGAAAGTAGAGAGGGTTAATGCTAATAGGACAAGTACAATATGCTGAAATTGATTTGCAAGGAACAGCCAGCTTGTTTCAAAACTCATCTGATGCATCATTTGAAGAAGTATTAGAAAAAGAGATCACTGAAATCGTTCAAAAGGCTAAAGAAGAAACTTCAAAATCTTCAAATCTATTATCAAAGAAAAATACATTGAAACATGATTTAAAAGGGTTACCTACTCTTAGTCAACTAGCTAGAGCTCAGGAAAAAGCTTCCCATGAAATGAAAAATACATATGAACTACTTGCAAAGTTCAAAGAAGAAAAAAAATCTCAAGACAACGATTCTCCAAACATGAGACAACAAGTTTTAAGTAATGCCAACAACTTTGCTGGTCAAGCTCAATTTCAACCAACACAAGATCAAGGCAGAAGAAAAATGTCTAAAGATCAAATGTTAGATGCATGGGAAAGATTATCTCCCCAAGTAACTGAAGATCCAGTAAAAAAATCTGTAAGAATAGATATTCCTTTATTAAATGATGTACAAGCACTGATTTTAAGATTAAATCCAGATAGAAGCGTCTCAGCTTCATTACTAGGTTCCTTAGAAATGGGAAAACTGGTTAAGGAAAATCAAAGTAAGTTAGACAAAAATCTTAGACATCACAATTTATCTTTAAAAGAATTTAATACTTATCATAAAGAGGTTGATTTTAACAGTGGATCTGATAGCAAAAGAGGCAAGAAATCCAAACAAGCAAAGAAACCAACTCTTGATTTAGTTTAATTTTATAAAATCTTTATTTTCTAAACTTTCTCTTAACCAATCATCTGTATTCTATTCACATCCCTCGCAATGGGAATAAGTAGTTCTATTAAGGAGATAAAAATGTTTAATGCAAGTATAGTAGCCTCAAATGCAGCGATGTCATCTCTTGAACAAATCGAGTTTTTGACAAGTAACATAATCAACGGTGAAACTCCTGGTTATAATGGAAAAAGATTTTCTTTTAGAGATTACTTACATGGTGGAATTATTGAAGATGCAGGTTATTCATGGAAACAAGGAAAAGAAATGGTCAGAGTTGGTGAGCCAACTAAAATGATGCTTAAAGGAAAAGGATTTTTTACTACAGTAAATCCAGACACAAAAGAGATTTTATATACAAGACTAGGTGATTTTCATTTTGACAGAAATGGTTACTTAGTAACAAGTGAAGGATATCATGTTCTTGGTACACCACTAGAGTCAAACCTTCAACAAAAAGGAAACTCAGGATACAGAAGTATAGGAACTGGTAAATTTGAAACACATGCATTTGCTGATCCTTTTTCAAATCCACAAAAAAGAGAATATGCAGCTGTAAACACTGGATCTGACATAGGTAAACCACAACCATTAAACTTACAAATGGATCCTACCAATGGTTTATATTTAGGCAAATATGAAAAAATTAGAATTGATAAGAGTGGAGTAATTTGGGGGAAATATGGAGATAGTGAAGTATCTCTTTATAAAGTTACCCTACGTAATTTCCAAAACTTAAATGGAATGAAAACCTTTAAAGATGTTTATTATAAGCAAACAGCGGATAGTGGACCTGCACTTCCCTGTAATGCTCTGGTTTTTAATGAGTCCCTTGAGAAATCAAATGTTTGGACAAAGATAGAAGTTGATTCAATCATTGAAGCTCAAAGAACATATTCTGCTGCAATAAACTCACACAAAGTTGCAGATAGACTGACTCAGCAAGCGATTGAACTTGTTGGTTAATCCCACCCCTACCCCTGTCACCAACATGTTCTATATGACCCCCGGGCTGCCGGGGGTTTTTATTATAATCATAAAAATTTAATTATGTTTTTATATTAGTTGTAACCCTGGGTTACATGACTTAGAAATCAGTTATGTTACATTAATTTCTACAATGGTTACAGAAAGACAAAAGTATATTGCCGGTGGACTTAAAACAGTTGGTTTTGGTTTAGTTGCTCCTTCCAGCACAATACTATTCCAATGGTTAGTATTTGAAAAATCTTCATTTTTTGGACATTTTGTTCATAGTTGTCTGGTTTTAATATTGGGTATAATTGTATTGTATTTGGGTTACAAGGTTCTTCCTAATGAGAGAAATTAATGAATAATGATCAAACTGCAATTTTAGGATTAGTTTTTTACTTAACAATGCTTTTTGGTGTGTTTGGTTTAATGTTATATGATCAAAAAAAAATAAGAGAAAAGACTTTAGACAAGCCTGAGGAATACTTCAAGTGTTAGTTTCTAATATTATTCTTCCTAATCATCTCAACATACTGCTTAAATAAATAATCACTGTCATGTGGTCCTGGAGATGCTTCTGGATGGTATTGGACTGAAAAGATAGGAAGTGTTTTATGTCTAAAACCTTCATTAGTATTATCATTTAAATTATAGTGAGTAACTTCTAATTGATCGGGTAAGGTTTCATCATCTACTGCAAAGCCATGATTCTGTGAAGTAATTTCTACTTTTCCTGTTAAAACATTTTTTACTGGCTGATTTCCACCACGATGTCCAAACTTTAATTTATAGGTTTTAGCTCCAAATGCCTGAGCTAGTAATTGATGCCCAAGACAAATACCAAAAATAGGAATATTCAATTCACCAATTATTCTTTTTATAGTTTCAACTGCATAAGTTACAGGTTCTGGATCTCCAGGTCCATTAGAAAGAAAAATCCCTGCTGGATTTATAGCTTTTATTTCATCAAATGATGCAGTAGCTGGAACTACAAGCGGTGCACAACCATAATAACTAAGTCTATTTAAAATATTTTGTTTAATTCCAAAATCAAAAGCTACGATAGGATAAGCTGGTTGGATTTTAGGCATTGGACCACGATAAGATTCTTTAGTAGTAACGACTTTAGCCAGATCAGCTCCAGTCATAGAGGAAGATTTTAAAACTTCTTTCTGTAATTCTTTTGAGTCAAGAATCTCAGTAGATATTCCTGCTCTCATAGCACCCGTTGATCTAATTTTTCTAGTTATAGATCTAGTATCAACTCCACTTATGCCAATTAATTTTTGAGATTTTAAAAAACTATCAAGAGTTTCTTCACTCATAAAGTTACTGGTTATCGGACTTAAATTTCTTACAATTACACCACTTGAAAATGCTTTTTTTGATTCATTGTCGAGTTTATTTGTGCCGTAATTTCCAATTTCAGGACAAGTAAAAGTAATTATCTGACCACAATAACTAGGATCAGTAATGATTTCCTGATAACCTGCCATGCTCGTATTAAAGACTATTTCACCAAAAGTTGTTCCAGTAGCACCAAAATTTAGACCTTCATATGTACTTCCATCTTCTAGTACTAAAATTGCCTTCTTTTGCATATAGTTTATTTTAGCCTATTTCTTAACCTTTTAACGAAGAATAGACCATAAGACAATAGAAACCATGGGACAATATTATGGTCTTATAGTCTAATGGTCCTATAGTCTAGATTTAATCTTTCAAGAGTTGACATTAACGCTAAAATGTTTATACTCAGTAAAGAGAGGACTTAATCAAACCTTAACCTGAGAAAAAGATAAAGATACATACAGATAGAGGGAAGAAAAAATGCCTCCAAGACAAAGAAGACCAATACAATCCAGATCAAGAGGTGCAGACCCAACAATAAACATAGCAAATGCTGCTACTGCCAGGTTTAACCAAGATCAGGAATTAGAAGAAGGAAATCCAGAACAAATGCCACAAACACTAGAGAAAACAGAAAGCACAGAGAACAAAGAACAAAAAGCAAATGATGACTTGAAAAAACTCATTGAGACTTTAAAAAATAAAATGGCAAACAATTCAAGTACACCACAAAAGAAAACTCCACCTGCTCCAAAAGGAAAAACACCATGGAATAGAAGCGTTGTAGATAAAACTTCTACCTGGACAGCAAAGCCAGCATATTCAGTATTTAGCAGAATATCAAACCATGAAAAAATTACAACAGCTAAAGCAAAACAAAATGATATTACCGTAAGTGAAGTTCCACATTCATTCCTTTATAAACCAGGAGCTGATGGAATTAAAGTAGATAAATTAAGTATTAAATCTGGCAAACAACTAGGGATGGGTTAGAACGGTTGATAGTGGATGGTGAATAGTTAATGGTTATTAGAACACTCAAACCATAAACCATCTGACCATAGACCATCAACCACAATCATCAACTGTTCTACTTCATCCAATTAGCTTTATTCTCTTGCTTACTTCTGGAAATTCCAAGTGATTTTGCTGGCACATCTTTGGTAATAACTGAACCTGCACCTATCAAGGCTCCCTCACCGATCGTTACTGGAGCAACAAGAACAGAGTTAGAACCTGTAGAAGCATTGTTTTTAATTATTGTTTTATTCTTTCTGCCAGAGACAGAATTATAATTTGCAGTGATTGTACCTGCACCAATATTTACATTTTTTCCCAACTTAGCATCCCCAATATAACTCAAATGAGCTATTTGGGCACCGTCAGAAATGGCACTATTTTTTATCTCTACAAAATTACCAACCCTTACTTTATTTCCAATTACAGCTCCATCTCTAATTCTGGAGTATGGTCCAATGTTATTCAAGTTTCCAATTTTTGAATTTGTTATATGCGAATAGGAAATATTATTATTATTTCCTATAGTTACAGAACCTTCTATGTGTAAGTTTGGACCTAAAATGTTTTTTTGACCAATTTTAATTCTTCCACTTTTTTGACCTTTTTTGCCAGTAGCAATTAAAAATGTATTTGGGTAAATAATATTACCTTTTGCAATTTGAACACCAGGTCCAATATAGGTATTTCTTGGATCTAGTATCGTAATTCCCTTATCCTGATACTTTTTTAATGTTTTATTATCCATAATGTAAAATGATAGCAAATAATACGACAATGTTAAAAAATTTATTAGAACAAGTTATAGACCAGAAAGGAAGTTCAAGTCCTAAAACTTTTTCTTACATAACAAAAAGAAAAGAGTGTCAAAGTTTTACAGGTCTTACAAAGGGTAAAAAACCTCTTTTTTTACTTGTTATAGGCTCTACTGAAACAGCATTAATCCCTGGGCTTTCTGCTGCTGGAAAAAATATTGAACAATTAAAACTAACCCCTGCTTTAGATGCTGATTTTTTAGTTTTAAAAAAAGAAGAATTTAAAAATAATATACCTATTTCTCCTAATGGCATACCATCACCAGCCATAATTTCAAAAGCAGTGACTGAAATGCTTGAACTAGATGTAAATATAGTTGATGTGGGGGCTTTTGTTAAACCATTTGTCAAACACATTAGTTTAAATATGGGGCAAGCAAAATGTATAAGCACAGGAGCAGCACTTGGGCCAATAAAAACTGATTTCTTATTTCAAAAAGGTGAAAAGCTCGGAAATAGCTTAACTGATTATCCTTATGTAATAGTAGGAGAATGTGTACCTGGAGGAACCACTACTGCACTTAGTGTTCTTTGTGCATTGGGATTAAATGCTTTTGATTTAGTGAGCAGTAGCTTCCCTGAAGGAAATCATTTCTGGAAAAATCAGATAGTAAAAGATGCACTATTAGAAAATGCAAAAGCTTTTCCACAAATAAAAAAAAATCCACTTAAAGCATGTGAGTTTTTTGGTGATCCCATGCAGCCATTTTTAGCAGGGTTTATTAAAGGGGCAGAAAAAGCAAATATTCCAATTATGTTAGCTGGTGGTTCTCAAATGCTAGCTGTTTATTACCTGGCTAAATTGCTCATGGGAAGAGATCCTAATGACACAGTAGTCTGCACAACTTCATGGGTAACTAATGATAAAAATGCCAGAACTAAAAAATTAGCTGAAATGATAAATGCTCCTCTTATTTCATCTCTTATAAATTTTAAGAACTCAAAACATGAAGGATTATTAGCTTATGAAAATGGACATATAAAAGAAGGAGTAGGAGCTGGTGCTCTTATGGTAGTAGCTGAGCTATATAAAGATAGTACGCAGGAAGAAATTTTAAATAATATTGAAACTGTTTATTCTAATATTATCTAGTAATACCCCTAATTAAAATGTTTTTTTAGGGGTAGTCTTTATTATTAAAAATAATTAATTAGTTTCATAACTTTAATTTAATTTTAGAAATATATTATGCCTATATCACATACACAATGTGCGTAAAAAAATACTGCACAGCGTATTAAGGAGAAAAATGAAAAGTAAATTTGCTTTTATAGGGATCTTATTGTCTTTAAATAGTTTTATTATACAGACTGCAAATGCATGGACTATAGATACAATTGATTGCTCTGGAGCCAATGGAAGACCTAGAGACATTTCATGCCCACCAATACAATATCCAAATCCACCAATTATAATTGGAACTGGCACTGGAAAACTTCCTGGAATTAATTATACTTCTCCATCTATCCCTAAAGTTACAACTAATTGCAATGTATTAAGTGGCGGATGCAGTGTTGTAATTGATTTCGGAAACGGAACATCACAAACAATTTTTATAAATCTTCAAAATACTTATAGTGGCGATCCAAATCATATCCCAGAGAATCACACGTAGTACATTGATATAATATTTTCATTTAAATACAATTGCAAAAGATAAAACTGTTATTTCACTAATTTCTACCAGCGCTCCAAAAGTGTCACCACTATGACCTTTAAAATGGCGATTCAACCAATAAGAAACAAGAATAGAAAACAAGCAGACAGAAGGTAGCAAATAGAAAACATTTGGAAGGCTATTAGAAAATAAAATCAAGGGCACTATTAATACAATCAAATTCACTAAAAAATCCTGCGGACTTTTAATTCCTGCTGTTAAGAGAGAAGAACTTACTCCAGAATCTTTGTTTTTACCTGAAAAGGATAATGCATAAACAGCCATAAGTCTGGCAAAAGCAGGAGCAAATAAAATCACAAAAAACATTTCACTTTTAAGGATGGTACATAAAGCAACAAGCTTAAAAAGTACACCAAAGATTCCAGCCATCGCTCCAAAAGCCCCTACCCTACTATCTTTCATGGCTTCTATTTTTCTCTCAGGATCCTGACAGTTCACTCCATCAAAGGTATCCATTAAACCATCTAAATGAAGTCCACCAGTAATAAGCTCCCATAAAAAGACTATAAGCAGTGCTGAAAACATAATAGGTAAGTTCAAGTCAACAAAAAACTTAGAAAGAAAAAACAAAATTAAACCAATAATATAACCAACTAAAACAAAATATGGAGTAATTCTCCCCCAGTCTTCTTTAGAAGCTTTCGGTAACGGCACACAAGGAAGTTTCGTTAAAAATATCCAGCAATAAAAAAAACGGTGTAGAGTTTTAATCATTTTTCACGTCATTGCGAGGAGTGTAACGACGAAGCAATCTCACTTTCGTATAGCATTATGAGATTGATACGCCTCCATCGCCCTATCTCCTTATCCTAACAGCATCGCCATGTGCTTTTAAACCTTCTGCATCAGCCAGATTAGCAATGTGAGAAGCTACACTATCAAATGATTTTTTATTGAAAGATAAAATGCTTATTTTTTTCATAAAATCCATGACAGTAAGTCCACTAGAAAATTTTGCGCTACTACCAGTAGGTAAACAGTGGCTAGGTCCAGCCACATAATCACCGACGGATTCACAAGTATATTCACCTATAAAAACGGCTCCAGCATTTCTAATTTTATTTGCATATTTTTGTGGGGATTTGGTAATTATTTCTAAATGCTCAGGAGCTAGATCATTAATCAATTCAAGACCATTCTCTAGATTAGAAACAACTACAATGGCACTATTATTCTTCCACGATTTTAAAATGGTTTCTTTATTCGGTAAAGTTTGAGCATGTTTCAAAAGTTCTTTCTCTGTTTCTTTTGCCAGAGTTTCACTATCAGTTAGCATAAATGCAGATTCTAATCCTGATCCATGCTCTAGCTGGCTTAAAAGATCTCCTGCTAAATATTTAGGATTGGCTGATTTATCTGCAATAATTGCAATTTCACTGGGTCCAAAAAGTCCATCTATTCCTATTTTTCCAAAAACAATTTTTTTAGCTAAAGTAACAAAAATATTTCCAGGACCAACTACTTTACAAAAAGGTTTTATAGTTTTACTTCCATAAGCACAGACAGCAATTGCCTGAGCTCCACCGATCTGATAAACCTCACTAATACCAAGAAGTTTACAAGCAGCTAAAATACCAGGATTTACAGGTGGGGGAGTAAAAACCGCTATCCTTTTAACTCCTGCTACTTTAGCAGGAATCACTGTCATTAAGACTGTAGAAATTAAAGGGGAGTGTCCACCAGGAATGTAAACTGCTACAGAATCCAGTGGAGAATATTTATATCCAAGTTTTTCACCATGCTTAAAAGTTTTTACCCATGACTTCGGAGCATTTGTTTTTTGAAAAGCTATAATTCTACTTATTGCTGCTTTTATAGAAGATAAAAGTGGTTTTGAGATTTTACTCAATGAGCCATCTAATTCTTTCTTACTAACTCTTAGACTTTTCAAATTCTGTTTATCAAATTTCTTAGTATATGAAAATAGTGCTTTATCCCCTTGTGTTTTTACATCTTCAACAATCTTTTCCACTATTTCATATTCTTTTTTTCTTTTAGACAAATCAAATCTAGAAGAGATTTCTTTGATTTTTTTCTTTGCTTTTTTGTAGTCTTTAATTATTGGCATGAGATTATTATATATTACGGCTCTAAATGCACAGTGACCTTACAGTCACCATAATCATTTTTTAATTTTTCTTCTACCTTGTCAGCAATTTCATGAGCACTATACAGATCTTTAGGAGTAACTTTTATAGTGCATTCTATATAAGCTAAGTGTGGGCTTCTTCTGGAATAAATATCATAACAATCAACAACACCATTTACAGACACTACTGATCCTGAGACCTGTTTTTCATCCAACCACGCTTTATCTACTAAAATAGGAGCTGTACTTAAAATTATTTCATATCCAGCCTTTGCTATAAAAAATGCTATTAATATAGCCACAAAAGGATCGACCCAATACATTTTTTGAGCTATAAAAAACTGTGAGCCTAAAACAGAAAGCGTAATTAAAACATCTGATGCAGTGTGAGAAGAATCAGCCACTAAAAGATCACTATTTAATTCTTTTCCTTTTTTTCTCTCATAGAGCCAGATAAAAATATTTGCAAATAAAGTAACAACTAACAACCAAACGATTTTCACCTTAAACAATGGTAATTCAACTGGATGAAGAAGCCTTCCTATAGAGCTTTGAAGTATTTCCACACATGCTATTGCTAAAAAAACGACAATAGCAAATGCAGCAAGTGTTTCAAACTTTCCATGTCCATATGGATGTTCTTTATCAGGAGGTTCGCTAGCATATTTTAAAACCACTATTCCTACAATATTATTCAAAGAATCACTGGCTGAATGAGCAGCATCACCTAAAATACTAAGTGATCCAGTACTTATTCCTGCAAAAATTTTTATAGCTAAAACAATTAAATTTAAAATCAAAATGAAAGCTAATATCTTTTTTGTTTCATTGGAGTAATTTTTTAAGCTTAGTGTTTCAGGTTCAGACAACATAAGATAAATTTTATCATTTACTGCTATAATTTATTCATGCGAATCTTAGTTTCAAACGATGATGGTATTTATTCAAATGGAATTAGAGCCCTTGTAGAAGGTCTCGTCGAAGAAAATGAAGTTTATGTAATTGCACCAGATAGGGAAAGAAGTGCCACTGGACATTCACTCACTTTACACCGCCCACTTAGACTGGATGAAGTTAGCCATTTACCTGGAGTTAAAGCTGCTTATGAAACAGATGGAACACCTAGTGATTGCGTAAAGCTTGCTATTAGAGCTATTTTAAAAGAACCACCAGATGTAGTTATTTCAGGAATAAATCATGGTCCTAACATGGGCTGTGATGTTATGTATTCAGGAACTGTAAGTGCAGCTATGGAAGGAGCTATTTTTGATATTCCTAGTATTGCAATTAGCTTTAACGACTACAAACCACAGGATTTCAGCTGTGCAGTTCAGTTTATTTCAAAACTCCTAAAAATTATACCTAAAATGAAATTTCCTCCTCGTACACTTTTAAATGTAAATGTACCTTCTATTCCTTTTTGTAATGTAGCTGGGGTAGAAATTACATCATTAGGTATAAGACCATATAATGACTACTTTGAAAAAAGAGTAGACCCTCGTGGAAAAACATATTACTGGCTAGGAGGAAGTCCTATAGAAGAAGATGAGTTACCCGGAACAGATGTTTATGCAGTAAGAAATAATCTTATTTCTATTACCCCTGTAACTATACACATGACTAATGAAAAAATGATGCCTGACTTAAAAGAGTGGGTAAAAGAGATTAATTTATTTTAAATTAACCTTCTACTTAACTAAATTAGTACCCATTGGAATTATCCAATTCATTACAAAAACATAACCAGTAATTAAACTAACCATAGCAAAAGTAAACAGTGGTGAACTCACTCTTTCTATCATTGATGTTTCTCCATTAAAACAAATCATATTTTAATACCCCCGATAAATAAAACCCATGTATTCATATAAACATATGAAAATGCTTTTGTCTCTTAATTAAAGTGATAACATACAGCAGTTTATACTTCTGCAAAGTAATTTAAAGATATGCAAAGAGGTAAAGATGATAATGAACAAGTTATCTATATTGTATGGTTGTTCTAAATGTAGGACCGGTAGAGCTAGGAATTTGATTAGATGTAGCCGTAGGGGTGCTAGCAAAAACACTTCCTCCACCAGTATTCGCAGGTATAGTAAATTTAAAATTTAAGCTATAAGTACTAAGATTAGCATTTCTATTAAATGGTGTACAAATAATTGTATTTCTAGCAGTATTTTCAGTACAGGTTACAGCATTATCACTTCTTACAGGAGGTCTGAAAGTCCAATTAACATTTGGTTTTGGGAAGCTTACAACAATATTTGTTATAGGAGTACTGCCAGTGTTTTGTACATTAAGAACATAAGTTACATCACTACCAGCCCTAGCTATTTGTGTAGTAGGAGCGACTCCAGTTAATCTTAAAGTGTTAACGACACAACTATGAGTAGTGTTACAAGCCTGACCACTAGTACAGTTAGCATTCGTACAACAATTTCCTGTTACACAAGATCCATTACAAAGTATTTGACCACTAGGGCATGAACACATTCCACCATCATTACTACAGGTTTGTCCACCAGTACAACTATTTGGAGTAGTACAACAAGATGTACTTGCTAGGCACCTTCCATTACATACTCTTTGCCCAGTAGCACATGTAGTGCCACTTTCATTATTATCCTGTGCAGAGGAACAGCCAGCATCATTTAAATCTGTTACACCATCATTATCATTATCACTTCCATCGCTACATTGAGGAAGAGTACAGCCAGTAATTGTTTTAGGTGATCCAGTTAAGTGTGTACTAAAACCATTTCCACCTGTACCTGTATTTAAAGCGTAAGCATAGATAGTATGTGACATTCCATCTTTAAGAGTATTTGGAACAGGAAAAGTAAAACCATGATTTCTATTTCCACCACATTGAGCTCCTACTTGTGTTTCACGAGCAACATTTGCATTAACTACACCTAAGTATGTTCCAGATTCTGCAGGTCCATCAAAAAACTGAATTTTTAGCGCTTGGCTAAAGTTGTTTTCATCACAAGCCCATCCAAAAAACTCAGTACAGTCAGCTCTGTCAAGATACCCTTTTGGGGGTGCATCTGAATTTTCCGTAGTATCTGAAGCAGATGAACATCCTGGGTCTTGAAGATCTACTCTTCCATCGCTATCATTATCAATCCTATCATTACATTGAGTAGAATTTACACAAGAGTTATTAGTGCAAACTCTACCACCAGTACAATTAGCATTCGTACAACAATTTCCAGTTACACAAGTTCCATTACAAGCTATTCTTCCTGCAGCACAAGTAGCACCATTTTCATCGTTGTCTTGCAAAGATGAACAACCAGCATCATTTAAATCTGTTACACCATCACTATCATTATCACTTCCATCGTTACATTTAGCATTTATACAAGAATTATTTGTACAAATTTTATCACTAGGACAGTCTGAAGTAGTACAACAAGATGTATTTGCTAGACACCTTCCATTACATACTCTTTGCTCAGTAGCACATGTAGCACCATTTTCATCGTTATCTTGTGCAGATGAACAGCCTAAATCATTTCGATCTGCCACACCATCCATATCATTATCTACGGTATCTTGGCATTGGGCTAGTGGATCACTTTCACTATTATCTAAAGAATTATTAGAACATCCAAAATCAATTAAATCAATTGCTCCATCTCTATCATTATCAATCCCATCATTACATTGAGTAATAGGATCTACACAAGAATTATTCCTACAAACCTGATTGTTAGAACAGTCTGAATTAATACAACAAGATGTAGTTAGTATGCAGTTTCCATTACATAGTTTTTTATCGCTAGGACATGAGCATTTACTATCAGTACCACATACTTGTCCACCAGAACAATTCGAATCAGTTAAGCAACAGGCTATACTAGTATTAAACTTTGGTCCTAACGTAAGAGGAAGTTCATTTGATGTTGCTGTAGGTGTTGTAGCATACACGATATCATCACTACAAGTAAATAAAGCTGGTATATTAAATCTAAATCTTAAATTTATTCCTGGCTGATTATTTCTGTTAAAAGGAGTGCATACTATATTTGCAGGATTTTCACGACTTTCACTACAAGTGATAGCGTTATCTTCTCTTACTGGAGGTATAAATCTCCATAAAGGATTTGGTTTAGGTACAGTTACTACTATATTTGTAACAGAACCATTTCCAATCTTTTTTACATTGATTAAATAATCAACAATTGAATTTGGTATTGTTCTAGTTAATATTGGTGAAACAGCTGTGATTTCTAAGTTAAGTGGCGGGTCTACACAAGAATTGTTTGTACAAACCTGACCATTAATACACTGTTCATTTGTACAACAATTTCCTGTTACACAAAGTTCATCGCATACTATTTTCCCAGTATCACATGTAGCACCATTTTCATCGTTATCTTGTGCAGATGAACAGCCTAAATCATTTAGATCTGCCACACCATCCATATCATTATCTATCTTATTATCTTGGCATTGGGCTAGTGGATCGTCTTCACTATTATCTAAAGAATTATTAGAACATCCAAAATCAGTTAAATCAATTGCTCCATCGCTATCATTATCAATTCCATCATTACATTGAGTAGTGGGATTTACACAAGAGTTATTTGTACAAACCTGACCACTAATACAGTCTGAAGTAGTACAACAAGATACACAGCTTCCATTACAAAATACTTGACCACTAGGACAAGTAACTACTACAGAATTACTCTGTATACCTGCATTATTACCATGATATATTCTTAATTCTTTACCGATTAATGACGTTGCATTATTTACAGGAAGTATTATTGCTGTTCCATTATTGCTATTTAATCTCCCATATGTAATATTTGAATCAGAAGCATTTTTTAAATATCCAGCAGTCCTTCCAAAATCCTGAGTATAAGTAACTTCTACTGTACTATTATCAATTACTTTTACTTTACTCAATATAGGTTTTGGAATATATTTTAATGCTATTTTATTTGATTCACCATTAGGAGATGATAATGAAATATTTAAATCTAATGGTTGACTTCCAAATGAAGGAAAACTAGTAATAATTATAAACGGTTTTTGACTACCATTAGGTGGGAAGAATAACCCTTGAATTGTTTTCTTAACACCAGATGGATCATAAATATTTACATCTACCTTTATATTTGGAGCTCCTGTATTATAAATTTCAAAGTTATTTCCATATATGCCTACAGTTAAACCTTCTGAAGTTTCTCTGCCAACAGAAGTGATTTCTGGTACTACTGGTGCATTTACACATGTTAGTCCTTCTGATGAACAGTATCCAGATTGATTACAACAATCAACATTAGGACCAGAACAAAGAATTGTTTGACCAGTTCCACAAGAAACAACCTTAGTGGGATCTGCACATAATGCCATTCCATTTTCACAGTAAGCAATTACGTAAGTAAAACTTTTTACATTTGATTCTTTTCCATCTGCCACTACTTTCACATTAACAGTACCTGTTCCTACTGGTGCATTAACAAATATATGTTGTTCAGGTGATCCCACTTGTTCACCACCACCAATAATAGTTGCTTCATTACTATCAAAGAAAACCTTTGCTCCCATTGATACATTTTTCACAAGCAAATCTACTTGATCTCCTACTTTTCCTTTGTCTGGATTAATGGAAAGGATTTCTGGAGGAGGCAAGGCATCTCCATCTTGAAATAAAATCTGAATTACACCGATACCAGCAATAACTAAATCTGTTTTCCCATCATTATTTATATCAGTTACAGCAAGTGAAGTCGGGGTACCTAATAAAATACTACTATCAGTATTTAAAGGGATTTCTACAGAATTAGAGAAGTCACCATTTCCATTTAAATTTTTAAGAAGTGAAACCACTTTATTTGCTTTTGTATTTGTAATAGATGCTACATCTAAATCCCCATCATTATCCAAATCTCCTAAAGCTAAATCAGAAGGTTTATAAGAAGGAAGATTATATTCTTTTTGAGAATATGTTTCATCATCTTTCGCTAAAAGAATAATAAGTTTACTTTCTAATGTGCTTGAGTTATAAGTAGAAACAGCTATATCAATTAGATCATCTCCATTTATATATCCAAGTGCAAACTTTTGTAGATTTGCTCTTGATAATACCCTTGAAACATTAGCAGTAGTAAAATTTCCACTATTATTTGATTCGGCAATATCAATTGAATCTGTATTTAAAGAAATCACATCAAGATTTTTATCATTATTTATATCAGCTGTTTTAAGACTTAAAGCATTCCTTAACTCAAACTGACCCAATGAATTCAATAAAAGCCTATCTATATCATCACCACCAATATTTAAATTTATATAAAAGAGTGCACTTAATGGTGCTTTTGCTACTGAGAATAGATCTTTTTTACAGTCATTATGAAAATCACCAGCAGTAATAGCATCTATGTTATTAAGTGTCATAATTTCAGAACTTTTTGTAATATTGCCACTGCTATTTAAGCCTATATAAAAATATTGGGAGCCTGGTTTTGAAAAAACAAAATCTGAAACACTATCATTATTTAAATCAGAGACTGTTACAGTTCCTATTTCTGCCCCTACGTCAAATCTTGCAGCAGAAAAAGTCATACCTGCATTGTTAGTAAGCAAATCAACAAAAGTATCATAACCAACATCTCCATGTGTAGCTAAAATTAAATCATCATAAGAATCTGAATTTATATCTACAACGGAAACTCTAATATCATCTTTTACATCTGTATAATTAGGTGTAGGAAATGAAACTTTTTCAAAGTGAAAATTAGGATCAGATGTATTAGATTTTCCTTCTTTATTAAATTTATATTCTTTATTATGATCTAGCGACTGACAAGATCCTGAAGTTGATGAACTTGAGCTGCTTGAACCACTAGAACCAGATGAGCTTGATGAAGAACTGGATGAAGAACTTGAAGAAGAACTTGAAGATGAAGATGCACCATCTAGTAAATCTTTACACTTCTCCTCATTTGCTTCATTAGATAAACTAAAATCATACTCAAAAGGAGAAAGAACTGATTTGATTCCACTAATTAAAGAACTACATAAGTTAGAATATACTTCACCATCACACCCACAAACTGGTTCAAAATCTTGTCCACAAACTTCACCTCCGGCAGGGACACATGCACCACCATCTGAAACAGATTGACCTTCTGCACATTTACAATTAGTCTCTTGTGCTTTGGCCATATTACTTGTTAATAGAAAGTTAAATCCAAGGCTTTGCATTAAAAATATAAAAGTTAAGAATAGACTTAATTTTCTCTTGAAACTTTTCCCGCAAAAAAATCTTGAATTAATTTTCATAAAACTTCCTTTATTTAGATATTACTTTTATGAGTATTCCCAGGATTTCAAAAGTTAAGATTAAAAAAAATTAAGATTTGAAAATATAGATTAAAGAGTCTACACTTTTTAGTGGAGTTACCCTCTTATCTGAAAAACACAAACGGTACAATGTCCTTTTGGTGTTTGGATGGGAAAATCATTTAAATCAAAACCATTTTGAATCCAGACTTTAAGAGGTTTATTACATTTTGGACAAGTTAGATTTTCATTTCCAGATAGAATTTCTTCTTTTATTCTTTCTACCAATTCAAGGGGTGGATCTTTCGGAAGAGGGTCACCAAAATCTTTTTTAACTTCGACTTCTTCAAGAATTATTGGATCTACTTTTAAAACTCTTGCAAGTCTTTGTCTTACAGATGTAGGCAACCATGTTTCAATACCAGCTTCAACATCTTCAATAAATTTAAATGAAACCATGGCTTGAGTACATAGTTCTTCTATATGTATTCTCCTTGCATTCCTTAAAAAAGAAACTCTGGAAGCTAATGTAGGAGGCAATTTATGATCTTGTCCATGTATGTATTTTGGTAATTCCATAAAAACATTATAACTTGTAACACCTTTTATACTCCTTTAAATTAGTCTGATTTTAAGCTAAAATAGTAATATATGGCAAAAAAAGATTTACCCCCATCAAACCCAGGAAAATTAGTTGAAGTAGATATTAAAGATGAAATGAGGAAATCTTTCATTGATTACGCTATGAGTGTAATTGTAAGTCGTGCTCTTCCTGATGCTAGGGATGGATTAAAACCAGTTCACAGAAGAATTTTATTTGCAATGAATGAGCTAAGCCTTTCTCCAGAAAAAGGATTTAAGAAATGTGCTCGTATCGTAGGAGAAGTCTTAGGTAAATATCACCCTCATGGTGATACAGCTGTTTATGATGCTTTAGTTAGATTAGCTCAGCCATTTAGTTCGCGTTATAAATTAATTGATGGGCATGGAAACTTTGGTTCATTAGATGATCGTCCAGCAGCGATGCGTTATACAGAAGCAAAGCTTACTGGATTATCCATGGAAATTCTAAGTGATATTGATTCTGACACTGTAGATTTTGTTGATAACTTTGACGGCAGTTTAAAAGAGCCTGTCATTCTTCCTTCTAGAGTACCTACTCTTCTTTTAAATGGAGCTAGTGGTATTGCAGTAGGCATGGCTACAAATATACCTCCACACAATCTTAGTGAAGTAGTGGATGGAACACTTGCTTTAATTGATAATCCAGAAGCTACTATTGAAGAATTAATGCTTCATGTAAAGGGCCCTGATTTTCCATCTGGTGGACAAATAATGGGTACACAGGGAATTAAAGATGCATTTATGACTGGCAGAGGATCAGTAGTTGTTCGTGGTACTGCAGCCATAGAAGAAGTCCCTAGCAATTCAGGAAGAGGTATGGTTACTGGCATAGTGGTAACAGAATTGCCATATCTTGTCGGACCAGAAATGGTCATAAATAAAATTGCTGAACTTGTTAAGAATGAAAAACTTACAGGAATTGCTGATTTAAATGATGAGTCAGGAAGAGATGGATTACGTGTAGTAGTAAAGCTTAAAAGAGATGCTAAACCTGATGTTGTTTTAAACAATCTATATAAATTCACTCAAATCCAAGAAACTTTTTCTATAAACACACTTGCTCTTATAGGAAAGCAACCCAAAACATTAAATCTAAAAGACTTACTCCATGAATTTGTAGAACATCGTGTTGAAATCATAACTAGAAGATCTAAGTTTGAATTAAGTAAAGCAGAAGCAAGGGTCCATATACTTGAGGGTTTATTAATTGCTCTTGAAAATATTGATGCTGTTATTAAGGTTATTAGAAATGCAGATGATTCAGATTCAGCAAAAATTTCTCTAATTAAAAAGTTTGAGTTAGATGACATTCAGGCTAGTGCAATACTTGAAATGCAATTAAGAAGACTAACTGGACTTGAATCAGGAAAAATTGAAAAAGAAAACAAAGAATTAAATAAGAGAATTAAAGAGCTTAAGAAAATTCTTTCTGAGAGACAATTGATTTTAAATATTATTAAAGAAGAACTTGCTGAAGTAAAGAAAAAACACTCTGATGCCAGAAGAACTAGAATTACCGCTGCTGCAGAAGAACTTTCAGCAACAGATTTAATTCCTAATGAAAGAATGGTTGTATTCCTTACTGAAAAAGGATATATAAAGAGAATTCCTCTTATTAAATTTGAAAGACAAAACAGAGCTACTCGTGGCAAGGGTGGAATTAAAACAAGAGAAGAGGATAATGTAGAACATCTTGTTATATCAAATATGCATGATACCCTACTTTTCTTCACTCAAGGTGGTTCTGTATTTAGTGCAAAAGTTTATGACATTGTCGAAGGTAGCGCTCAACACAAAGGTCAGGCTATTTTTAACCTTGTATCAGTTAGCCAAGAAGATAAAATTACTGCTATTTATGCAACCAATGAATTTAAAGAAGATAATTACTTCGTCATGCTTACAAAACTTGGTGTAGTAAAGAAAATTTCAATGGACAATTTTGAAAGCGTCAGAAGATCAGGAATCGTTGCTATGAATATTGATGAAGGCGACAAGCTTGGTTGGGTTAGAACAAGTTATGGAATCGACCATATTATTATAGGTACTTATGATGGAATGGTACTTAGATTTGATGAAGAAGATTTAAGACCATTAGGAAGAACTGCGCGTGGAGTTAGGGCTATAAATCTTAGAGAAGGTGACTATGTAGTTGGCTTTGGTACTTTTGCTTCGGATTCTAAAGACCAGGTTTTACTAGTAACTACTGATGGTTTTGGAAAGAGAGTTGAATTAGAAGAATTTAGAGTTCAAAACAGATCAGGAGTAGGGTTAATCGGAACGAAGTTTAAATCCGATGCCAGCCACTTAGCTTCATTGAGCATAGTAAAAGAAAATGATGAAGTTATTATCGCTTCAGCACAAGGTGTAGTATTACGTTCTAAAGCTGGAGAAATTAGCTGTCAGGGTAGAATGGCTACTGGTGTAAGATTACAAAGGTTAGATGAGTCTGACTATGTAGCATCAGTCTCAAAACAAACAGAAGAAGAAAGTCAAATAGAAAAAGCTCAAGAAGAATCAAATGGATAATAAAACTCTCGCACAAACTTTTGACCAAAGCATTCTAAGACCAGAAAGCATATCAAACGATGAGATTAAAAGAGTCTGCGAAGAGGCTAAGACACATGGGTTTAGAGGAGTGGTTGTTCACCCTTGCAATGTAAGTCTTGTAAAAGAGCTTTTAAGTGGAAGTAATGTTTTAACTATATCTGTTTGTGATTTCCCTCATGGGAAAGGACTTATAAAGAGCAGAGCAAAAGATATAAAAGAAATACTTAAGCTTGGGGCAGATGAAATAGACGTTGTGGCTAATTACCAATATTTAATTGATGATGATTATAGAAACTTTAAAAAAGATTTAAAAGCTTGTGCTAAAGAAA
>Ga0105164_10000816_pt1 | contig 20522 bp, 32 predicted proteins | sample VDWuncwatermetaG_FD_89674 | JGI IMG/M metagenome (GOLD analysis project Ga0105164, IMG submission 89674) | Wastewater microbial communities from Netherlands to study Microbial Dark Matter (Phase II) - VDW unchlorinated drinking water | ecosystem: Environmental > Aquatic > Freshwater > Drinking...
CCCATGGAGCTATAACTAAGCGCATATGTAGTGCCGCCAACCATCGCACCCAAAAGGCCAAGCGTGCCGGCATAGCTTCCGGCCCGGGCGCTAGATGATGCCTCTTGTGTAGATGATCGTGGCTCTTCATGCCCCGGCACACTATTCAGATAGCCAATCAGCGTCGCCTGTGAAGCAAGCACTGGCTCTATATCTCCCTTCGTTTGAAATCCACCGAAGTGGACATTCTCACCATGCAGTGGACCAGACACAAAATCGATCGCTCCGGCGACGTATCCTTCATCCATGACGAACGCACGGAAATCTTCGAACAGGAGAGGGGCCTCGCTCATGGTCCGCTGCGCATGCCGCAGCAAGACATTGGTCACGACGCTATCGAGAGTCGTTCCGCTGACCTCATGCGCGGGTTCGGTGAACGGCAGGATATGATACTCAGCAACAACATGCGGAAACATCCTTGCCAGATGCTCTCGGAGCGGAACGCTCGGCATCTGCTGCATCGGTCCAACCTGTGTCGCTCCCTGACCTGCACTTCCCACGTCGCCTTGCCGTGCTTCTGCACCAGCATTGCCTGCTCCTGCGTCACCACTACCTTCGTCTGCCATTGTGAAAGCCTCCATAACCTATGTATTGTTACAGTGTCAAATAGGAGCTTCTATTTAAAACTTTCTATTTTTCACCCCTTTTAGGTACTAACAATGCGACTATCTGAATAGCAACCTTTATAAATAACCCCCAAATCCTCAGACTTGCCTTCGGGCACAAGTGTTTAAACGCGTTATTCCATGTTTAAACACGATATAAGAACTAAACGAGCCTGAAAAAAGTCTTTCAGTACGAGTTTAGTCGAGCAATCGACTGGTTCTGAAAGGAAAGGCTTACGAATAGGCTCTTTATGTAACGGCAAAGGGTTGCCAAAGCCCTCTACCGTAGCGTAAAGACGCCTTCTCGGTTCTTGTATCTTCAATCAACAAGATAGGAAACACTATGTCAGAAGCGTTACGTCCACGACACGGAAGCATGCAGTTTTGGCCGCGGGTCCGCGCCAGACGGCAGCATCCGAGGGTACGCTACTGGGCTCCCGCCAAAGACGCCAAGCTCCTCGGCTTCGCGGGCTACAAGATAGGGATGACGCATCTTCTCATCACCGACAACAGGCCGAATTCCAAGACAAAAGGCCAGGACATCAGCTGCCCTGCCACGGTCGTCGAATGCCCGCCTCTCAAGATCGTCTCTATCCGCTTCTACCGGAAAGATGCCTATGGTTGTCATGTCGCGACGGAAGTCTTCACCGACAAGGCGGACAAGGATCTCCAGCGCGCTATCTATATCCCAAAGAAAGACACGCTCCAGAAGCTCGCGCAGCTCGACCTGAAGACCTATGATGATATCACGGTCATCGTCCACACGCAGCCTCGCCTCACGTCCATCGGCCAGAAGAAGCCGGAACTCTTCGAGATGGCCATCGGCGGCAGCATCGAGGAGAAATTCGCTTTCGCGAAAGAGCGCCTGAGCAAAGAGATAACGGTGAGTGACGCGCTCAAGGAAGGCCAACAGGTGGATGTCCACGCCGTCACCAAAGGCAAAGGCTTCCAAGGCCCGGTCAAACGATTCGGCGTCACGCTCCGTTCGCACAAGGCAGAGAAGACCAGCGCGGACCGGCGTCGCTCGGCCCTTGGTGCGGTCAGGGCCATATCATGTATCGTGTCGCGCACGCCGGCAAGATGGGCTATCATACGAGGACAGAATACAACAAATGGCTGGTCAAGATCAGCAATGACGTCAGCGCGATAAACCCTTCCGGCGGTTTCATCCGCTTCGGCAATGTCAAGAACGCGTATGTCCTCCTCAAAGGATCGATTCCTGGTCCGTCCAAGCGCCTCATCCGGCTTACGAATCCGATACGCGAGAACAAAGGCATACCCAAAGATGCGCCGGCTGTCCAGTATACCAGCCTCGTGTCAAAACAGTGATGATCCATGAAAATCGACGTCCTCACCCTCACCAACACCAACGCGGGAAAGAAAGACCTTCCGGCGCAATTCAGCGAACCGGTGCGACCGGACCTCGTGAAGCGCGCAGTCGAGGCCATCCAGACCCATAGACGCCAGCCATACGGCGCCAAGCCGAGAGCGGGCATGCGCGCCACGGTCGGCGTCTCTCGTCGACGACGGGATTACAAGACCTCGTACGGCATCGGCATCTCCCGCGTCCCGAGAAAGATCATGTCCCATCAAGGAACCCGTTTCAACTGGGTAGGAGCATTCGCCCCAGGCATGGTCGGAGGACGACGCTCCCACCCGCCGAAAGAGTTCAAGATCTGGGACAAGAAGATAAACAAGAAAGAGCGACGGAAAGCGACCCGCTCTGCTCTGGCAGCGACCATGATCAAGCAGCTCGTCGAGCGTCGAGGCCATCTCGTCCCGGCGCATTACCCGTTCATCGTCGAATCGAAGCTCGAGACGCTCGACAAGACGCAGGATGTCCTGCGGGCATTCGAGACGCTCGGCCTCTCCAAAGAGCTCGACCGTGCTTCCGTACGGCATATCCGTGCCGGCATCGGCAAGCTCCGAGGGCGGCCGTACCAGCACCGGAAAGGTCCGCTTGTCGTGGTCAGCGTGGATTGCCCATTGTTCCGTGTCCAGAACATCCCCGGCCTCGAGATCATGCGTGTCGATAACCTGAATGCGGACGTCCTCGCCCCGGGTGCGGACATCGGCAGGCTCACCATCTTCACCGAGGCAGCCATCGAGCGTCTCGCCGCAGAACATCTTTACATGAACGATCATCACGGCCCCTCTGGCAGCAAAAAGGCGATGAAGGTGCCATCCGCACCGGCGAATGCGAGACCGCAGCAGAAAGCGGGAGCAGGGAGCCCGGTGGCGAAGAAGAGCGTCCCTGCCGCGAAAGTTACGGCCGCGAAGCCCAAGAAGGAGATAGTACCCAAACACTAAGGCAGCCCCATGGAAACGCACCGCATCATCAAATACCCGCTGTCGACGGAAAAGACTATCCGCCTGATGGAAGCGGAGAACAAGCTCGTATTTGTGGTCGACTTCAAGGCGACGAAGCCGGACATCAAGAAGGCCATCGAGGAGACATTCAAGGCGAAGGTGGACGCGGTCAATACCCTCATCCTTAAAGGCCGGAAGAAGGCCTATGTCACGTTCAATAAGCAGACGCCGGCGATCGATATCGCCACGCAGCTCGGATTGATGTAAGATGGGAAAAAATATCATCGCACAAGCACGAGGCCATGGAGGCCCCACCTACAGGTCGCCCTCTTTCCGCTATGAAGGACGGGCTGCCCATCCGCATCAGGTTCTGGTGACGGTGACGGGTCATGTGCTCAGCCTGATTCATTGTCAAGGCCACTCCGCGCCACTCGCTGAAGTGCGATACGATAACGGCGAGACGGCATTGCTCCTCGCTCCAGAAGGCTTGCGCGTCGGCGATGTCGTCATGTCCGGACCGGAAGCGCCGCTGGAGATTGGCAACACGGTCCCCCTCAAGAGCCTGCCCGAAGGGACCATGATATATAATATAGAATCTACGCCTGGCGATGGTGGCAAATTCGTCCGTGCGTCCGGCAGCTTCGCCCGTATCGTCACGAAGATGGAGAACAAGATTGTCATCAAGCTGCCGTCGAAGAAGCAGCGCGAATTCCATCCCGAATGCCGCGCCAATGTCGGCATCATCGCCGGCGGCGGCAGGCTGGAGAAGCCATTCCTCAAGGCAGGAGTGCGCTTCTACAAGATGCGCGCGAAGAACAAGCTCTGGCCGCAGACATCCGGCAACGCCATGAATGCGGTCGATCACCCGTTCGGCAACAAGCGTTCCTTGCGCAAGTCCAAGGCAAGACCGGTCTCGCGGCACGCACCGCCGGGAAGGAAGGTCGGCATGATCGCTGCGCGTCGTACCGGACGCAAGAAGATGTAAGGGATCACTATGGCAAAGAAAGAATTCACCTACCGTGGAAAGACACTCGCAGAATTGCAGAGGCTTAGCCTTGAGGAGATAGCTCTTCTGCTTCCCTCCCGTCAACGCCGATCGCTCAAGCGCGGCTTTTCCAACAGGCAGAAGGCCCTCCTCAACAAGGCGAAGCAGGGAAAGCGCACCATCCGCACCCATGCGCGTGATTTGATCGTCCTCCCGCAGCTCGTCGGCATGACGATCAGCATCCACAACGGCAGGGAATTCATCCCGATCATGATCGTGCCCGAGATGATCGGGCATTTCCTCGGCGAATTCGCCCATACGAGAAAGAAGGTAGCCCACTCGGCGCCTGGCGTCGGCGCGACACGCTCGAGCTCAGCATTGTCGGTGAGATAAATGGCACAGCACCACTACGCATTCCAGAGCTATGATCAGGAACACATGGCGAGAGCCGTCGGCAGAGACCTCGCCATCTCGACAAAGAAATCAATCGAGCTATGCGCGTTCCTGAGGCGCAAGAACGTGCACAAGGCCAAGAGCATCCTGCAGGATGTCATCACCAAGAAGCTGGCCATCCCCTTCAAATATTTCATGGGCGGCGCATCGCACCGGCCAGGGAATATGGCCGGCGGAAAGTACCCGATCTCCACGGCGACGGCCATCCTCGGTGTGCTCGAGAACGCCGAGGCCAACGCGCAGCAGAAGGGCCTGAGCACCGCGAACCTCCATATCGTCCACATCTGCGCGCAGAAGGCGGCCGAGCCATACCACGCCGGCCGGTTCCGGGGACGGAAGATGAAGCGCAGCCATGTCGAGGTCGTGCTTGTGGAGCAGCAAGAGACCAAGGCCAGAAGGGCATCGGGCCGCGACGCGAAAAAGAGTGTCACGGCTGAGGCGACGCCATGATCGAGCGCAAGATCATCAATCAACGGATGAAAGAATTCCAGATAGAGGAATATATCTCGGAGAACCTCAAGAACTCCGGTCACAGCCACACGCGCGTCCAACGCACGCCGCTCGGCGAGAAGATCATCATCTATACCTCACGGCCGGGCATGATCGTCGGCAGGAAAGGCCAGAATATCAAGAAGCTCACGTTCACCCTCAAGAAGATGTTCGAGATGGAGAACCCACAGATCGAGATAGCGGAAGTGCCCAATGTCAATCTCGACGCGCAGATCGTGGCCGAGCGCATCGCGCTCTCGCTGGAGCGCTTCGGTTCGGCGAGATTCAAAGGCATCGCGCACAAGGCGCTGCAGGACGTCATGAACTCCGGCGCATTGGGCGTCGAGATCCATATCTCCGGCAAGGTTCCGAGCCAGCGGGCCAAGTCATGGCGCTTTTACCAAGGATACCTGAAGAAATGCGGCGATATCGCTCTCACCGGCGTCAACTCCGCCTACGCGACCGCGAAGCTCAAGTCCGGCATCGTCGGCATCCAGATCAGCATCATGCCGTCGACGACAGAGCTGCCTGACCACGTCGTGGTCAGCGATACGCCGATCATGCAGGAAGAGGTCGTCTCCCTATCGATACCAGGCCAGAAGGCCAAGACCGGCCAGAAAAGAGAGGAGAAGCCGAAGGCGCCCAAGCGACCGAGCAGGGCCAAGAAGAAAGAAAGCGGCGACGAGAAGCCAGTCGCTGCGGCGCCGCAACCAGCAAAGGAGGGAGACCATGCCAAAGCAGACTAAAGAGCTCCGCTCGCTCAGCCCGGCAGAGATGCACTCACGGATGGTAGATATCCATAAGGAACTCATCAAGATGAACGCACAGGTGGCTACGGGAACGATACCGAAGAATCCGCATCAGATCAGGAATTCAAGGCGCACTATCTCCCGCATCCTCACGATCCAAAGGGAAAATGAGCTCCGTCAGGCGCTCGAAGCCGCCCAGACGGCAGAGAAACCAAAGAAGGCCACAACCACCAAAGCGGGCAAGGAGGCTACACGGGTATGAGTGAAATCTGCTCGACATGCGGCCTGCCGAAAGAGTTGTGCGTCTGCGAGTCCATAGCCAAAGAAAGCCAGAAGATAACCGTCGTCATCGAGAAGCGGAAGTTCGGCAAGATGTATACAATCATCCGCGGTATAGACACACGGGAGATTGACATGAAGGACCTGATGCGGAAGCTCAAGAACGCTTTCGCCTGTGGCGGCACGGCCAAGGAAGGCATCATCGAGCTGCAAGGCGACCACAAGCATCGGGTGAAGCCGGTCCTCCGGTCTATCGGTTTCGCGCCGGAGACCATCGAGGTCAGATAGGTCGAATGGCGCTCCTAGAGAAGCAAGGGCTCATCGGCATGGCCGCTCGCGTCTCCGACGCGAGGAACCGGTCGCTGATCGGGCTCACCGGCGTGATCGTCGACGAGACGAAACACACGCTCACCATCAAGACAGAGAAAGGCGTCAAGCGGGTGCCCAAGGAAGGCATCACGCTGGAACTGCCGGCGGCGCGCGTCCGCATCGCCGGGGAGCGTCTCCTCGGCAGGCAGGAAGAACGGATCAAGAAGAGATCAAAGTGATGGATCAAGAAGATATCAAGGTGATACACGGAATGGAACCAAAACAAATCGGCATCGATGTCCCGCGACCGAGCGGCACCTGTCAGGATTCCAAATGCCCTTTCCATGGCAGCCTCAAGCTCCACGGACGGGTATTTACGGGCATGGTCCTCGCCACCCGTTCCGCCAAGACGGCGACGGTCGGCTGGGAGCGGCGCTACGCCCTTCCCAAGTATGAGCGGTACGAGCGGCGCTACACGAAGCTGCACGCCCATAATCCATCCTGCATCAATGCGCAGGAAGGGGATCTCGTCACTATCGCCGAGACGAGACCATTGAGCAAGACCAAGCATTTCGTGGTCATCCAGAAATCCAAGCCGATAAATGTCAAGGTCGCTGGCGAAGACGAAGCGGCAGAGAAAGTGAAAGAGAAGAAGATGAAGGAAAGCAAGGAAAAGAAGCAGAAGAAAGGTGAACAATAACCATGCTTGCGCTCAAATCCCGTGTGACCCGTGCCCTCCCGGTGGGCTGCTATGTCGAGGCGTGCGATAATTCCGGCGCCAAGACGGTCAAGGTGTTTTCCGTCAAGGGCCACAAGACCGTGAAGGGAAGGATCCCTGCCTGTGGCGTCGGCGATCTCGTGCAGGTCGCGGTCAAGAAGGGAAAACCGGACGTGCGGAAGAAGGTCATGTTCGGCGTCATCGTCCGCCAGCGGAAAGAGTACCGCAGGCCGGATGGCATGCATATCAAGTTCGAGGACAATGCTATCGTCATCCTCAAGGATGATAAGGGCAATCCGAAAGGGACGATCCTGAAGGGACCGATCGCCAAAGAGGCGGCAGAGCGTTGGCCGCCGATAGCGAAGATCGCGAGTATCATCGTATGAACGGAAGGGACAAAAGAAAATGAAACGTGAATGGTCATCCGCGTGGAAAGGGAGCAAGCAGCCGAGAAAACAGCGTAAGTATCGGGCCAATGCGCCGTTGCATCTCCGGCGGAAGTTCCTTGCCGTCCACCTATCGAAGGAACTGCGCCTGAAATACTCGCGACGCGCCATCCCGGTACGGTCGGGAGATAAGGTCAAGATCCTCATCGGTAGCCATCATGGCCGTTCGGGAAAGGTCGATCGCGTCGACAACAGGCACAGCAAGGTGTATATCACCGGTATCGAGGCCATCAAGAAGGATGGGAGCAAGACTATGCCTCCTCTCCAGCCGTCCAACCTCATGATCATCGAGCTCAACCTGGGAGATAAGAAGCGCGAAGCCATGCTGGCGCGCACGCTCCCGCATGGAAAATAAGGGAACACTATGGCAAAACGACACTTGAAGGGCATCGCCGTACCGCGGACATGGAATATCCATAGGAAGGAGAATGTCTTCGTCACGCGGCCATATCCTGGCGCGCATCCGATGCTGTACAGCATGCCGCTCAACCTCGTCATGAAAGAGCTCATCAAATGCGCCCAGACGACCCGTGAAGTGCGGTATATCCTGAAGATGCGGCAGGTGCTCGTCGATGGAGTGCGCCGCGCCGAGTATAAGCTCCCGGTCGGCCTGATGGATGTCGTCAGTCTGCCGGACATCGGGGAGCAGTATCGCATCATCCTCAACCAGAAAGGGAAGCTTGCGGCGGTGCCGATCGCGAAGGACGAAGCGACGGTCAAGCCATGCCGTGTCATGGGCAAGACGCTCATCGGCAAAGGCAAATTCCAGCTCAACCTGAGCGGCAACAGGAATATCATCATGTCGAAGGCCGACTATGCTGTCGGCGACACCATCCTGATCGCCTTGCCCAAGCAGGAAGTCAAGCAGCACCTCAAGCTGGAGAACGGCGCGCTCATCTACCTCACCGGAGGCAAGCACATAGGTTCGACAGGGACCGTCGAAGGGATCGTCGGCAATACGATCCGCTTCAAGACGGGAAAAGACGTCTACGAGGCGCCGAAGCGTTGCGTCTTCGTCCTCGGGAAAGAGAAATCAATGATCACTATATGCTGAGACTATGAACATCATGAAACAGATACGGATAGAGAAACTGACCTTGAACATCGGCGCAGGAAAGAATCCCGATGTGCTCAAGAAAGGCTCGAAGCTGCTCAAGAACATAACGGGGCTGGAGCCGGTCAAGACCGTGACGCAGAAGCGCATCCCGGACTGGGGACTTCGGCCAGGCTTGCCCATCGGCTGCAAGATCACGCTGCGGAAGAAGCCGGCCTATGAGCTTGTGGCCCGGCTCCTTGACGCGAAGTCCAAGAAGCTGAAGTCGAACAATTTCGACGAGAATGGCAACATCTCGTTCGGCATCCATGAATACATCGATATTCCGGGCGTGAAGTATGACCCGGAAATCGGCATCATCGGCTTCCAAGCGTGCATCACCCTGGAACGTAATGGGTTCAGGGTGAAGCGCAGGCGATTGGGGCGCGCTGTCCTGCCGAAGGATCATCGCATAGCGAAGGGAGAGGCGATCACCTACATGGCCTCTGCTTTCAATGTGCAGGTTGGTGACGAAGAATGACGTATAGCGATTATCGCAAGGTCTTCAAGCAGCTGAAGACGAAGCCGGCCAAGATGCAGAAATTCATCAAGCACAACTCTCCGAAGAAGCGGAGCTGCGGCATCAGCCTTCGCCGGTGCAAGCGGTGCGGGCGTGTCGGAGGGCATATACAGAAATATGGCCTCCATCTCTGCCGCCAGTGCTTCAGGGAGATCGCGACGAAGCTCGGCTTCAAAAAGTATAACTGATCACGGTGAAACTATGGCTATCAATGACCCCTTATCCAATGCGTTGTCCGCGATCATGAACGCGGAGCGTATCGGCAAGACCGACGTGATCGTCAAGCCGACCTCCAAGCTCATCCGCGGCGTACTCGGCATCCTGAAGGACCATCTCTTCCTCGGCGATTGCACGGAAGTGGAAGATGGTCGCGGGAATCACCTGAAGATCAACCTGCTCGGGAAGATCAACCGGTGCGGCTCCATCAAGCCGCGGTATCCAGTCATTATCGACGATTATGAGAAGTTCGAGAAGCGCTACCTGCCGGCCAAGGACTTCGGCATCCTCATCATCTCGACGTCGAAAGGCCTGATCGTGCACACCGATGCGAAACGCCAGCGGATCGGAGGCCGCCTCCTCGCGTATTGCTATTAAGACGAGCAAGACTAAAGATTGGCAAGACTAGCCCATGATGAAACGACGATGAAACTTAAACTCATGAAAGCGGAAGTGGAACTGCCTACGGGGGTCGCCTGTACCGTGCAGACGGGGAATCAGGTCACCATGAAGGGGCAGAGAGGAGAGACGACACGTCGTTTTCCGCACTTGAAGATCACCATCGCCGTCAACGGCTCCACGATAGTCATCAGCACAAAGGATGGGACGAAATCAGAGAAGACGATGATCGGCACGTTCCAGTCTCACATACGGAACATGATGAAAGGTGCCATGGAAGGGCATACCTACCGCCTGAAGATATGCTCCGGCCATTTTCCTATGAATGTCAGCATCGCGGGGAGCGAGTTCATCATCAAGAACTTCCTCGGGGAGAAGGTGCCGCGGAAGGTCAAGCTCCGTCAGGGCGTCGCGGTCAAGGTCGAAGGCCAGGAAGTCATCGTGGAGGGCGTCGCCATCGAGCAGGTCTCCCAGATGGCGGCGGACATCGAGCAGCTTACCCGGATCAGGAACCGCGATCTCCGCGTGTTCCAGGACGGCATATATATCACCAGCAAGGATGGCGAGGCGGTCGGTCAACTATGAACACCTTCCAGACATTACTGGCCTATCGGAAGCATATGAAGGCGCGAAAGCCGGATTTCATCCGGCAGGATGAGCATAAGCGGCCGGCCCTTGGCAAGAAGTGGCGCAGGCCGAAAGGCATCCAGTCAAAGATGCGCAAGAACAAGCGAGGCTACCGGGCTTCGGTCACCACGGGATATAGCAGTCCCCGTCTCGTCCGTGGCCTGCACCCATCAGGCCTACGGGCCATCGTCATACACACGCTCAACGAGCTGAACGCGCTCGATCCGAAGACGCAAGGCGCCATGCTCGGCCATGTCGGCCTGAAGCGCAAGATGGAGCTCCTCCGGCATGCCAGAGAGAAGAATATTCCGGTGCTGAATGTCAAGGATGTCGCCGGATTCATAAAGAAAGTCGAAGACGAGCGTATGCAGAAGCGGCAGGAGCAGACGACCAAGCTCCAGCAGAAGCAGAAGAGACAGGAAGAGCTGAAGAAGACGGCCAAGGAGAAAGAAGGGAAGAAGGAAGGTGGCGAGGAGACCGCCCCGGAAGAGAAGAAGAAGGAACAGCTCAAAGAGATGGAAAAAGTCCTGACAAAGCCAGAATAGGTGGATGATCATGCAACTTGGAGTTCAACGGCGATTGGCGGCGAGCGTGCTTGGATGCTCGCCGAAACGTGTCTGGTTCGACGAGACACGGCTCGGTGAGGTGAAGGAAGCCATCACCAAACAGGACATTCGCGGCCTGATCGCCAAAGGCCTTGTCCAGATGAAGCGTGCCCGCGGTATCTCCCGTGGTCGGGCGCGCTTCCGACAGGAACAGCATCGGAAGGGGCGTCAGCGAGGCCATGGTTCAAGAAAAGGCCTGGCCACCGCACGGCAGTCGGAGAAGGGCGCGTGGATAGCGCGTATCCGCCTCCAGCGCGGTTTCATCAGGAAGCTCCGCGACAAGGACATGATAACGAATGTGGCATATCGGGAGCTGTACATGAAGAGCAAAGGCGGCTATTTCCGCAGCCTGCGCCACGTCAAGCTCTATCTTGACGAGCGCAATCTTGTCACGAAGAAGATCAGCAAGAAGAAGTGAACCTATGCGACGGAACGATCGGACATATACGGTGCTGCCCCGCAGGAAGCGGGAAGGGAAGACAGATTACCATAAGCGCCTTGGGCTGCTCAAGGCAGGCGTGCCCCGGCTTGTCGTCAGAAAATCATTGAAGAATATCCTCGTCCAGATCATCCAGTACCAGCCGACCGGGGACAGGATCCTCGTCTCCGCGCATTCGAATGAGCTGAAGCGGTTCGGCTGGCTGCTCCATCGCGGGAACACGGCGGCGGCCTATCTTGTCGGCGTGCTCATCGGCGAGAAGGCGAAGAAGGCGAAGGTCAAGGATGCTATCCTCGACCTCGGCCTGCAGCCGTCCGTGAAGGGCGCGTGCCTGTACGCGGTCGTGAAAGGATCGCTCGACGCTGGGCTCAAGGTGCCCTGCGATCCGGTGATCCTGCCGAAGGAAGAGCGTCTCCAAGGGAAGCATGTCGAGACCTATGCGAAGGCTCTCGTGGCGGACAAGAGCGCATATCAACGTCAGTTTTCCGCCTATCTCAAGCAGGGAATCAACCCGATGGACCTATCCAAGCACATACAGGATGTTAAATCAAAGATAATGAAAGGTGTCTGATCATGCCGAAAGAAAAGAAGAAACCAACGGAAGAGAAGTCAGCGGCGCCGACAGAAGAGACGCCATCCGCAGAAGTCGTAGAGACGATCGCCCCGCTCGTGATGGCAGAGGAAACGCCGGATGTCATCACTCCTATTATCGAAGAGGAGGTGCCGGTCGAGTCGAAATTCTCCGCGGCCATCTCTGTCTGGCAGCCGAAGACCGACCTCGGCAAGGCGGTCAAGAGTGGCGTGCTGACGGATATCGAGGACGTGTTCGATTCCGGAAAGAGGATACTCGAAGCGGAGATCGTCGATATCCTCGTGCCGAACATGGAGAGTGACCTGCTCATGATCGGCCAGTCGAAAGGGAAGTTCGGCGGCGGCCAGCGTCGCATATTCAAGCAGACGCAGAAGAAGACCAAGGAAGGCAACAAGCCAAAGTTCGCCACCTATGCGGTCATCGGCAACCGTGACGGCATCGTCGGCATCGGCTACGGCAAGAGCAAAGAGACCGTGCCGGCGAGAGAGAAAGCCTTGCGGAACGCGAGGCTGCATGTCATCAAGATCCGACGAGGCTGTGGATCATGGCAGTGCGGTTGCAAAAAGCCCCACTCCCTGCCGTTCATGGTCTATGGGAAGTGCGGCTCCGTGGAGATATGGCTCATGCCGGCGCCGAAGGGTAAAGGTCTTATCGTCGAGAAAGAGTGCCAGAAGATCCTCGCGCTCGCTGGTATCAAGGACGTCTGGTCCAAGACAAAGGGCAAGACGGTCAGCAAGATCAACCTCGTGAACGCGTGCTTCGCCGCGTTGCAGGAGCTCATGAAGACGAAGATCAAGCCGGTCCATAAGGATCAGCTCGGTATCGTCGAAGGAAGGATAGGTGAATTGACGCATGGCAACGCTGAAGAGTCCGAATAAACAGGCCGAACCGGCGGCGAAGCCGTCGGCAGGCCAGAAGGTAGCAGTCATCCTTATCCGCGGTATGGTGGGCCACACGCCAGATGTCCGGCATACCTTAGACCTGCTCAAGCTCCGCAAGAAGAATACCTGCGTCGTCTATCCCCGGACCGTGAGCATCACGGGCATGCTCTTCCGGATCAAGGATTTCATCACGTGGGGAGATGTCGACGAGACGACCTACGCCTTGCTCGTCAGCAAGCGTGGCAGGAAAGAGCAGGACAATGTCTTCCATCTCTGCCCGCCTCGCGGCGGCTATGGGCGGAAAGGCATCAAGCAGCCATTCACCCGAGGAGGCGGTCTCGGAGACCGTGGCGTGAAGATTAATGATATCCTGAAGAGGATGCTCCCATGACGACGCACAAGCGAAAGAAGTCCGTGAAGTACCGCGGCAGCCATACGCACGGCGGCGGCGCCAAGAAGAAGCGTCGTGGCAGCGGCTCTCGTGGCGGACGCGGCATGGCGGGAACCGGAAAGCGGGGAGATTCGAAGAAGCCCTCCATCAATGTCAGCACGTATTTCGGCAAGCATGGTTTCATCTCGAAAAATGTCGAGCCTATCCTCGCGATAAATCTCGAATACTTCGAATCCGATGTGGACAAGCTCGTGGCGCAGGGCAAGGCGGAGAAGAAGGTGGACGGTTATCATATCAACCTGTCTGCGCTTGGCTATACGAAGCTCCTCGGCGGAGGAAAGGCGACCAGGAAGTATCATTTCACTACGCGTTTCGCCGCTGTCGGCGCCGTCGAGAAAGTGAAACAGGCAGGAGGCGAGGTCGTCGTCCTTGAGCAGGGCAAAAAAGCTGCCCAATCAGCAAAGAAAGCAGCAAAGAAAGCTCAAGAAAAATAAGTCCATACAGGTCCATACTGTTCTTCCGAGGTTCCGGGAGCAAAACGCTTATATATGACGCATCTATAACATATATTCCTTCCTTTGAGAGAGGGGTGTTCCATGTCGTGGTGGCAAACGCTGATCAACAACCTGCCTGAAGTCGCCGGCCCGACGCAACGCAGGCTATCCTTCAAGGAGAAGCTCAAATGGACTGGCATCGTCCTTGTCCTGTTCTTCGTGCTCGGCCTTATCCCGCTTTTCGGCCTTGGGCAGAACGCCTTGCAGCAGTTCGAGTTCCTCTCCGTCATCCTCGGCGCCGAGTTCGGCTCGATCATCTCGCTCGGCATAGGCCCCCTGGTCACTTCTTCCATTGTCCTGCAGCTCCTGAACGGCGCGGGCATCATCAACTTCGACCTCAAGACCGATGATGGGAAGCGCAAGTATCAAGGGACGCAGAAGCTGCTCTCCCTCTTCTTTATCCTCTTCGAGGGTTCGGTGTATGTGCTCATGGGCGGCCTGGCGCCGGAGGCAAGCTATGCCGGCACCAGCCTTTATTTCCAGCTTGAGCTCATCCTCATCTTCCAGCTCTTCCTCGGCGGACTGCTCATCATGTTCATGGACGAGATCGTGAGCAAATGGGGCTTCGGTTCAGGTATCAGCTTGTTCATCGCCGCCGGCGTCTCTAAGTCCCTGTTCATCCGCGCCCTGTCGCCCTTCCCCTCTCCGACGAACCCAGAGATCCCGACCGGCGCCATCCCCGCGCTGTTCAAGTCGGTCAGCACCGGAGACTTCATAACGGCATCGCTCATGATCGCTGCCGTGCTCGCCACTGTCCTGATCTTCGTCATCGCGGTCTATGGTCAGGCCATGAAGGTGGAGATCCCGCTCTCCTTCGGCCGGGTCCGCGGCCACGGCATCCGCTGGCCTCTGAGCTTCATCTACACCAGCAACATCCCCGTCATCCTCGTCGCCGCGCTGCTCGCCAACATCCAGCTTTGGGCGCGGCTGCTCGAGCGGTGGGGGCATCCTCTTCTCGGCACGTTTGCCGGGAATACTCCAGCCTCCGGCTTCGTCTCTTGGATCAATCCACCGAACATCCTGCACAAGCTCATCACCGGCTCGCTCACGTTCGGCGATATCGGCGTGGCGTTGATCTACACCGTCGTCATGGTCGGCGGTGCGGTGCTCTTCTCTTATTTCTGGGTCAAGACGTCGGGGATGGATGCGGAGTCGCAGGCGAAGCAGATCATGGCCTCCGGCCTGCAGATCCCCGGCTTCCGGCGGGACCCGCGCATCATGGAACGGCTTCTCGAGCGTTACATCGGCCCCTTGACGATCCTTGGCGGAGCCACCATCGGCGTCCTCGCCGCGTTCGCGGACATCCTCGGCGCGCTGACGCACGGCACCTCGCTCCTCCTGACGATCATGATCGTGTACAAGCTCTATGAGGAGATCGCGAAGCAGCACCTCTATGATATGCATCCCATGATGCGCAAGTTCATGGAGGTGTGATCGTGGCCCTTGACATTGTCTTCAATCCTGTTCTTCTCCCCCCCTTGCATCTTCTCGGCCCGACCGTCTTTACCATCCTGCTGTCGCTCGTCGTCTCCTTGCTCGTGACCTTCGCGTACAAGTGGCTCACGAACCAGGAGCTGATGAAGTCGCTGAAGGAGGACATCAAGCGTCATCAGCAGGAGCTCAAGAAGCATAAAGACAACCCAAAAAAGTTCATGGAGATCCAGAAGCAGGCCATGGACAAGAATCTCAAGTACATGACCTCGTCGCTCAAGCCATCCCTATTCACCTTGATCCCATTGCTCCTCGTCTTCGGCTGGATGAACAGCCACCTATCCTTCGAGCCCTTGCGGCCGGACCAGCAGTTCACCGTCACCACGATGTTCGTCGATGGCGTCTCCGGCAATGCCACGCTCGCCGTGCCTGATGGCATGGACGTCATCAGCGGAAACTCCCAGCCTATCGTCGAGGGGAAGTCCGCATGGCAGGTCAAAGGGAAAACCGGGGAGTACTTATTGCAGGTCGGATACGGCAATGCCACGTTCGACAAGGATATCGTCATCCAGGATGATGAAGGATACCGGCCGCCGGTCAAGCAGTTCAAGGACAGTATCGTGTCCTCCATCTCGGTCTCGCAGGAGAAGATCATCGTGCTGAACCTGTTCGGCTGGAAGCTGGGATGGCTGGGGGGCTATATCCTGTTCTCGCTGATATTCTCGATGGCGCTGAGGAAAGTGCTGAAGATCTATTAGGCTTGGCGCAACAGCATCCTCTTCACATGGTTCGCTCCGACTGCCTCGACGCATCCGATGAGGAAACCGCCTGTGGCATTCCCTGATTTTCTCATTCTCGATCTTTTCTTTTTGTCTCCCCTCGAAAGTGAGGGGAGACAAAAAGAAAGGAGGATATGTGGCGATAGACGCGTGCGATGGGTGGCTTGGTGGGTCATGACTTCTCCCCACAGCTTTGGTGCGGAATGTTTATATAGAATGATGCCCTATCCGCCATCATGGAGAAGCCGATCATCCACCTCTACCTCCGTCATTTCGTCCGCGACACCGCCACGCTCGAGCGCTATCGTGATATCGTCTTCCGCGTGCTCAAGATCCACCAAAATCCGTCGCTTCGGGTGTCTATGGTCGTCGGTTTCAGCGATGGGCTCTCTGCCGACCATCGCTACCAGATGTTCCTGCTCTCCCGCAATCTCCTCGACCGCAATCTCGCCGTGCATCATCTTCCGGCGCGAGGCTGTGGGCATGCCTATCTCTCTGTCCTCGGCCAGTCCATCGCCGAGGTCCACCCTGATGTCCGTCAGAAAGACGGCGTCATCTGCCTCCTCGATGCCGACCAGTTCCCGTTCGACGAACCGAGGTTCCAGCAGCAGCTGGACAAGCTCGCTTCCTCAATAGGTAGGGAAGCGAGGCTTGTCGGCCTCGGCTTGCGTGACCATATCTTTCTTGGCGATGGAAAGCTCGGCCAGTGGCGCGAGATAGAAGAGATGTTCCACGCGCTCTTCGTGCGGCGGAAGGTCTCGTACAAGGACCGGAAGGGCGCGTCCATCCCACCGTCGTACAAGGACCTCGGCGACCCGGTGCCCGGATGCTATTGCTTCAATCTCGCGCACCCGAAGCTTCCAACATTGCTTGCGCAGTGTACGCTTGATGCGCAGCGAGCCGATCTCTGGAACTATGCCGGCGATCCGTATGTCATCATGCTCGCTTCGAGTCTCAGTAGGATAGTGAGTGAGATCATGCCGACGCATGATAATCCCCCTGGCCTGTTCACCTTGGAGGATATCGGGCGGAAGAGCGTGGAGCTCGGCAAGACGTCATTGCGAGGGGCGTATCTTGCGTGCGTCAAGTCAGAGAAGAATCTGCGAGCCATCCAGAAGTATTACCCACCTGATGCCGTGCATGCGGTGCAGCAGATGATTCTCCGTGGCATGGAACGCTCGTGGAAACGCAGAAACCGCTGAATGGCGTGCCAAATGATGGGGGGGCGTCATCGGATGCCATTGACCAATTCGTCGAACAGCAGCCCTTTCTTTTTCGCCAATTCCAGGGAGATGACGTAATTGTTGCCATCGGTCTCCTGGATGTCTTCCATCATCAGGAAATACCAAGCTTCTCTCTGGAACCGCACCGCGACCCATGGTTCCGCGCCGAAGATGCCCGCGAAACGCTTGAGCTCATCCACCTGCTCTTGACGAAGATACTGCTTGTCCGCCTTGGTGGTCTTGCACTCTATCGCGAGTTTTCTCATCTGGTTGCCGACAAGAAGGTCTGGGCAGGGATACCGGATGGAACCGGAACCGGGGCTGCGCATGGCTATCCATTCTCCGGTCTGCCAGAACTTGTGCAGGAGCTCCCGTTCCGCGCCGATGCCTTTACTTTTCATTGACATAAGGATACTGTACCGTTTCGCGTATATATACCTTCTCTGCACCGCTGTCCCCTGACCAGTGCTCTTCTTGCCGATGCCGAAAGCCTTTTGCCTTTCCAGCCAAATAGGGCAAGAATCAGCCTTCTTTATCCGAAAAAAGGCGTTTTCTGGCCCAGAATCCCGTAAGTTTTTTAAATAGTACCTGTTTCCTGCCTATCATCAAGATTAAAAAATCCCAATCACAGCAAGCTGTGGGGATTTTTTAAGCCTCAAAATGAGTTGCTTTGTCGCAGCAAGCTGCGGCGTATGGACTCATTTTGAGCAATCATCAACGGATGATGAGATGATATAAACTGATTGATGGAGGCTGTGATCATGCAACCGACAAAACGTTTACTGCCCTTGGCTGCCATGGAGAAGATCATGAAGCATGCAGGTGCAGATCGGGTATCCGACAAGGCAAAAGCCGCGCTCAAGGATGCTGTCGAAGAGCTAGCGCAGGAGATCGCCTCTACCGCGGTCAAGATGGCGAATCATGCCGGCAGGAAGACCGTCAAGGCGGGCGACATCAAGCTTGCGGCGAAGCGATAAGATAGTTTTTTGTTCCTATCCGCTTCTGTTCTTTCTTCTTCTGTTCCTTTTTTCTGTTTTTCCTCTTTTGTCACATCTTTCTTGATCATACGATAAGGTTCACGACTATCCCCAAGAGAAGCAGTATTATCCCCGTGAAGATGGCGTAATACGCGGCTTGCTCGTCCCGCGGCGAATTCCGGACACGCTGCGGTAGGGTGTTGAGAAAGACATTCATCTGCTGTAGCGTCGCCTGTATCGTCATGCTGTCCACCTCTTTTTTATCTTTGTATCTATTTTTTCATCGTATCTTTTGTTCGCCATCACAACTTTATCTTCATGAAGTCATGCGCGCAGACAGCGTCGCTGAAGTACGTGCGCGCGTCCTCCTCGATCTCCTGTGTCGTATCATATCGTTGGGAGAAGTGCGTGAGGACGAGCTTCTTCACATTGGCCTGGTTGCCGAGCAGGGCGGACTCCTTCGCTGTCATATGGGAATACTGCTCTGCCTTGTGCGGCAGACTGCTCGCGTAGGTGGCCTCGATGATCATGAGATCCGCATCCTGTCCGAGATCGACAATCGCCTGGCATGGCCGTGTATCCGGGATCCAGGCGATCTTCTTGCCTTTGACCAATTGTGTCGCCTTTTCGACATCAACATGCTTGCCTTTGTGCGTGATGGACTTCCCCAGCTGCAACGTCTGCAAGTGCGGGCCTTCAGGGACACCGAGCGATTTCAGGTATTTCATATCTACACGTCGCCTGTCTTTCTCGATGAACGCGAACCCGACGCACGGCGTCGAGTGGCTCATCGGCGCGACCAGGATGGTGTACTCGTTTTCATTGACTGCTACCTCAACACCTTTTGGCGTGAGCTCGTGGATGTTCAATCGGATACGCAGGTCGAACGCAGAACACTTGAGGAGATGCTCCATCCGCATCGTCGTATCTTTCGGCCCAAAGATGTCCACGGTGCCTGCATCATCCATGTTCCCCATGGTCTGGAGCAGGCCGAGCAGTCCGGCCATGTGGTCCGCGTGCCAGTGGCTGATGAGGACCTTGCGCACGCTATTGCGGTTGATGCCGGCGATGTTCATCTGCCGTTGCGTGCCTTCGCCGCAATCCAGCAGGATGCCTTCACCCTTGTAACTAAGGTAAACTCCTGAGACATTCCGTTCCTTGGTGGGCACCATGCACGACGTGCCGAGAAAAGTGAGTTCCATGACTGGTTGGAGGGTGGAGGGTTTTTTAAGGCTTTGGTTGGTTTGGGCCTATTTGTCGGTTGGCATGTCCTCCTTACCCATGAGGAGGACACGCCAATCCGACGATACATTATACCGGGACCATGCAGGAACCTCATTTATTAATTTCAATATGGTAAATAAATAAAAAGAAAACAACCTTATTAACCACCTTTTGCTCCACTCCGTCTATGCCAACCTGTGAACTGTGCGGCAAGCAAGGCCCGATTGTCCATGCCCTCATCGAGGCAGTCCAGATGGAAGTCTGCGGCCAGTGCGCCAGGTTTGGCCAGGTCATCCAGCGCCGGGATGTCGATGCCATCCTCCGGAAAAAACAGGAGCGTCTCCAGCCGAAACGTGAAGAGCCGCAGCTCGCCATCGTGGAAGACTATGCGGAACGTATCCGGAAGCGGCGCGAGCATCTTGGCATGAAACAGATCGACCTCGCCCGGATGGTCGCGGAGAAGGAATCCGTCATCCAGAAGCTCGAGAACAGCCAGATCGAGCCAGCCATCGATCTCGCGCGCAAGCTGGAGAGCCGGCTGGGCATCCGTCTCATCGAGCAGATCAAGGACGATCTCAAGATCACGCTGCCCGAGAAGACAGAAGGGTTCACCTTGGGGCATTTCCTCAAGACGAGATAGGCAGGGGAATCCGAGATAGACAAAGGAATTCAGGACAGAGCCGGTGAGACAGACATATTCTTTTCTTCCTGCGTCTTCCCTTCATGCAGGATGCCTTCGATAGCATCCTTGTCCATGAACCCGGCGAAGGTCTGGTTGTTGATGACGACCGTCGGCGCGTCCCGGACATGATGGATCTCCCGGATGCCGTTCAGGGCAGGATCATCGATATCAATATCGAAAGAATAGATGTTCAGGTTCGGATATTTCTTGTGCAGCGCGCTCAGCACGAAGCCCTGCTGCTCGCACTCGTCGCAATCGCCCTTGTTCGAATAGAAATACAGGATGAGGTCATACTTGAAGTCACACTCGTCCCTCGTCTTCTTCAGGAGCAGCCAATGCCGTATCTCGAGGAGCGAATAATATTGCTTCAGCTTGATGACATCCTGATTCTTCTTGCCGAGCTTGGCCTCCATGAAATCCAGCTTGGTGCCGATCCCGAACAGTTCCTTCGTAAGCTCGGTCGAGTTTATCGATTGGCAGGGATGCTCGGCGAGGAGAAGGTACTGC
>Ga0105164_10000817_pt1 | contig 20499 bp, 19 predicted proteins | sample VDWuncwatermetaG_FD_89674 | JGI IMG/M metagenome (GOLD analysis project Ga0105164, IMG submission 89674) | Wastewater microbial communities from Netherlands to study Microbial Dark Matter (Phase II) - VDW unchlorinated drinking water | ecosystem: Environmental > Aquatic > Freshwater > Drinking...
AGCGAATTTTATGAGAAGTGTGCAGAAGCCTATAAAAAAATATTCGCGCGTGTTGGTCTCGGTGATAAAACATACCGAACGTTCGCCTCCGGAGGAGTTTTCTCAAAGTACAGCGATGAATTCCAAACTGTCTGCGATGCAGGCGAAGACATCATATATGTCCACCGGAAGAAAGGGATCGCAGTAAATAAGGAAGTTTATACCGATGAGGTTCTTACAGATCTTGGACTGCAAAAAGAAGAGCTTGAAGAGATGAAAGCAATCGAAGTGGGTAACATCTTCCCGCTTGGAACAAGATTCTCATCGCTTCTTATGAATCGTTTCAAGGATGAAAATGGTAGTGAGGCAAACCCATTCATGGGTTCATACGGCATGGGACCGGCGCGCCTCATGGGCACGATCGTCGAAGTATTGAGCGATGAAAAGGGCATCGTTTGGCCCGCCGCAGTCGCCCCGTATCCGGTGCACATCGTCTCCATAGCGCACGGCAACGCCGACGTAATCGCGGAGGCGGATCGCTTGTATGATCTGCTCGTGGATCACAGTATCGAAGCGCTCTACGATGATCGCGATGCGCGGGCGGGCGAGAAATTCGCCGACAGCGATCTCATCGGCATTCCCAAGCGGCTCGTCGTCTCGGAGAAGACCATGTCCAATGGCAGTGTGGAGATGGTCGATCGCGCGTCGGGTACGACGTCCATGATCCCCGAGAGTGGCATTGTCGAGTATTTCGAGAAAAATGGCGCATAAAGAAATATCGTATGGCAATGGCAAAAAGCATGGGCGAGCGGATACGCACGAAGCGAGAAAACATGCTCGGCTTTTTCTCCAATGACATCGGCATCGACTTGGGAACCGCAAACACGCTCGTCTACGTGAAGGGCCGCGGCATCGTGATCAACGAACCTTCGATCGTCGCGGTCAACCAAAAGACCGGGGCGGTGGTCGCCGTCGGCGCACAGGCAAAAGACATGATAGGCCGCACGCCTGCGCATATCGTCGCGGTGCAGCCGGTCGTCGACGGCGTGATCTCCGACTTTGAGATCACCTCGGAGATGCTGAGCTATCTCATCGGCAAAGCGCAGGCCGGGCACGCCAAGCTCTTGGGGCCGCGTGTCACGGTCGGCGTGCCGTCGGGCATCACCTCGGTCGAAGTGCGCGCCGTGCGCGATGCGGCCGCCGCCGCAGGCGCTCGCGAGGTGCACATCATCGAAGAACCGATGGCGGCCGCGATCGGCATAGAATTGCCGGTACATGAGCCGGCGGGTAGCATGATCATCGATATCGGCGGCGGCACGAGCGACATCGGTATCGTCGCGCTCGGCGGCCTCGTCAATGCACGCAACGTCCGCATCGCCGGCGACAAATTCAACGCCGACATCGTCAGCCACATCCGCAACGAGTTCAAGATGCTCATCGGCGACAAAAGCGCCGAGGAGATCAAGATCGCACTCGCCTCGGTCTCGCCGCACGGAGCATCTTTGCAGGCGCTGGTCCGCGGCCGCGATCTGATCACAGGGCTCCCGCGCGAGATCGCCATAAGCGACCAAGACGTCCGCAACGCCATCGGCCACTCCATCGAAGAACTCGTCGAGGCGGTCAAAGGCGTGCTCGAGACGACGCCGCCCGAGATCGTATCCGATGTCATGCAACGCGGGATATATCTGGCCGGTGGCGGCGCCCTGATACGCGGTCTCGCGGAATTCTTGACCCGGGAGCTCGGCGTCTTGGTGATCGTAGCGCCCGATCCGCTCACCGCCGTCGTGCGCGGCACTGCGGCGGTACTTGAAAATCTCGACCTCTACCGGGAAGCATTATTGCGAAGCGACGATGAACTTGTACCGACACAATAACGATCGGGCCGGCATGCGTCGGCTCTTTGCGATGACGCTTCTTGTCATCGTTGTATTTCTGATTGATCTCATAAGCGGCGGCACGATACGCGCGCTGGCGCAAAACGCGGCGGCGAGTATCGGAGGCGTAAGCGTGCGCGTCTTCAATGCCGTCAAATACAGCGGTATCTTTCATACGCGTGCGACACTCGCGGCGCAAAATCAAGCGCTCGAAGCCCAAATCGCCCGATACGAGGCGCAAGCGGCCGCATACAAAGCATTGCAAGAAGAAAACGCCCAACTGGCCACGCAGGCGCATCTCGCGCAAGACAACACGGGGATTACGGTGCCGGTCGTCTCATCGTTGCGTTCGTCGCCGTACGGGACATTCCTCATCGGCGCCGGCAGTGCGGAACATATCAAACAAAACGCGCTCGTCTTGACCGACCTCGGCTTCGTCGTCGGCCGTGTCACGGATGTGAGCGCGCACACGTCGCTCGTAACCGAACTCTTCGCCTCCGGCAAAACGGTAAGCGCCTTGGTAGCCGGCGCCAACGCGACCTTGGGCGGAGCAGGCGGCAGTAACGCGCGCGCACAGATCCCGCGCGGTATCGCGGTTACCGCAGGAGATATCGTCACCTCGGGATCGGTTGGCGGCCGTCCGATCGGTATCGTGGGCAAGGTGGAATCCAGACCGGCAGACGCCTACAGCACCGTCTACATGCGCCTGCCGCAAAACATTTATTCATTGCGATTCGTATTCGTACTTTCGAGCACGCCATAGCATATGCGCATCGTAATCGCACTCGTCGGCTTCGCCGCCATCATCACCGGCCCATGGTGGATACCGCTCATCTGCATGATCCTTTTGAGCGCGCGCCGGATCGCCCCCGAAGCCGTCATAATCGGGGTGCTCATGGACTTTGTCTGGCAGGGAAGCGCCGTGCTCGCAAAGGCGCCATTCCATGGCGTTCCGTTATTCACGCTCTTCGGCCTCGCGTTGTTGTGGGGTCTCGAACCCCTGCGTCGCCGATTTTTGTTTTAAAAAGGTGAGGGTACCCGCCCGCTAATTCGAAAAGTCTGACTTTTCGAATTTTTGTGCGGGTTTTTGGCGTGGCGGCGGTACAAATGTTTTCTGCTATAGTGCATCCATGAGACTCTTCGGTAGACGGCGCATGATGCACCACGTTCGCGAAATCGCGCCAGACGAGGTCTTTCTCGATTCTTCGAATCTGCCCGGGCATGAAGCGAGCCAATTCGAGGGCCGTGTCGAGCGTCCGTTGTCGCATCGTTCGATCATTATGGTCGGTGTCGCGTTTATACTACTCTCGCTCGCTTTCGGTTTTCGCGCGTTCAATTTGCAGGTGGCGCATGGCGCAAGCTATGCCGATATTTCGGAAAATAATACCTTGCGGCGTTCGCTCATCTTTGCGACGCGCGGCGTCATATATGACCGTACCGGACGCGAGCTTGCATGGAATATTCCTCCACAAAGTAACGCAACGACCACCGCGGTGCAATGGACGCCATCGCACCAGTGCGATGGTGCCCATTGCACCGCATCTTCGTCCTACGCGTTGCGATCTTACATCCTCATGCCCGGACTCTCGCATCTTGTCGGCTATGTGCGATATCCAAAATCCGATGCGAGCGGTCATTGGTGGCAAGAGGTATACACCGGGGTATCAGGCTCCGAGGCGACCTTTGATTCGTCACTATCCGGAGTGAATGGCAACAGTATGGTGGAGACCGATGCGCACGGCAAGGTGGAGCGGAGCAACATCGTCACGCCGCCGCGCAACGGCCAAAACCTTCACCTGTCGATCGACGCCGATCTGCAAAGCAAGCTGTACACGGTGCTCTCGAAACACGCACACGATCAAGGCTTCAAGGGCGGCGGCGCGGTCATTATGGATGTGCGCACCGGCGAGGTGCTCGCGCTCACCAGTTTTCCCGAATACGACCACGCGGCGTTCGTCGCCGGCGACAAAGACACCATAAGCAGGCAGTCCGTGTCTTCCTCCAAGCCGCTACTCAATCGCGCGCTTTCGGGGCTCTATGCGCCCGGATCGATCGTCAAGCCGATCTTCGCCGCGGCCGCCTTGAACGAACGCATCATCAGTCCCGACAAACAAATCCTCTCCACCGGCAAGATCACGATTCCCAATCCTTATGATCCCAAGAATCCGAGCGTATTCCGCGATTGGCGCGTGCACGGGTGGGTCGACATGCGCACCGCGCTCGCTGTATCGTCCGACGAATATTTCTACACCATCGGCGGGGGATTTGGCGGACAGCAAGGTCTCGGCATCTCGCGCATCGATTCTTACGCGCAACGATTCGGCTTGGGGACGACCACCGGCATCGCGCTGTTGGGCGAGCAAGACGGCGTCATTCCGACACCCGCGTGGAAGGCGCAGGTATTTGGCGCAGACGACCCGTGGCGCATCGGCGATACCTATCACACCGCGATCGGGCAATACGGATTCCAGGTCACGCCGATACAGGCGGTGCGTTTTATCGCCGCCATCGCAAACGGCGGCAAGCTCTTCATCCCGCAGATATTGGCAAGCACGACCGCCGAGTACACAAAAGTCGGCATTCCCGATGAATATCTGCGGATCGTGCGCGAAGGCATGCGCATGGCCGTCACCTCTGACAGACCGGATGCCACCGTCAAATCGCTTTATATAGGAGGGATCAAGATCGCCGCCAAGACCGGCACCGCGCAGATCGGCACACATAATCAATGGATGAATTCGTGGTCGGTCGGATTCTGGCCGGCTGATAATCCCCACTATTCCTATGCCGTCGTCCTCGAACACGCCCCCGCCGGTACCGCCTCCGGCGCCGCCCCCGCCATACAGCCGTTCTTCTATTGGCTCCTCGCTGAGCATCCGGAGTATGCGGAGTGATGATCCGGTATCTCACAGATTCTTTCCGCTATTGTGGACAATAAGTAATCCTGTATACTGTTCCCATCATTCATTAAGTCTTAAGACGTCATCCTCATACTAAGGAACCGCCAGCCATATGAACACCGACAGCACATACTTGAGCAAAGAAAAATTCGACGAGCTGACAGCCGAGCTTGAGCACCTCAAGACCGTCCGCCGGCGCGAGATCGCCGAGCAACTTGAATACGCGCGCTCTCTCGGCGATCTCTCCGAGAATGCCGAGTACGAAGAGGCGCGCAATCTGCAAGCCGCGACCGAAGACCGCATCCGCGTGGTCGAGGAGAACCTCGCGCATGCGCGCATCATCGAGCACACCAAGGGCAGTACCATTTCGCTCGGTAGCGTGGTCACCATCCAAAACCAGGCGGATAAAGAGGAGCACACCTACGAGATCGTCGGATCGGCCGAGGCCAACATGCAAGAGCACAAAATCTCCCATCTCTCGCCGCTCGGCTCCGCGCTCATGGACAAGAAGAAAGGCGACGCCTTCGCCTTCGAGACACCGAAGGGGTCGCAGAAGTATAAGATTGTGGGAGTGAAATAGGGGATATCCGCCTTGCGCGGTCTTCGGGACGCGGTATGATTATGGTGTCGATTTATCCCATAAAGTTTATACTTTTTATAATTATGCAAGATTCATCCTGTCAGTGTGCGGGGCATTGCGGCAAGGGGTGGTACAAGCTCGTCGGGCGCGTGCTCTTGGGCGCGATTTTCCTTATCTCGGGCTTTATGAAGCTCACTGGCTTCGCGGGGACGGAGCAAATGCTCGCGCAGGCGGGGTTCCCTCTGCCGGCGCTGTTCACCGTGCTCGCCATCGTGTTCGAATTTGGCGGCGCATTGCTCGTCGTCTCCGGTTTCCACGCGCGCATGGGCGCATGGGCGCTTATCGTCTTCACGGCGATCGCGACGGTTGTATTCCACAATCCGACGACCGGCCAGCTCAACATGATCATGTTTATGAAAAATCTCGCGATCATCGGCGGCTTGCTCTACATAGCCGCTACCGGTGCCGGCTCTTATGGCATGGCCAAATGGAATCGCGCGGTGTGCAAGGGCGGCAAAATCTGCCCCGACTGCTCGGTAGAGGATACTCCGGATGCAACAGCGAAGACGAACTGACATTGGCACTACACAGCTTTAGCGAAGCCTTGCCCTACTCCGCTCTTCGAGCTACGAAGGGCTACTTCGCTATGACATGACCATGTACCGTGGCGTGCTCAGTAGTGCCGCGCACTACGAAGCTCCGTTGCGAAGCTTCGGAGCGAAGTAGTGGACCTGGGGGGAATCGGACCCCCGACCCGGCAATGCGAATGCCGTGTAATACCACTTTACTACAGGCCCTATATTTACACGTCGCAAACTATAACATGGAAATATCTTCTTTACCTTTGTCGGGATACCCGGAATCGGACCGGGACTACAACTTTCGGGGATTTGGTCGGGGTGCCGAGAATCGGACTCGGGCTACAAGACCCCCAGCCTTGCGTACTACCACTATACGACACCCCGACCAAATCCCCGAAAGCCGGGGCAATTCGGTTCCTTCGGAACATCGAATTGCCCGTTTTGCGGAAACAAAGCAAAGCAGTTTGCTTTGTTTTTTATCCGCAAAACCCCCATCTTGCGTACTACCACTATACTATATCCCGTTAAATGGCGCCGGACGCACTGCCATTATACTACAGCCCGTTATGGTGATGTCCTTTGTCGGGCTGCCGGGAATCGAACCCGGTCTTTACGAACCCGAATCGTACGTACTACCGGTATACTACAGCCCGAAAAAAGACATCACCGGTGTGTGCATCCTAACAAATTTCTTAAAGAATGCACTGTTTGCGCGATGCGAAGCTTCGGAGCGGCCCTACTCCGCTCTGCTGAGCTACGAAGGGCTACTTCGCTGTGGCATGACGAAGTACTGTGGCATGTTTGATAGTGCCGTGCACTACGAAGCTCATGAGCGGAGCGAGTGAGCGAAGTAGTGCATCCTAAAGGATTCGAACCTTTGACCTTTCGCGTGTGAAGCGAACGCTCTAACCGACTGAGCTAAGGATGCGACGAGGGGAATTATCGCCTAAAAACCCCCGATACTCAAGTTGTGTTCATAAATCCGTTGTTTGCATTTTACTTATTCACACCCATTCATTGCTTTCTGGGATAATCCCTTCATACTTTAACTTATATGAATAAAGCAACACGTTCGAACATATTAGCAGTCATATTATCCATCGCATTTATCAGTGCTCCTTTTATCGCTTCGGCGCAAAGTACCGTCGACATCAGCATACAGATCCAAAATCTCTTAGATCAGGTCAAGGCTCTGCAGGCGCGATTGTCCTCATTGCAAGTATCGGCATCAGGTAATGTGCAATCGGGCACAGGATCAAGCATTCCTGCTGTTTTCAATAATGCCCCTCCAGGGGGGAAGGATCCCACGGTCACGACCTTACACGGAGAAGGCTGTACCGGCACTCAATGTCCCTTGCCGGACGTTGTGTCGTTGTTCTCATCGAATGGCGGGGTCCCGGGAACCACCGTCACCTGCCCGGTGTTTCCGAGACGCCTCCAGTATGGTATGCGTGGCGATGATGTGAGAAGCCTCCAAAATCTCCTTGTCAAAGAAAATCTGCTCCCGGGAGAACCGACAGGCTTCTTTGGCGTGCAGACACAGGGCGCAGTGCAACAGCTTCAGGCAAAACTCAATATCGTCTCATCAGGCGACCCGATTTCGACAGGATGGGGTACGGTCGGACAGGCGACAATCGCCGGTATCGGGCGCATGTGCGAGCACCCCGGCATCGGGCGTCCCACACCAACATGCACCCCGCGCCCAGCCTGCTTGGATGCGACACCGCGCTGTCTGATCCCCGAAACTACCGATATGTGTCCCAAAGCTCATGCTTGCACGCGAGATGCCAAGGTATGCCCTGATGGTAGCGCAGTCGGCCGCACCGGACCTCGTTGCGAATTCGTGTGCCCCGGTACCGGAAACACGGGCGTGACAGGCACGACCACCGTACAACCCGGCGGTACCACATCAGGCAAACTAAACGGAACTGACCCGACCGTCCTTCCCGATTTGGACGAAGTTAATTTCTCCGGGTCCACTCTGCCGGGCGAGGCTGATTTCTCCGTCCCCGCCCTACCCAGACCCACCGGCTCCGCCGACACAACCAATGCATGCAACGGATTTTGGCGCAATCTCTCCAATGGCTCGCAGGGAGACGATGTTTCGCAATTGCAACACGTGCTTGTCGCCAAAGGATTTCTTTCCCAGGCCAACGTGACAGGCTTCTTCGGACCGCTCACACGGAGAGCCCTTACGAAATTCCAGACACAGTCGGGTATTACGGCGGCCGGTGTATTGGGGCCGATAACGCGTATCTTCTTGCAGAATCATTGCGATCAAACCGTGACGACTCCGGATGAGGATACCTTTATAAACACGGATGACGGCACTGTCTCGAATGCAGACGGTAACACGGTCCCCGGTTCGGCGGGTGGTAGCGATGGTTCCACGACGACGAGCACGGATTCCAATAACGGGACACTCACCGCTTCTCCGACGTCGGGCACGGCGCCGTTGCATGTCATCTTCCTGGTGAGTGTCGACTGGTCGTCTGCATATACGCTGGATTTTGGCGACGGCGCGAGCGGTGCATTGCAGAATAATTGTCCGGGAGGCCTCATTGGCGCGTGCGGACAACCGACTAGCGCACATACCTATACCACCGCGGGTACCTATACGGCCGCATTGATACAAACCTCTCCGGGAGGTTGCGGACCCAACGCCGATCCGCGATGTCTCGGTGCGCCGGGATTCAGAAAAGTGCTCGGCTCGGTGGTTGTCACGGCGCGCGCATCGTCGGCAGGCACCGGCCAGATAGTGGTAAAAACGGGTGAGCGCATCGATCACTTTGTAGTGACAAAGATCAATGCCGACAGCGTCGAAGGCCTGATGGATGTGGTGTTCCCGGTCGCGAGACCGACAGGCGTACCCAAGACCTTGCACATCGGCGACGATATTGGCTTTGCGTGCGAAGGCATATCTGAAAAACTCAACGCAATAGGTTTTCAGGCGCAAACGGCGACATTCACAAAAGTTATCAGCAAGCCGCCTCTTGGCGGGTGCCCCATCTAACGTATCCCCTTAAAGGTAAAACAAAAAGACGGCAGGAGAGTGCCGTCTTTTTGTTTTTCTGGTATATTCGGTGGAGGAGTCATGAAAGGCCCGTTTTGCTTGCATGGCGCAGACAACCGGTTCTTTGAAAGGAAAGCGAATGAATAAGATGGTTGGATCGTTTCTGACACCCGTACGATATTTCGACGAAATATCGCCAAAAGGACTCAAGCGCTTCGGCGATGCATACGACGTCCGCCGTGATGTGCTCTATGCGCAAGCGATCATAGTCCGCAACTCACGGATAAAAGTCGATAATTTCCCGAAGCTCTTGGCAGTGGCCCGCGCAGGAGCCGGAGTCGATAAAATCGACGTGGAGAGGGCTACGGAGCTCGGAATCGCCGTTTTCAACACTGAAGGTGAGAACGCGCAGTCGGTGAAGGAGATCTTATTTGCCGCACTTGAATCCAATGCCTGCAACCTTCGGGAAGCGGAACGGTTCGTGAATGATATCGTGGTAGATGAAGCCCATGGCGACTTTAAGTCTCAGTATGAAGCCGGTAAATCCGCATTCGTCAGGCATGAGCTGAGGGGCCAGACACTTGGCATCATCGGGATCAATGGCCACATCGGCAGATTGGTCGCGAAGGGCGGTGTCGGCCGCGGCATGCGCGTCGTCGGCTACGACAAAGTCCCCGCGATCAAGAAACAAAAGAAAATCCGTCGCGTTCGAAGCGTGGAACAAGTGCTCAACAAAGCCGATGTCCTCACCGTGCATGTGCCGGAGACTCCCGAGACCAGACACATGATCGGTCGGGAACAAATCGTCCAAATGAAGGACGGCTGTATCCTCATCAACTACGCGCGTGAAGACATCATCGACACCGCGGCAGTGCTGGAAGCGCTCGATTCGGGCAAGTTGGGAGCGTATCTCACCGACTTCCCGACAGAGGAACTCTGCCGGCACGGCAAGGTGCGGTGCACGCCGCATTTGGGTGCGAGCACCTATGAAGCGGAGGAACGTTGTGCGACGGTAGCCGTCCTCCTGCTGAAGGCTTATCTCGAGCTTTGCAACGTAACCCGGTCCGTGAATATACCGGCCAACGAACTGCCTCCTCCCGATACCGGCGAGACAGGCGTAACACGTCTCGGAGTCATACATCAAAACGTGCCCAATATGCTCGGACGCATAGACGCGATCATAGGGCATGCGGAGATCAATATCCGGACCAATCAGAACAAGACCAAGGGCCGGATCGGTTATTACCTCGTTGATCTCGAAGGGGCAGTACCTCACGAAGTCATCGAAGAAATAGAACGGCTTAAGGGAATCCTGCGTGTCCGCGCGATTCGATTCCCCCGGCAAGAATAAAAGAGCGAGCCGCAGGGTACGAATCCCTGCGGCTCTTTTTATGCGCCGCGGTTCGTGATGCTTTTGGTTACTTCGTGTCCTCCCGGCCGGAATCGAACCGACATCGGCCCCTTCGGAGGGGGCCATCCTATCCATTGAACGACGGGAGGTTGTACGGAAATAGTACGGGTTATCCCATTTTTCTCCAAGTCGCGATTCGTAGCTGTGATTCCCAGCAGTTAGCAATGATTAGTCGCAGTGTCTTGTAAGTCTAACAATTGTCAGGTTTACAAGACACGCCGGAGACCCAAACGTCTTCTGGCATCCGAGCGGAAATTTGGTAGTATGTACCCACCGAGGGCCATTAGCTCATCCGGTAGAGCGCATCCATGGCATGGATGAGGTGGCCGGTTCGAGTCCGGCATGGTCCACCATTTCGTTAAAGCTATTCGGTGCAAGCACATACATGTCAAACAAATCACAAGACCTCCAATACCGCCAACTCGCCCGCTTCGTGTATGAATCGGGGATCCACAGCAAGACGCCGCGGTCGGGATTTTGGCTGCTCGGTAGCGGCACACAATCGGTCGCCGAGCATCTCTTCCGCTGTACCTTCATCACCTACGCGCTCTGCCATCTCGAGCCAAAGGCCGATCGCGACAAGGCGATCCTCATGAGCTTGGTGCATGATTTTGCCGAAGGGCGCACCTCCGACCTCAATTACATGCACCAGCGCTACGGCCGCCTCGCCGAGACGGCCGCATTCGACGACATCGCAAGCTCGGTTCCATTCGGCAAAGAGATGCAGGTGCTCTATATCGAAGAACAGGGGCGCGAGACGCTCGAAGCCAAGATCGTCAAAGACGCCGATCAGCTCGAGTGGATCGCATCTCTGCGCGAAGAAGAGGTGAAGGGGAACGTGAAAGCGCAGACATGGATTCCCATCGCGGTCAAAAGATTGAAGACCGCCGCCGGCAAGCGCATCGCCAAAGAACTGGTCAAGACGCATCCGGACGCCTGGTGGTTCGACAAGACCGATACGTGGTTCGTGGATCGCAAGGTCAAAAAGACGATCAAGAAGACCAGGTGAACCCTTGGGATTTTTCATTTTTTGGTGTATAAAAAGTGACAGAAAAGCTTGGATAAGCAATCCGGAGGTGTGATACGATGGATGAAACGAAAAATGCTCAGACGCCACGTTCCACGAATAAATCAGTAATGGCTTTGGGAGATGTACTGAAATACGGAGGCTATGGGTTGGGTTGTTACTGGGTCGTTGATCTCGTCAAAGAATTGGATTGGGAGGCGCTCGTCTGGGCATGTGCCGGTCTCGCGTATGGCTTCTTCAAAGCGTTTAAACTGCACGCCGACGAGGGAGAAACGAAGTGGCGCCATGCGAAACAAATATTAGCCGAAGCGCGCAACCAAATTCGTCCGCATATCGCAGATTTCTTTACTCAAATTTTACAAACTGCACGATCGGTATGCAAACGCATATCGAGACAGAGCGAGTAGTAACAGCGGAGCGACGCGGCGCAATTCCTGGAAGGAATTGCGCCGCTTTCTTTGTGTGGCGCCCACACCGAGCGAGTGTAGCAAATCGAGGTGTGGATAACTGGCTTGCGGTGGTGGAAAATGGGATACAATGTATTCCTAGTGGGAGAGAGTGGGAATCTGCAAGATTCCCTGATTTCCACGCAATTACCATGTTGATCGGCGAATACGAACACACGCTCGACGAGAAAAAGCGCGTCATGCTGCCCAAGGCCTTTACCAATGCCCTCGGCAAGAAAATGGTGCTCACGCGCGGCCTCGACGGCTGTCTTTTCCTCTTCGCCGAGGGCGCATGGGGCAAAATGGCCGAGAAACTGCAAGCGTTGTCGTTCGCCCAGGCGGATACGCGCGGCTTCAATCGCTTTTTGCTTTCTGGCGCGGTCGAGGTCGAGGCCGACGGTGCGGGCAGGATCTTGGTACCGGATCATCACAAGCAATTCGCCGGGTTGAAGAAGACCGTCGTATTCGCCGGAGTGTCGGATCGGGTCGAGATCTGGGATGCGCACGCGTGGAAGCAGTACAAGCATGGCATCGAGAAAAAGGCGGATGCCATGGCAGAGAAACTGGGCGAGATAGGGGCTTTGTAGAGAATATAGACAGGACCTATGAAATTGGATGCAGTTCGAGGCGCACAAGGAAAGTATCGTGAGGCGTATATGAAGTACGGTGAACGATATTTTCCGCAGGGCAACGAAGAAATGCACCGATTTCATATGTCCTGAGGTGGCATGGGGCCGTTGGGGGATTTATATACGTCATGCGCAATCGACTTGTCTATTCCTCCAGCGACCCGGTGCCATCACCCGATGGCCCCTCCTCCGCCAAGGCTACGGAGGGCAAGCACCAAAGCGTTCTTTTACACGAAGCGATACGAGAGCTTGCGATACGACCCGATGATACGGTCGTCGACGCGACGCTCGGCGGTGCAGGCCATGCGAGCGCGATAGCCGAGCAATTGGGAACTGCGGGTACTTTGATCGGATTCGATCTTGATAACGACGCGATCGCGCGAGCGCAAGCAACGCTCGCGGGAGCAAAGCCGCAAGTCCATTTGATCAAATCGAACTTCCGCAATCTGGGTACGGAACTGACGGCACGAGGCATATCGACCATCGACAAAGCGCTCTTCGATCTCGGTTGGAGCGGGTATCAGCTTGCGGCGGGCAGGGGATTCTCATTCTTGAGCGATGAGCCATTGTTGATGACCTACGCGCACGATATCGCGCCCGAGACGTTGACCGCCCGCGAGATCGTCAATGAGTGGGAGGAAGAATCGCTCACCGACATCATCTCGGGCTGGGGGGAGGAACGCTACGCGCGCCGCATCGCACAAGCGATCGTCAAACGCCGCGGCCAGACACCTTTTACGACCGCGCGCGATCTTGCCGACACTATCAAGGCACATGTGCCGAGCGCCTATCGCCATGGCCGCATCCATCCCGCGACCAAGACCTTCCAGGCATTGCGCATCGCGGTGAATGACGAGCTGGGCGCCTTGCAAGAAGGGCTCGCAAGCGCATGGCGGATGCTCGGTCCGAGTGGGCGCGTCGCGGTCATCACCTTCCACAGCATCGAAGATCGCATCGTCAAACAACTTTTCGTAGGGTGGGAAAAGGAAGGTGAAGGCAAAAGGATTACCAAAAAGCCGATCACGCCCGCCGACGATGAGCTCTCGCATAATCCCCGCGCCCGTAGCGCCAAACTTCGTGTGATAGAAAGAATTTCAAATACCAAAAACATATGATGAATAAAAAAGTACATGCGCTCGCCATTGAATATCAATGGGAACACGCGCTCCTGCGCGCGCTTTTGATCGTGCTCGCCCTGTTGATCTGCGGCTATCTTTATTTCGTCGCCGCGTCCGTACTCAATGTCATCGCCCGCAAAGAAGCCGACGTGCGCTCGGCCCGGCTTGAGACTTCGATCGGTATGCTTGAGCGCCGGTATTTCAGCCTTTCGCAAGGACTCACGCCGCAGACGGGCAATGCCTTGGGCCTCTCCGCAATCACCGATCAGAGTTATGTGTACCGCCACGGCAATATCGGACAAGCCGATATCGCGCCGACGCAAGCCGCGATATGATGCGCGGCGTCAGATTCCGCGCCCGCGTCTTGTCCGTATTCTTTATCGCTAGCGCGCTTCTGCTCGCCATTCGGCTCTATTTCATCCAGATCGTGCACAGCGAAAGTTATCGGAAGAACGCGATGGGGCAATACGTAGAATCCGGTTCGGGCACGTCTGACCGCGGATCGATTTATTTCACCGCCAAGAACAAGGAAACCGTCTCTGCGGCCGTCATGCAGAGCGGGTGGCGCATTGCGATACAGCCCCCCAATATCACCGACGCCTCCGCGGCGTACGGGGCGATCAATGCCATCGTACCGATCGATCGCGATCACTTCATGCAAAGCGCAATGAAAAAGAGCGACCCTTATGAAGAAGTCGCCTTCCGCCTCGACGACGCGACGGCGCGTGCGGTGCGTGCCAGGCAGATTCCCGGCGTGATCTTGGTGCATGATCAATGGCGATTCTATCCGGCAAAGACACTTGCCGCACATTCACTCGGATTCGTCGGCTTCAGCGGAGATTCCAAGATCGGTTTGTACGGACTCGAAAGCTCTTACCAGGACACGCTCGCGCATTCGTCCGCCAACGTATCGGTGAATCCCTTTGCGGAAATATTCACGAGCGCGCAGACACTCGTCACGAGCGATCCCGCGTCGCAGGAGGGCAATGTCGTCACCTCGATCGAGCCGAGCGTCGAGCGCCAGCTCGAAGACACGCTCGACGGCGTCATGAAGACGTACACACCTCGGCTCGCGGGCGGCATCGTCATGGATCCGCATACCGGCGAGATCGTCGCGATGGCGGTGCGGCCGTCGTTTGACCCCAACACCTACAATCTGGAGGATGATCCGGCGGTCTTCTCGAATATGATGGTGACCGGGCGGTACGAGCTCGGGAGCATCATGAAGCCCTTGACCATGGCGGCGGGGATCGACAGCGGCGCCGTCACACTCAACACCACCTACAACGATCGCGGATGCATCACGGTGAGCACCTACAAGATATGCAACTTCGACCTCAAGGCGCGTGGCGTGATCCCCATGCAGGAGATACTCAATCAATCCCTCAACGTCGGTGCCGCATGGGTCGCCGACAAGACCGGACACGATGTCTTCACCAAATACATGCGAGCATACGGGCTCGGCGAGAAGACAGGCATCGACCTTCCCAATGAAGTGACGGGCGACCTCACGCCGCTTGGCGACGGGCGCGGACCGGATATCAATTATGACACCGCCGCGTACGGGCAGGGGATCGCGGTCTCGCCTATCGAGATGATCCGCGCATTGTCGGTGCTCGCCAATGGCGGCGTCTTGCCGCGGCCGCATGTCGTGACCGCGATCAAATACGACAGCGGCATCACGCGCACCATCCCCATTCCCGACGGTGTGCAAGTGATCAAGCCGCATACCTCCTCCACCGTGACCAACATGCTCATCCATGTGTTCGACAAAGAGCTTCTCAAGGGCGCGCTCAAGCAGGAGCACTACACAATCGCCGCCAAGACCGGCACCGCGCAGATCCCGGCACCCGGCGGCGGATACTTGCCGGCGGGCACTTATCTACACTCGTTCTTCGGCTATTTCCCGGCGCACGACCCCAAATTCATCGTCTTCCTCTTTGCCAACGAACCCCACGGCCAGACCTACGCCTCCGCCACTCTCGCGCGCCCCTTCATGGACATCACCAAGTTCCTAATCAATTATTACAACATCCCGCCGGATAGGTGAAATGTGTACTTTTGAATGTTTGATGAGGCAATCGGCGGCAGGAGCAATCCTTGCCGCCGAAATGATACCTCACGAAACGATTCCTGACCTCGTTTGTCCGAGGTCTTCATCTATTTTGTCAAACACTGACAATCACCGGAATGACGATGGGCCTTTTGAGCGTGCGCTGGAGGAGGAATTTGGAGACGCTCTCGGCGAGGTCTTCGCGGGCGATGTCGAGGTCGGCACTGCGGGGATTGCGCAGGCTGTCTTCGACGCTCTTGCGTATGATGAGGCGCGTCTGATCCATGAGCTCTTTGTTGTCGCGTAAGTAGACGAATCCGCGCGAGATGATGTCGGGCGATTTGTGGAGCTTGCCGGTGCGGCGGTCGATCGTGGCGACGACGACGCAGAATCCCTCTTGGCCGAGCGATTTGCGATCGCGCATCAGCACGTCGGACAGCTCGCTTACGGTGTTGCCCTCGACCACGCGCAATTCGGCTGGCGCTTTCATGGCGAGCTTCGTTATTTTCTCGCCGCCTTTGATGTCGATGACCGAGCTGTTGTCGGGCACACAGATGTTTTGCGCGGGCACGCCGAGCTCCTCGGCGATGTCGGCATGCACGCGGAGCATGTAATGATAGCCGTGCACGGGCACGAAGAATTTGGGTCGGATCTGCCGGTGGATCCACACGGCTTCTTCGCGGTTGCCGTGGCCGGAGGCGTGCACGTCGGAAGAATGGTAGGTGATGATGCGCGCGCCTTGGCGCGAGAGGTTGTCCTTGAGCTTCTGCACGGCGCGCTCGTTGCCGGGAATGACCGACGACGAGAGAATAATGGTGTCGGTCGGATTGATGCGGATGTATTTGTGGGTTTTGTTGCCGATGCGCATGAGCGAGGCGAATTCGTCGCCCTGGGCGCCCGTCGCGAGGATGATGAGTTTCTCCGGCGGGTACTGCTCGATGTTTTCGACGGCGACGATGGTCTCGTCTTTGTATTTGAGCATGCCGATCTCGCGCACGATCTCGACGTTGGCTTTCATCGATCTGCCGTCGATGACGATCTTTTTGCCCGTGCGCTCGGCGATCTCGACGATGCGCATGAGGCGCTCGAGATGCGAGGCGAACATGCCGATGATGAGCCGGCCGCGATTGTTATGAGTGATGAGATCTTCCAGAGTCGTGTGGACATTGCGCTCGGGGATGGAGAAGCCGGGGCGTTCGATGTTGGTCGAGTCCATCAGGAGCACGAGCACTTTGCGGTCTTTGAAAATGCCGAATTCGCGCTTCTCAAGGTCTGATGGATCGCCCTTGCCGTCGTGATCGAGCTTGATATCGCCGGTGAAGACGACGTCGCCCCACGCGGTCTCAATGATGATGCCCATCGAATCCGGCACCGTGTGCGTGACGCCGAAGAATCGTATGGTGGTGTTGCCGAGCCGTATCACGTCATCCTTCTCCACCTCGCGGATGACTGTCGGCGGCAGGTGGGTGAATTCTTCCTGGCGGCGCTTGATCATCATGCCGGTGAGCTTGCGCGTGTAGATTGTCGGGTTGCCGATGCGGTCGATGATGTAGGGGATGCCACCGATGTGATCGAGATGGCCGTGCGAGATGAGCATGCCGCGGATCTTGTGGCGGCGTTCTTCGAGGTAGCCGGTGTTGGGCAGGATGTAATCGATGCCGGGCGTGTCGCCCTCGCCGAATCCGAATCCGCAGTCGAGGATGAAGATGTCCTCGCCGATCTCGATCGCGGTCATGTTGCGGCCGATCTCTTCGACGCCACCGAGCGGGATGATCCGTACGACATCGGGAGCGGGCGGCGGCACGGGCGAGCTCGGGGCGCGTCTGCGCGTATCGCTCGTCGTCTGGTGTTCGAGGCGGGTCTTGCCGCGCCGCGGCGGATGCGCCGTGCGTGAACTGCCGAAGCGGCGCCCGGGCGGGCGGCTCGCGGGGCGGTTGCCCGGGCGAGGAGCCGGTCCTCGGGGCGGTAATTGAGGTCTTTGCGGTTGCGGGCGACGCACGGGTCTGCCCGGTGTTGATTGTGGTTCCATAAATAACTTGCGTTATTCCCGTATTTTTTCGGGAATAGTTCTTAAAGTGTTTACCTGATAAATTTTTAACTAGTTTTGAGCCTCTTCTTTCGCAAATATGCTCCACACGCGTTCGGTCTGCGTATACCACTGGTATACGTTGAGGAAGCGCTCCGCCGGGGTCGTGATCGCACCGATTGCGACGCCGTGCAGTGATGAAGGCAGTATATACACAAACGCGGGAGAATACAAGAAGACGGCGGGAGCGTCCTTTTTGAGGATCGCGGCGAATTGCAGATAGAGCGCCTCGCGTGTCTTCTCGTCGTTGGTAGCACGGGCCTTCCCGAGGAGCGCTCCCGCCTGCGAATTGGCGTACATGGAGAGGTTGAGGCCGGGATCATTGCGTTGGCTCGCATCCCAGAAGGCGAACAAATCCGCTCCGCGCCCCACCACTTCGCCGAAGAGGATCGCATCGTAATTGCGCGGCCGCAGAATGGTCGTATTGAAATCCGAGATGGGATACACATGCACATCGACAGTGATGCCCGCCGCCTTCCAGTCTCGCGCGGCTTCATGCGCGGTCGCGATCAGCTCGGGCTCGTCGGCGGTCGAGAGCGTGAAGGTGAGTTTGAGCTTTCCTTTTTCCCATGTATTGGTCGTAGTATTAAACTTCCACCCGCCGCTTTGCAATATCGCGCGTGCATCGGCCGTCGTCGCCGAGAGCGGCGGCCTGCCCGTATTGGCACTGCTCGGTATGCTGGTGCTCGTCGCCGTATTTGCAGTCGCGGTTGCAAGCTTCAATTCATACGGAATGGCGGGCGACACGCCGCCGAATACTCCTTGCGGGATCGGGCTGTCGAGAACGGCGCCGTAGCCGTGGAGCACGTTGTCCACTATCGCTTGTTTGTCGACGGCCGCATTGAGCGCCTTGCGGGCCGCCGTGTCCGCGAGGGCGGGATTATGGCTTTGATTGAAGAAGACACCGAAGACGCGCGGCAGTATCGCCTTCACCAGAGCGGTGTCGCGGCGCGCGCCGAGATGCGCGGCATCAACAGGGTCGACGCTCGCGATTGCATCGATGTTTCCGGCAAGGAACGCCTTTTTGAGCTCGTCGATGTTGGGATAGAAGATCAGCGAGATCGTGCGCACATGCGCTTGGCCGAGCGCAAAATGCGGGAACGATGCGAGATCGTAACGCCTGACCGATCCTGTGCCGTCGGTCTCCACAGCGGCGACTTTATACGGGCCGCTCCCGACGGGGTGCGTGTTGAGCGTGTGGTAGGCGAACTCTTGATCCGACACGCCTTGCCAGAGGTGCTTGGGCAAGACGCCCATCGTGGTGTCTTCGATAAATGGCGCATAGGCATGGGGCAACGTGAAGACGACCGTGCGCGCATCGGGAGTCGATACATTGACGCCGACCCAGTCGGCCTGGCGCGGGCTCTTGAGCGCGGCATTTTGCGCGGCCTTCACGGTAAAGGCGACATCCGCCGAGGTGACCGGCGTGCCGTCGTGGAATGTCGCATGCTCGCGGAGCTTGAATGTGTACGTCGTGCCGTCGGGCGAGATCGTCCAGCTCTCGGCGAGATCGGGGATCATCGAGCCGTCGGGGAGCGCCCGCATGAGGCCCGAATAGACGAGCGCGGTCATGTCCTTGTCGGGGCCGGAAATGGCAAGGATGGGATTGACGAATCGCGCAGGGCCGACCTCGCCCTCGGTGAATGAACCGCCGTCTTCGGGTATTGAGACGAGTAGCGAATCATTCAATCTCACAAGAAGGACAAAGACGCTCACCGCGAGCAGTGCCGAAAACGCATACAAAGCCAGTCGCTCGCTCGGCGAAAACCGCCGCATGAGATCGTTCAAATATTCAAATCGCCGCCACGAGATGTGCCGCGATATGCGGGATTCTTGCGCGAGTATTTCAGGAGGTTGGGAATAAGGATCATCCATAGCGCGATATGCGCGCAACACGCCGCTCATCAACGAGAGCGGGTGAAGCTAGTAATTGATAATGATATTAACGAGTGCCGAAAGCGCAAACAAAATGCCGAGCACGATGGTGGCGTTGAAGAGGGTCTTCTCCAAACCGCGGCGGGTATGGAAACCCGACGAGAAATTATCCGCCCCGAAGGCCCCGCCCAAAGAGGCTCCCGTGCGCTGTAGAAGCACGGTAACGATAAGCAACGCAGAGAGGACGATCTGCGTATATGGCAATATGTGGGCGAGCAAGGCCATGTCCGTATAAGATACCATAAGGAAGAATAATCGCAAAGCAAATATGCACAAGCAAAATTACAAAGCGTCGCTTTGTAATTTCAGGATGTGGTGTAATAAAAAGGTGGCTCCGGGCTTTTGGATATTGCCCGGAGGTTTTGGTTCACTGGGTGAACCGGGAGCTGTCATACAGCGGCGCTGTCGGCGGCTCTTTCGTGCTAGAGACCGTGATTTGTTGGCCAAACTCCTCCGCGCGACTTCTTCTGGTATCCGCATTGTTTAGCACATACAAAGCAAAAATCAGAAGCACCAAGACGAGCGTTACAATGATGCCGAGAGTGAAAGAGATGACCATAACACGTTGCTCGTCCTTTTTCCTATCATTGAAGTTGTCCATCATCTTTCTCCTGCACAACAAGAGGTCTGGCCCGATTGCCAGCCCCGTTATTTTCACCGAAACAATCATACACCAACACAAATCATCTGTCAAGCTTGTACCATCCTCTTTATTCCTCTATCATGCACTGCACAAACCCGCCTGCCGGACGGGCAGGCATTATCAAACATAATCATATTTTTATATGAAAAAAGAAACCAAAAGCCTAGGTGCGACATTGAACATCCGGCCGCTCGGTGATCGCGTCTTGGTGCGGCCCGAGGACA
>Ga0105164_10000818_pt1 | contig 20497 bp, 12 predicted proteins | sample VDWuncwatermetaG_FD_89674 | JGI IMG/M metagenome (GOLD analysis project Ga0105164, IMG submission 89674) | Wastewater microbial communities from Netherlands to study Microbial Dark Matter (Phase II) - VDW unchlorinated drinking water | ecosystem: Environmental > Aquatic > Freshwater > Drinking...
GAGATGGGAGAGGTCAACGTGGTCCTTGAAGCGCTCCGCCTCGGCGCAGATGACTATCTCTTCAAGCCGTTTACAAACCTTGAGAATATTTCATCGGTCATTGAAAAGCAGGTCAAAAAACATCCCGTAGGAAAAAGGACGTTGACGGATGCGGATGTGGAGCAACTGGATAAACTTCAGCAGATGATTCAAACAAGCGACTTTCATATGGTCTTTCAACCGATTTTTAGACTGGATGATCGCTCTATTTTCGGATACGAAGCGTTGCTCCGGCCCGGCGCCAGTTCTCCCATGCCCAATCCCGGGTCACTCATGGAGCTTGCCGAACAGCTCGGAGTGGCGCGGAAACTCGATGTGGCCTGTATTGAAAAAGCCCTTGCGACAACTCCTCAAAACGCCCCGAGACTCTTTGTGAATATTGAAACCGAAACAGTTGCAGATCCTGATTCCCTCCTCCAAGTGGTTACTCTCGCCGAAGGAGCCAAGCAACCTCTTGTCCTTGAAGTGACGGAGCGAGGAACGGTCGCCAACCTCAATATTCTCTCCGATCCTTGTGAGGTGCTGAGAAAAAGAAAGATCGCCCTGGCAGTAGACGATGTAGGAAGCGGTTATGCCTCCATCGAACGTGTCCTGAGCATCAGACCCCAATTTCTGAAGATCGCCATGAGCATTACGCGGAGTGTCGATGCAGACGCGATCCGACGGGTCATGGCCGAATCCATTCTCTATATGAGCGAGCGGATCGGCGCCTCGGTGATTGCGGAAGGGATTGAGACAGAAAAGGAACTCGCAATCCTCAAACGGGTCGGGGTCAAACTCGGACAAGGCTACTATCTTTCCCCCAAACCGTGATACACCCTCATCAAAACTTTTAAAGGAAGAATTTTTTGAGACCGATTGCTTTAAAACGGGGCTGCCGCACTCCTTTTGTTAAAATGGGGAAGGAGTTTGCCTCCATCAATGCGGTGACCCTTTCCGCCGCGCTCATCGATGGGATGCTCAAAAGACAGGAAGTCTCTGAGAAATTCATTCAGCATGTCATCTTGGGGATGGTCGTCCCCGACCCGAACATCTATTCGATTGCCCGCGAGGCGGTATTGGCGTCGCAACTCGATAAAAGCGTAGAAGCGTACAGTGTGTCACGGGCCTGTGCCACATCGCTACAGGCCGCTGCGAATGCCGTATCCTATTACCAGAGTTTTCCGGATGAACCGTCCGTCACTCTTGTAGGAGGGGTTGAATCTTTTTCGTCCACACGACCCGTTCTGACCGATGAAGCTTCAACGTTTTTTAAGGTGTTAAGCAGCAGGGACTCGGTCGGAAAAAAGATCGGGCAGTTTTTCAAAACACCCCTTTCAAAATTTTTTCCTGTCCCTCCGTCGGCGAGAGAGTATTCCACGGGACTTACCATGGGAGAGCATTGTGAATTGATGGTAAAGGAGTTTAAAGTCACGCGGGAACGGCAAGATCGCCTCGCTCTTGCCTCCCATCGCAATGCGGTGCGTGCACGCGAAACCCTCCTACCCCATATAATCCCTATCCAGGGAATAAACCGCGATACCCTTGTTCGTGAAGACACTTCTCTTGAGGCGCTCGCTGCACTTTCTCCTGTTTTTGATCCTGAAAAGGGAACTATCACGGCAGGGAATGCGAGCCCTTACACCGACGGGGCCGCAGCACTCTATGTGATTTCACCCGCACTTGAAGCGCAGATTTCGCCTGATGCCTATCTTTTGGATTACGAGTTTGTTGCCGTCGAACCGAAAGAAGGACTCCTCATGGGCCCCGGCAAATCGCTTCTCAGGCTCCTTTCACGCCATCGCCTTGCATGGCGTGATTTTTCCTACATCGAACTCCATGAGGCTTTTGCTGGCGAGGTTCTTTGCAACATCGATGCCATGAACGATCCGTCTTACCGTGCCAAACAGTATGGTGTCGACTATGATCCTGGTCGATTGGATGAAAAAGACCTCAATCCATGGGGTTCTTCCATCGCTTATGGCCATCCTTTCGGCGCCACAGGGGCGCGCATGCTGAATCAGGCAATGACTTTTCTCAAAAAGGAGAATGGAAAACTGGCGCTTCTTGGGATCTGTACAGCAGGAGGTCTTGCGGGGGGATGCATTCTGAAGGCGGTGTGAAACGTGGAGAAGCAGAGAAGCAAAAAAACAAAGAAGCAGAGATTTTTGGGGGGGAATTCAAAATGCTAAACAAAAAATTGTTTTTTCTGATTCTGTGCCTTGGGTGGACTGCAACCGTTTTCGCCATGGGACAAACTCCTGAAAAACCGAAAACTTCCGGATCAGGAGCACCTCAACAGACTGCAACCGAAAAGGGACCTATGCATGGAAAAACGTTTGGCGAATATGTTTCCCAGAAAGAAGAAGAAACTCCGAAAAGAGAGGAAGGAGAAAATGAACTCCTTGCGCCTGTGGCCAAACCTGTTGCAGCGGTGATCGAAGGGGTGGGGTCCGCCGTGGAACCTCTCTTGGAAGAGAAAGAAATTAAGGATGAAAAGGGAGAGACTCAGGCAACGATCAAACCGAAGGAAGGGAAGGTGCAAGTCGATTTTTAAATGAAGACGCAAGTTACAGAACGTAGTGAATGTAAGTTGCTGTCTGAATTTACCCCGCCTGCTTCGCTTTGCGAAGCAAAGCGGGCGGGGTCAATTCGACCGATGACTTATGTCGTCCTTGTGGGACTCCATAAGTCATGGTCTCATTGATGTTTTCAAAGCGGACCCATTGGCACTTTCGCCTTAATCGGTTGACCCAGGCACTTCACAAGATTCGAGCGAGCGGGCATGAAGTGCTTGATCTCACTGAATCGAATCCGACCCGCTGCCTTTTTCAATATCCTTCCGAGATTGTTAGCGCTCTCAATAACTCTCAAAACCTGAATTATGCCCCTTCCCCAAAGGGAATACTTCGCGCGCGCGAAGCGGTTGTCGCGTACTATTCGGAAAAGGGGATTTCCCTCGATCCTGAACAGATCTTCCTTACCGCCAGCACGAGTGAAGCGTATTCATTTCTTTTTCGGCTTCTCCTGAATCCGAAAGAGCATCTTCTCATCCCACGGCCCAGCTATCCTCTCTTTGAGTATCTTTCCGGATTGAACGATGTTGTCTGCGATGCCTATCCTCTTGTGTATGACGAAGAATGGCGAATAGATCTTGAAGGGATCAAGGAAATTCATCCCAAAACTCGAGCCATCGTCTTGGTGCATCCGAACAATCCGACCGGCTCCTTTGTGAAAAGAGAAGAGAGAACATTCCTGGCGCAGTTGGCGGCGGAAAATCAACTTTCTTTCATTTGCGACGAAGTGTTTTTGGATTATGCGTATCAGAAGAAAGAGTCTCCGGTTTCGACTTTTGCGGGAGAGAACACTGTTCTTACGTTTACTTTGAGTGGCATTTCAAAGATGCTCGGCCTTCCGCAGATGAAACTTGCCTGGATCGTCGTGAACGGGCCGAAGGAATTGCGTGACCCGGCGATCGAACGTCTCGAAATCATTGCAGATACCTATCTTTCCGTCAATACGCCATCGCAAGAGGCCCTCAGTCGGTGGTTTTCGTTTCGCCCTGTCCTTCAAAAGCAAATCCAAAATCGGAGCAGATCAAATCGAAATTTCCTTGTTGAGCAATGTCACAAATCCCCCTGCGAACTCCTCCACGCAGAAGGGGGGTGGTATGCGATTCTCCGGCTTCCTGAAACCAAAAGTGAAGAAGAGTGGGTTTTGGAACTTCTCGCAAAAAAGTTGGTGCTTGTTCATCCCGGCTACTTTTACGACTTCAACGAGGGACCCCGTATCGTTATGAGTCTTTTACCGCCCACCGACCGTTTTAAGGAGGGAGTGGACAGTATATTTAACTTATTGAAATAAAAGTAGTTAGAGATTAAATAAACCGACACAAAATCTAGATATTTACCCTTGTTTTTTCGCCCTTTTTCGGGTACACTTATAGATAACCCAAAAAGGGGCTTTTTCTTTGTCTAGTTTTTCCCAACTTTTTAATAAGGCCATAAGTTATGGAGCTCGAAGAGCGACATAACTTATATGGCCGAATTAATCCCGAGCAACCCTTTATTCCAATAAGGTGCGAGGGAAACGAACTTATGAAACAAATTACATCAATTCCAAATTCCACACTCCGCATTCCACACTCCTCCATAACAAGGATCATCTCCCTCCTTGTGGCAGAGATCTTTCTTTTTTCCTCAGTTCTCCCTGCCTGGGCCCTCGAGACAGATCATTCTCATCTCAGACCTGTGACTGCAAAAGAGGGCGGAATTGGAAAAGCACTTTCTCGCGAACTCAAGACCGATGCGGCGCGGGATGGGGGAGGGATTCCTCTTTCTGCGAGACTTTCCTACATCCTTGAACATCCCGGAGAGACCATCGTGATTCAAGGGATCACTTTCCCTGCCGCATACGAATTTACACTGGGGTGGTTGGAGGAAAGAGATCGTGTCGCTGAATTTTTCAAAATTCATCCTCGTGCAAAAGATGTTTTTCTTTCAGAAGGAGCGAAGAAAACGGCCCTCAAGGACATCCGTTGGATGAGAAAACAGTTATTGAGGAAGGGTCAAACCCGACAAGGAAGATATTTTGTCGATCACGTCGCTCAGGTCGAGGGTAAAGAGCTCTTGCCGTTTCTACGTGTCCCTGACGATGCAACTGTCATTGTAGATCTCGGAGGTGGAACGGGAGGTCTCATGAGTGTCTTGGCTCGTTCTAACCCCATAGCCCGCAAAGGAAAATTGATCGTGGTCGACAATGATGAATATGAAATTGAATGGGGGAGAAGGTTAAGAAGTGAGGAAGACCTACCCATTGAATTTCTCCATCGAAGCGCATTAGACACAAGACTTCCAGCTGGCTCAGTGGATCTTCTCATTTCAAAACAGCTCATCAGCGTTTTCCAGGAAGAAAACCCAGAAGCTGCCATTGGCCATTTCGTCGAGGCGAATCGTATTCTTAAACGAGGAGGTCTCTATTACACCATCGATGACATTGGTGTCGTACCTTTTACCAAAGCACACGCCTCTCGTCACGGTTTTCAATTTGTGATGCAGATTCCCGCCGAAGGTCTTCTCAGTAATCCTCAGTATGCTGTTCTCCTTTGGAAAAAAGTTGCTGATCTTCCAGATAGCGGCGCGGTTTACCCTCCGAAGCCCATTAAAGATGGGCGTAGGAGGGCGCGGGATGGGGGGAGGCGCGGTGAACCAGACCGCTACCCAGGCGACACCCAGATGGAGGCCTTGATCAAAAAACATAAGGCCAATACCTATCGTATCGCTGAGGCCTTAGGAGTGGCCCAAACATCTGCCTCCAATTATATCCATCGCTGGATTGATGTTCATCCTGAGGCTTCTGAACGGGTTCGCCTCAGACGTTGGATCAGTGATCTGAGGGAGGAAGAACGAGAAGCGCGGGATGGGGGAGGTCTTTTGACCAAACGTCTTGTCAGCTTCTTCGCGGGTAGTTGGACGAACTATATCAAGGCGCTCAAAGACAATAAAGATGTGGCCGAAGCCAGTAGAACACTTGAACATGCCGCCGGCGACACTTCCCATGAGACGAGAGAACTCGTTGAACAACTGATCCGATATTCCAGCCAGCTAGACGAACCAGATATTCGAGAGAAACTGTTTCAGATGTGGGATTTCTATAATCAACACGTTCTTATACCCAACAACCTCTATGGGATATTGCCCATTGGCTACGATGACGAGAAAAATTGGTATTTTTATGGAAGTATTCTCTATAAAATCGAATATCAAGAGATCCATCGCATTAATGATAAGAAAAAAGTTGAAGTGCTCTTTGGTCGGAGGTTTTCCAATCCAACAGAGGCAAAAATCCCACAGGCGGGGCACAGTCTTGATGAAATACCGGTGGTATTCATTGATATAGACCAGACACAAGAAACCGTCTCAGCATTCAGAGACACTTTAGAGGGAAATTTGGTTCCCTATGGTATTCCCGAAGTCGCCGAGTGGATTCGTAATACTTATCGAGACTGGAATGATGAGCAAATTTTAGAAGAGGTTAAAAATAACACTGTTATCCATGAATTAGCTCACCAGGCCTTCAATGAGATGAAGTATCGCTATATCCGGGAAGATGGCTTCGGTATCTCACCAAAAGTGTGGAGGCAAATGCAACTATATGAGAGCGATCTCATTGAACAAGAAGTAGGAGCTTATCTGGTGGAAATGGCTCTGATACGTGACCCCGTATCTGTACTTGAGATTCTTATCCAGCCTTTTGTAGAAGGTCGTCCGGAAAAAGAATCTTACGTGGGACAATACCTCTTCAATCGTCTGAGTGGGAAGAAAGTAGGCGACCCATGGGTGGAGAGAGGAAAAAGGGATGACATCATTCGTCTTTTTACTGATTTGACCGCGTCCCCTCTTCTGGGCCAGCGTGCCGATCAAATTTTAAGGGAGGACTTCTCGAATTTTAACCTACCTACGTTCGTCAAGCTCGACGATCAAGACGACGCGGCGCAGGATGGTGCTGCACGACAAGAGGCGCTTGAAAGAGGAAGAACGTTTATTCGAGACTTTAGGGAAAAAACAAAAGCTCCTCAAGAGATCAAAGAGGGGGGCCGATGGGTTTATCCCGTTCCCGATGAGGTTTGGGATACACTTACAGAGGATGACATTATCCTCCTTCCGTATCTTTACGAGATTCAATTGGAATATGGACGGCTTTTTGTTACGCAGAATCAACCCAAAGGAGGGACACTTGATTTTCCCATCACGGCCGAATTCATTAAGAAGAACCAAGACCCACGGCACATCCATGATGAATATGCAACAGCCGAAGGGATTTATGAAGGACGGAAATATGAAATTCCATATAGCATTGTATACGCAGAAGGGTTGGGTAGAATCGCTGCACTTCTTGAGGAGGCGGAAAATCTTATAGAAGATCCAGATACGAAAGAGTATCTAAGAGCCAATCGAGATGCAGCGCTTTGGAATACCTGGGAAGCGCGGGATCATGTGTGGATGAAGACCTATACGCGGGCCAGAGAAGAAGGAAGACTTCCTTTAGGTGGCTCGAGACTTCGCTATTTCTTCGGCCCCTATGAGGCCCAGATAGGAAAACGGGGTGCGTTTAAAGCGGTGATAGGCATTATAGATCCTGTCCTTTCCGAGGAGGCCTCTCGAATTGATAGTTTGCTTCCGTGGTATCTGGAGAAGCATGGCTTTCCTCAGAAAGGAAGAGAAACAACCATGCATACATTTGCCATCTATGTTCCTTTTGTATCCGGAAACAAGGCTGCCGCATCAACGCTTCCGAATTATGCATCCGCGAAAGAGGCTTGGGGTCAGTCCGTTCATCACTCTATCTCAGTCATCCATGGGGCTCATGATGAGTTTGCTTTTCCAATGGCTCAGCAGATTTTGGACAGTTCGCAGCTAAAGTATGTCTCGATACCGGGCGCACTTCGATTTATTATGCTCCATGAGTTTAGCCATGGAGCAGTTCTTTTATCGGAACAGCGTCGTAAGGCATTACAAGATACCCTTGACGAAGAGAGAACAAGTTACTTTTATATTATCAATGAATTAAATGCGGACCTTTCGTTTTATAAAGGGATTGAAAATTTTCGGGAACTCTGGCCAAGCCCCAATGATAGGCGGGAAATTTTAACAAGGTTTTTCATAGGGTCTTTTATCGCTCTTTATACGACCCTTTCAGGAAAAAGTGAATTCAATAGACGTTATCTTTCAGAACGAACAACTACTCTTCAATATTTAATTCAGGAAGGGCTCATCCGTTTTGACGAAGAAAGGTTTCATCTGGTCTATGAGACAGATTCCGAGCTGGAGCGATTTGAAGAGGCGATCAGACGTTTCTCGAAAGAGATTTTTGCCGTCCTTTTGAAAGGGGATATTCAGGAAGTCGAAAAATACATCGGAGACCCGAAGCGTTATGAAATCTACCGTCCCATTTTGGACAAGATTTTTGACAGCCAAAACATTACGCCGGAAAATCGCCAAGAATACTGGAGGCGGTTTGAGCATCTCGTGAGGGAAGGTGATTTCAAAAATTACGTCGAAGGCCCCCAATCCGCCGCCGACGGCGCGGCGCGGGATGGGGGAGACAAACAGCCTGTGCAATGGGTCGATGTCAATAGTATTTTCAGCAGCAAGCCACGTTCTTTTCAACTTACTGTGACAACACAGGAAAGGGCGATGCTTGAGAAATCTCTTTTCCGTTCACTTCGTAGTGCTGGCCAATTAATCGAATTGGGCCCCGGAATCCAAAGGAAATTATATCGTTTGGTCAGGAAAGGGGGTTACCGAGGCCCTTACTTTGCGATTGATCTTCAATACCTCCCTCCTTTCGAAGAAGATGGCGGGTATTTTTCGCCCATTGAGGGTGACATTTTTGACCGTAACTTTATGAATAACCTTATTCTTCGTGGAGAAACCCCAACCGTCATCCTTTCTGATAGCGCATTATGGCTTCTCTCAGATCCGGGGCCCCATGGAACGCTTCGTGAGAAAGTGAGAAAGTGGGTGCTGTCTAAAAAGCCATACAAGGTGTTGATCCGTGAATTGGCAGATTTATTATCGCACTATCCAGCTGACCTTCAAATTCATAGAGGTCCTACAGGTGCAAAGGATGATCAACTTAAACAGATGATGGTCAACCGTGGTTGGACGACCATTGAATTAAAAGGTGAAAAAGGCCTTATGATATGGATTTTCTTACGGCCCAACGGAAAAGTCAGTTCGGATGTCGCAGAATTCCTAACGCATCTCAAGCAAGATCGACGCTTCACGGAAGACGACGCGGCGCGGGATGGGGGAGAGAAAAAATGGCCCACCTATTTAAGCCCTCATCCTACCGAAGAGGAATTAATGCGCGCCTCTGTGAGCTATGAACTTGAAGACGAACTCTATAGCGGAAAAACGCAGGAGATTCTCCGAGACAATGCTGCACGCTTTGGCGGTTTTAACCTTCTAGAAATTAAACCAGAATCTCTCCAACGTCTCCTGAGTACAAAACGGCCGATCGATCAGAGAAAAATTGACGCTCTCTCCATAGCGTATCAACAAGGGGTGAGGCTCCAACCTACCGTCATCGAAGGAGTGAGTTCTTCTGGAGAACTCATCTTCCTCGATGGAAATGTGAGGGCTTATCATGCGGTAGCCAATCGCCTCCCTCTTTATGCCTATGTGGGAAACTCTATCCTCAAAGAAGTTAAGAGAGCACTTCAAGGCCTCCCTCCAACAGGTCAAAAGCCGGGAGGGGCGAGCTTTAGGTGCAAAGAAGGAGAAGCATTCCGGATTGGGGACCTTCGCCTCCAAGTCAGCCGTCTGGGTAAGGAGGAGATTACTCTCCATGTTGAGCGTGAGGGCCAGCCGGTGACGGATCTCCATATCCCTTTAAGAAAATTATGGGACTCACGCTCCAAAGATCTCAAGGCAGAAGGGAGAGATGGACGAGCACATCCCTTCCGGATATGGGCGGAGTGGATTAGCGATAAACAAGCCTATCTACTCGTTCAGGCCCGGCGAAAAGTATCCGTCGATCGAGAAGAAATTTACCTCCGACAGCGAGACGACAGCGAGACGGCGCGGGATGGGGGAGAATTGGTTCTGCAGGCGGATGCGTTTGCTCGAAAGTGGCGATCGGTCGACCCGACATTGGAAAGAATCGTATCTATTTCACTGGGGGGCGCTATTTACGATGTGACCACTCACGGTTTTGATCTCTCGAATTTGACATTTCAGGGAGGTCCAAAAGGCGACCATTGGCCTTTGGAATACACAATAGATAGCGAAGCGTTAGAAAGTATTTTTGGAAATCTTATTTACAATGCTCTTCATGCCATGGCGGAGAGTCAAAATCGCATTCTTACAGTTGAAACTGGGAATGAGGGGGGTTATTTGTTTGTACGTATTTCCGATACAGGACACGGGATTTCACCTGAAGCCCTTTCCAGAATTTGGTCTTATGCATTTACGAAGAAGCCGACTGGGATTGAGGGAACGGGTCGCGGCTTACCGATTGTCAAACAATTTGTGGAGATAAATGGTGGAGAAATCACCGTAGAAAGCGAAGTAGGTAAAGGAACTACCTTTACCGTACGATTCCCATTTTCGGATCCTCTCTCTGATATTTTCTCCACCCCTGACAGCGGCGCGGCGCGGGATGGGAGTGCCAAAAGGGAAACCGAAGCATCAGCATTATTCATCAAACACTGGGAAACCTTACTGACAACTCCTTTGCCCGAAGAAAAAACAGCCCTTTTTGATTTGCGAGAGAGTATATACGCCATGGAAAGGGGCATCAGCGGATTCTTGGGGGGACAATTTATAGAACATTGGGATGATCCAAACCCGATTCAAGCCAGCAAAGATGCCGTTATGTTTGAAGCGTATGGAAGAAAACTTAAGTCAAGAATTCAAGAAATAGACCAGAGGCTCGGACTTGAAATAACACTGAGAGTGGATGAAACGTATGTCAAAGCTACTGTGAGGGGTCATGAACTGTTTTTAGAAGCACCTTTACCGGAGGATCCCTATGCGCTTGAAGCAATACCCATGCTGTTAATAGACGCGATGGCTGAACTGAATCAAATAGTCGGCGATGTCATAAGAAGTGAGTGGTCTACTGCTGACAATGCCCGCATCAAAGAAAGGCTTGCCGAACTCTCAGAGGGAGCTGATTTTAAAGGAATCAGTCATAGACTCAACGAAAAACTCACTCTCGTTGACAAAATGCTTGAGCAAAAGAAAGGCGCGCAGGATGGGGGAAGGAAGTTAGCAGCGTCTTGGGGCCCCATGCGTGTGAAGATCACACCAGAAACCCGGGCGCGTTTTGATCAGCTGTCAGCCGGGATTTATCCAGAGGAGATCTTAAAGCGTCTTCGAGAGGAGAGGTATGATCCTATTATGGTCGGTTATGAACATAAGGATCTTTCGAATCTCCCAGAGATTCAACGACTCTTCCAACGGATTCGCCGAGAAAATCCCGGTCGCACCCTAAAAGTTGCCCTTGAAATTGTTCCCCCAAGCCGGTTGCAAGACATTCGAGAACTTCTTTCCGACGGAGAGGTCGACGCGCGCAAGACATTTCGGTCGAAATTACATCACTCGGGGGCGCTTGCCCTCTGGTTACTTGCGGAAGGGTTTGAGGTCATCCCGATCGAACATCCAGATGTCAAAAGTTGGATTCGAGATGATAAAGCGCTTCGACTTTACGAAGACTGGAATGGGGAGAGCGCCAAGGCCGAAGCACATCAGGAATCTTTCACGGCCATTCGACGGGATATTCAGGGATTATCACTGATGGACAAGGAACGTCCAGATATCCTTTCGGTCGGTGTGATGCATGGTCTTAAGTATGATTTACTCCTCGGTCGAAGTGGTGAACGGAGCTTCTACTTATTGGAAAAACCGCTGGATGAAACGACCTGGAAGACAGTTTTGGATATTTGGGAGAGGGTTCATACGGACTATCGACGACCCTCTCAAAGCCCTCACGAAACAGGGGATCGCATAGAGGCCAAAGACGGCGGCGCGGCACGGGACCGAGAAGCCGAAAATCTTGCGAAAACCATCGAGTTTGAAGTGAGCGCGTTTCACGAAACGTTGAAGCTTGGACCGTTACTCGGCGGGAGGAAAGAAGCGTTAAGACATCGCGACCGTGCCCGAGAAGTCGGAGAAGATCTCCTTACTCTCAGACGGAGGGGATGGGTTCCTCACGAGTCGATTCAGGGGTTGGTGGCAGGGGCGTTCAGTAAGTTAGGAAACGCGTTCTCTGGGGGAGACCTCCGGAGACAAACCCACTTTAACGAAATGGAACGCGGCCGTTTGGAACAGGCCCAGGCTTTCTACGAAGCTGCGTTGAGCCTGAGACCGGCTTGGGATAACTACCATCGTCGGCGGGATGAAGAGAATCTTTTTTGGGTGGGAGAAGCGCTTCAAAGACCTCTGGAGTTTATTTCCCGTCGCTTTCCTTTTGACAACGAGAGCGCAGAGGATGGAGGAAAGAAGAGGGACGCTCAAACTTCTATTTCTGACAGTATTCTCGGGGGAATGGAGAGGGGCTTATATTTTCTTCAGGGATTGAACCAAAAAGTAAATCCTACCGCTGCGAGGGAGGTTCGAAAGGAAATCCGGGAAATGATCAGGTGGTTCGCGAAAACCAAGCGAGACATTGAGGCAAAAGGCCTTCAGGCTGTTCTTCGCGATTCATCCCTTTCTTTGAAAAGAAGGAAGAACTTTTTAAAACAGGTTAAACTTTTTGAAGACACTGCAAGTCGCCTCTTAGGCCAGAAGGTCGCAGTAGACCGAAATCGCCTCTTTCTCCTTCCGAACGATTCTCCTTGGTTTCGCTATTTTTGGGGTTATCAAGAAGTGGCTTTTTATGTCTCACATCCCACTGAAAAAGGGTTCATTGTCATCGTTGATCAGAATTTCATTGAGAAGCAGCTGAAGCAGAAATTACACTTAAGAAAGAAAAGTGCATTGACAGCGGCAAAAAGACAGATTCTTTTTCATGAACTTTGGCATTTGGCCGGAATCAAGCCGCGCCAGAGCGTCTTGGGGGTTTTCGTTACGGAAGGGGTGGCGGATTATCTGACGTCAGTCACTTTACGAATGACCAGCAAATCTTCTGATGACCAACTACTTCCCCATGAACCAAACCTCGCCTTTGTGGAAGAAGTAAGCAGGCATTTGGGGCCCAATTATATCACCCGTGCCCGAGTCCTTTATCATGTTTATACGACTGGAGATGTACAACCGCTCCGGGAGGTTTTGGGTAAAAAATATAAGATTTTAGAAGACGTCCTCAGAGACGTGGAATCTTTACAGGGGATGTGGGGAAACGGAGAAGGTCTGCCCTCTCTGGTCCTTGAAGACCCTACTTTTGGAGAAAAAGAATATCAGGCGCTTCACGTGATCTTTGGCATGGTCCAAAGGACAGGACAAAGAATCAACGAAGCCTTTACGCAAAAGACCGATCCGTTTGATAAAATCTCCCCCCAACTTTTTACAAGTCCCAAAGGGCCTTTGAAATTATTTCGGTTTTTCTTCAGTGATGGATTAAAACCTGAACGGGTGATGCATTTGACCAAAGAACTGGCTCGCGGTAAAAAGACTCGTGGAGAAATCAGGGAGGTATTGCTGAAATTAACGGATCGGGCGACGCGTCGGACCGTCAAAGCCTATACCGCCTTCGAGAGTACTCACGCGCGGGATGGGGGAGCGCATTATCTCGATCTTCCCGAAGCCCGCCACGAAGAGATTCATCACCCTTCCCTCGAACTAGTCCCTCTCCTCAGTCCATAACTCTTCCCCAACATTTCTCTGCTGACCCTGTTTGCGCCGTGGTTCCCACGCTCCCGCTCAAGAGATTCGGCAGCGGGTTGTATTCCAAGATTCGGTTGATGTGTCCTCGCCTCATCTGCTTCGCGGTCGGTGGGAAACCGCGTCGCTTTCAGATGCAAATAAATACTTGACAAAGTGTATTCCATACACTATACTTATTGTAAGGGATACACGATTTGGTACAAAGTACAAGGTAAAAGGGGATAGGAGTGGTACGGGATACATTTGACCGTCATGCGTTAACCGTTGATATTGTTTTAGTTACGATTCACAAAGGGATCCTCAAGGTCCTTTTGGTGAGGCGCGATAAAAGCCCATTTCTGGGGAGATGGTCGCTTCCCGGAGGGCCGGTCCAGGCGCAGGAATCGGTGGATGAAGCGGCGCTTCGTTTGCTTCAAAGGGAAACGCAGATTGGCAATGTGTATCTTGAACAGCTCTACACCTTCGGGGAACTGAAGCGAGATCCGAGGGGAAGGGTTATTACGGTGGCCTATTACGCCTTGGTGAATGAAGATCGTTTTCGAGTCGGGCCTCACTTGAACGGAGATGGAACACACATTTTCTCGGTCCATCGCGTTCCTCCCCTTGCCTTCGACCACCAAAAGATTATTAGTTATGCGCTGGAGAGACTCCGGCACAAGGTCAATTACACCACGATCTGTTTTCAGCTTTTGCCGGAGAAATTTACCCTATCGGAACTTCAGAAGGCGTATGAAGTGATTCTCGATCAGAAGCTGGACAAGCGGAATTTTCGGAAAAAAATGCTTCAGCTCAATATCTTGAAAAGAACAGGGGAGAAAAAGACTGGCGGCCCGCAGCGGCCTGCGGAGTTTTATTCGTTTACCGAAAGCAAAGTGTTGAAATTACAGGAGCGGGGGATTTTGATCCCGTTTTAAATGAAGCCCGAACTTATGGAGCAAAGCGACATAAGTTCTTCGGCTGAATTTAACCCTTGACATTTTTCGGTATCAAGAAACATCAAAATGTCAAGGGTCAATTCGCACCTTCAGAGATGCGATTCAGAGGAGATGGACTTGCGGCATTTTGCGATGCCGTAAGTCCAGTGCTTATTGATGGCCAAACAGCTTTTTAACACGATCGAAGAAGAGGTCAAGGCTCTTAAGGAAGAGAGGGGAGCGATCATCCTCGCCCACAATTATCAGGCGGGCGAGATCCAGGATGTCGCGGACTGTTTGGGGGACTCTCTTCTCCTTGCGCAAGAGGCGGTGAAATCCTCCGCGAAGGTCATCCTTTTTGCAGGCGTCCGCTTTATGGCAGAGACAACGAAAATCCTCGCTCCTGAAAAAATGGTGCTTCTTCCAGACCTTGAAGCGGGCTGTTCTCTGGCGGATATGATTACACCGGAAGATGTCAGGCGATGGAGAGAAGATCATCCAAAAGGGGTCGTTCTTGCTTATGTCAACACCTCTGCCGCGGTCAAAGCGGAATCCGATTATTGCTGCACGTCCACCAACGCCGAGCGGGTGCTCCGGGCCATACCGGAAGATAAAGAGGTTCTTTTCATCCCGGACTATTTCCTGGGAAGTTACCTCAAGATGAAAACAGGGCGCAACATCCACCTCTGGAAAGGCTATTGTCCCGCGCACGCCCTGATTGACCCTGACCGCATCGTTGCGCTCAAGAAGGAACACCCGGCTGCGGAATTTGTGATGCATCCGGAATGTGGCTGCCTTATCAAATCGATACATTTGGCAGACCGGGTGACCTCAACCGATGGAATGATTCGGTACGTCCATGAGTCTCCTTCCAATGAATTCATCATTGCCACGGAAACAGGAATTCTTCACCGCATGCGGAAGGAGAACCCCCAAAAGACCTTCTATGCGGCAGGGGAGAATGCCGCTTGTTCCCATATGAAGCGGAATTCTCTTGAAAAAATCGTTCATTCCCTCGAGCGACTTGAATATCAAATTGAAGTTCCCCCAGAAATCGCGAAGCGTGCCCTCCTTCCTTTACAAAGGATGATGTCCCTCGGTTAAAAAATGTAGATTTTTATTCTCTAATTCCTTATAGTATACAGAATACATCCATGATGACCTATCGTTTGCTGCTTGTCTTGATTCCGGTTCTTCTCGCCAGTTGGGGTGCCGCTGCCTTTGTGACCCCTTTTCTCCCCTTTCCTTTTTTTCGCGTTTTTGACCGCTGTCTTCTCGTCCTCGCAATGCTCGCGGTTTTTTTCTTTCAGAGGAAGGTGCGGAAAAAGTCCTTCTCCGAACTCGGCCTGGACGGCAAAGGTAGAATTACGAAAGATCTTTCTGGAGGGGTCGCTTTCAGCCTCATTTCTTTTCTCGTGATTACCCTCGTCAGCCTTCTTTCCGGGTTCAGTGTTTTGGCGTATCATCCCCCTCATCTGAGGAAAATTTTCAATTATTTTCTCGCGAGTATCCTAACCGCTTTTTTCGAGGAATTTTTCTTCCGAGGATGTCTTTTCCAGACACTGAGAGATGATTTTTCTCCCTCGTGGAGCATCGTGATTTCAAGCGCGGTCTACTCTCTTGTTCATTTCGCCCGTCCTTTTTTCACAGGGTCGCATGATTTATCCCTTTTCTATACAGAATTCTTCGGCCTTTTTCTGTTCGGTGTTCTCCTCTCTTATGCCCGCCTTCGCACCGGGTCCCTCTTTCTTGCCATGGGGCTCCACGGGGGATTTGTCCTCTTCCTCAAAATGGACGGGATTCTGGTGAACCGGCTGATATGGAATCCTGCTTGGATATTTGGAGAAGAGCGCCTGATCGGAGGGATTGTCACTTGGTCTATCTTCCTGGTGGCCGTCCCTTGGATCAAAGGGTTCACCCGAAACCATGGGGGAGAGGGTGTCAAGAGCAAACCGTAACTTTATTCAAATAAAAAAGTTGTGGACTTTTTCCTCTTTTTTTGATATACTACGCTCCAGCTGTAAAAAGGCTTCGCTACTGTTTGAAAAAGGGAGGTAAAGCGATGACCGATTTAAACTTTTTGATCAAGGAACCTGTGATGGCGATGTTCGTGAAGATTTGGAGCTATGTCCCGAATCTCGCTGCGGCCTTGGTGATTCTTCTGGTGGGGTGGATTGTTGCAAAGGTTGTGGCAGCCGCTGTGGAAAAAGTACTTGAGATTTTGAAAGTGGACATGGCGGCCGAGAAGGCGGGTTTGAATGACATTCTCGCCAAAGGGGATGTGAAAAAGTCTTTTTCCGAAATATTGGCTTCGATCGTCTACTGGTTGGTTGTCCTTGTGGTGATTGCCACAGCCGTTCAACCGCTTCGCCTGACGGTCGCCTCGACACTGATCTCGAGACTCATCGATTATATCCCCAATCTTATCGCGGCAATCTTTGTCCTGATATTTGGAGGACTCCTATCGAGCTTTGGGGGAAGTATTGTTCAAACCGCCGCCGGAAATGCGAAGATCCGGCATGCCAAGACTCTGGGTCAAACGGTACGGATGGTTATTCTGATTTTATCCATCACCGTCGCCCTGGAGCAGCTCCGGATCGGGCTGATCATCGGCCTTGCCGTGAATATTCTTCTGGCAAGCCTCGGGCTCGGTTTTGCCATCGCGGCAGGGCTCGGATGCAAGGATCTGGTGGGCCGCTGGATAACGAACTTCGTGAACAGCCTGAAGCCGTGAGTGGCATGATTTTGTCTGCTTGAAGAATAGGGAAGAAGAGGGGGTGGTTGTGAAATCACCCCCTCTTTTTTTAATGAGCACGTGACTTACGGAGCAAAACGAACGTAAGTCACTGCGCGAATCAACCCTTGACATTTTATTGGATTATTAGAACACTACAAAATGTCAAGGGTCAATTCAGCCAGCGAATTTATGTTCGCTGGCGCTTCATAAATTCGGGCTTCATTGATGAAACAGAACGACGGTTCTTATACCACAAAAGACAGGCTCTTTATTGAGGCTGATCCTGACGAGGTCTACAACACGCTCCTTGACTTTAACAATCGCCACCTCTGGTGGAAAACGAACCGGGCGAGACTCCTCAATGAGGGAGAAGCGAAAGAAGGAGCGCATGTCGCGATCACCGGACGACACTGGATCTTCCCGGTTCACTTTCTCATGCGTATTCGAAAACTTGAGAAAGGGCGTCTGATCCGACTTGAAGCGGAGAAAGGGCCGATTCGGGGGATCTGTGAATGGCAGATCGAACCGAAGGAAAGAGGTGCTTGGGTGTGTCTTGCATGGGAAGGTGTTCGGCCGAATGGCGTTGCCGCAAAACTTCTCTTCGCGATGACGGGAGATCGTAAGCACAGCCAGCATGCGGCGCTCGGCCTTGCCGGGCTCAAGGCCTATTTTTTCAGCCAGAGATTCCAAAAGAAGTCATAACTCCATATGGCTTGACAAAGGCCGCGTCGTCGTTATATAATCTTCTCTAATTTCGAAGGAGGGTTCCATGCCGTACGTCATTACTGAAAAATGCCTTGGGGAACGCTATGGGGTCTGTGTCGCTGTTTGCCCGGTAGACTGCATTCATCCCGGCGACTACCAGGGTCAGGCCTTTATGATCATCCATCCGGATACCTGTATTGATTGCGGGGCCTGTCTTCCGGAGTGTCCCATCGGGGCGATTGTTGAAACAGTGGATAAAGACCCCGCGTATGGGAAGATTAATGCGGACTTGGCACCCTCTTTTAAAAATAATCCAAAAGTGCCGGAACGGCCGAAAAACGACCCTCCTCACAAACCGACGAACAAACTTGTCTAACCTGTTTTGTATGAACAGGTTCCGGATGTCCCCTCACGCGTGAGCGTCGTAGAAGGAAATGACTTTTCAGATTGACATTCGGACCCTCTTTGTGGTATACTTTATTCTGAAGAGCGTCGATAAGTTTACCTTTGAAGCCGTTTGAGCTTAAAGACACACGCTTAAACGGTTTGTTTGTAATTTGGAGAAACGATGAACCTTAAAGAAATTAAGTGGCCGACACTTGTGGCGATCGGTCTCATTCATTTGGGTGTGCTGCTTGCCCCTTGGACCTTCAGCTGGAAGGCGCTTTTTTTATCCATATTCCTTTATTGGCTGACGGGATGTCTTGGAGTCACCTTAGGCTATCACCGGTTTTTTACCCACCGCAGTTTTAAATCTCCTAAAATCGTCGCTTACCCTCTGGCGCTCGCCGGGGCATTAGCAGGGCAGGGAGGACCGATCTCATGGATTGCGAATCATCGCAAGCATCATCAATTCTCTGACAAAACAGGAGATCCCCACTCGCCGCGGGATGGTTTTTTCTGGTCCCATATGGGATGGCTCTTCAAACGGAGTGAGATGGACGAACCCTCCATTTATAGAAAGTATGTCCCGGACTTAGCCCAGGACCCCTTTATCCGATTTCTCGATCGATATGATGGTCTTTTCGTCATTCTTTTGGCGGCGGCGCTCTATTTTTGGGGAGGACTTTCGTTTCTCGTGTGGGGAATTTCCGTGCGAATGGTATTTCTTTATCACAGCACCTGGTTCGTGAATTCTGCAACCCATAAATGGGGATATCAAACCTTCAAAGTGAACGACAATTCCCGCAATCTCTGGTGGGTGTCCTTGCTGGCATTTGGAGAAGGGTGGCATAATAACCACCATGCATTTCAGTCCTCTGCGCGCCATGGACTCCGCTGGTGGGAGTTCGATCTTACCTACCTCACGATCCGTTTCCTCGGCGTTCTCGGTCTTGCAAGACAGATTAACGTCCCGACCTAATCCTCTTTCTGCTATAATAAGGATGTGCGCACGTATGTCGCCGCGATTCTTCTTTTAGGAGTAGCGCTGTCCCTCTACGCCAATACGCTCGGTGGCGGTTTCATCTGGGACGACGAGTTTCTGATTGAAAAGAATCGCTACCTTGAGAGTTGGCGATACCTTCCTGACATTTTCCAAAGTTCCCTGCATGCCTTTGCACCGGTTCAGAGTAATTACTACCGTCCTCTCCAGACGGTAAGCTACCTTCTGGATCGCACACTCTGGGGCGATGGGTTATGGGGCTATCATCTCACCAATATTTTTCTTCATGGACTGGTCGGCGTCGCCCTTTACCTCTTTGGGCTGGCGCTGGGGATAGGATCCCTTTCTTCTTTTTGGATCGCGCTTTTTTTCACCGCTCATCCCCTGCATACCGAAGCGGTGAGCTATCTTTCTGGGAGGGCGGATTCCCTCTCCGCTCTTTTTATCCTTCTTTCTCTTCTCTGCTTCCACCGTTTCCTTAAACGCAACTCTTTTAGAACGTACCTTTTTTCGTTCAGTTTTTTCCTCTTGGCACTTCTTTCAAAAGAAATTGCAGTTACTCTCCCATTTTTGATCCTCCTCCTTTTGTGGCATGAAAAAAGGAAAAAAAACTGGGAACTCCTTTTTCCTTTCTTTCTGCTTCTTTTCCTCTATGGGGCTCTTCGGCTGACACTCCTTGATTTTAGGGGGGCCGCCCCATTTCAAGTCCAAAAAACAGACGGAACGTTTTTTGAGCGCGGAAAAGTCGGTCTTCAGAGCCTTCTCTTATATCTGAAACTAATCCTTTTTCCTTTCCCACTGTACATGGAACGGCGCATTCCTTATCGGGGATCTTTTTGGACAGTTGATTCTGTGCTGGGAGTATGCGTACTCCTTTTTTTTTGGGTCATCGCGAAGGGCCGAACAGAGAAGCGGAAAACGCTCTTTGGGTGGGGGTGGTTTTTGATCCTTACGCTTCCGAGTTCAAGTCTTTTTTTAAGGACAGATCGGATCGCAGAACATTTTATTTACCTGGCTCTCTTTGGGCTGTTTGTGGCGCTGATTCCCGCGGGCCTGATGTCTTTCTCTTCTTTCGAGAGGGGAGAGTGGAAAAGGGGGGTGGGAGGAGCGGCAGGCGCTCTTTTGATTTTATATTTTTCGACCCGCACCTACACTCAGAATAAGATCTGGAGCGAGCCCCAAAAGTTTTATGAAAATATCTTGGCGCATGTGCCTGAAAACTGGACTGCCCTGAATAATTTAGGAGCCCTCTTGGAGAAGAAAGGAGATCGGGACAGGGCAGGTGCCCTTTTAAGAAAGGCGATTCGCCTCGAACCTCACCGGCCCGAATCCCACAGCAACCTCGGTACCCTTTTGCTGAAAAAAGGGGACTTGAACGGTGCTATGGAAGAATATCGGGAAGCACTCC
>Ga0105164_10000821_pt1 | contig 20471 bp, 26 predicted proteins | sample VDWuncwatermetaG_FD_89674 | JGI IMG/M metagenome (GOLD analysis project Ga0105164, IMG submission 89674) | Wastewater microbial communities from Netherlands to study Microbial Dark Matter (Phase II) - VDW unchlorinated drinking water | ecosystem: Environmental > Aquatic > Freshwater > Drinking...
GGTGGCATGTTCGCTTCGCTCACCCCGCCGTTTTTGAGCATGCTCAGAAATATAGCACCTTCCTTGTTCTTATGGTGGACGTTGTCCACCGGTCAATAGACCGGTGGTATATTTCTGACATATAAAGAGTTGTGAACGCATCTATCGCGTCGTCAACGATGGATTGGGGAAAAACTTTACGCTAGAGGACCTTCGCAAGCTTGCCGAACGGGTTGCGAAGGAGATACTCAAATTCAAGGACGATGAACGCGAGCTTTCCGGACCGGATTGGAAAGAGTTTCAGCGGCTGGATCCGAAGCTCGCTGATGACATAAGCTATTTCTCGCGCAATCACGATGAGCGATGGACGCAGATTACCCTATCGAAAGTCGATCCTGATCGGCCAGCCGCCGGAAATCTTGGAGAGGTCCGGTATGAGCTTGAGCTTGTCATGCGGGCCACCGCTGACTTCATCAAGAAATTAGGCGAGCTTGCTGGACGATTGTGATCTCCGCTTAATGTTAGGCCCGTTCTTCTTCCTTTCGCTTTTCCCCGCCATTCGTCCGCCACGCCTCAAGCTCGCGAACAATCTCTTCGCATCCTTTTCTTTTTCGTAGGTAGCCAACGAGATTGCTGTACGCCTCTCGCGCTGTTGCGACAACATCAGGATGGAATCGGTGTTGTCCTGCAGGATAATGCGAGGAGAAATAAAGTATCGTCGCCATATCTGCCGCAGCACCGATTGCGGCATTGCCGCACATACCGCCCAATGCCTCGATGACTTCATGTTTGGCGACAATGCTCGGATCCTGCCGCCATGCCAGCCGTAGCGAGCGGATAGCCACTGTCCTGTCGATATCATTCCGATATCGTATCTCGCCAAGCACAAACGCTGCTTCATGGCGAACGATGGGGTCAGTATGATGAAAAAGGATTTCTGCGGCCTCTGTCAATGTACGGAAGTAGGTTCGCTGATCCTGATTATCTCGCCCGAGCATCCGGTTGGTACCCCGTCGCGTGTACCGGCCAATTCTTCGTTTCTCGCCGTCATCGATTCCGCTTCTTGCGGCCACCAAAGTGTCTAAGGAGTATTCTCGTTGCATGGTCCACCTATTCTATCCATAGCATTGGATCAAACCGATTGGATACCGTTTCCCCGCAAGATAATCCTCCACGATCATCCGATTCACCCTGCCATCCCGTTGCTGGACGAGTGGCATCTTCTTGAACTCCTCAAACGAGATCCATCGCACGTCGAGTAGATCTGGTGGACAGCGCAGCTCACCGCTCATCACCGATGCCAGAAAGATGATCTTGATCACGTTTGCGTTTTCTGGAGGCCGGTGCGGGTGCTGGTACACGCCAAGAAACGCTTCAAGTTTCACGTTGAAACCACTCTCCTCTTCCATCTCCCGCTTTGCTCCGTCGAGGATGGTCTCGTCGCCTTCAAGATGGCCGAGCGTCAGGTTCCACAAGCCCATGATGCCGGCTTTCTTCTCCTTCACCATGACGAACTTGCCATCTTTTACGATGAGACCGCCGACAATAACTTTAGTAGTCATGTTGTTTTTATATCTTTAATAATCTTTTCAAAAAGCGCATCGAAGGTTAGATATCCAGCATGTGCATTAAAGTGGCCTGCTTGCGGGATAAAGGTAAGTTGTGTTCCTAATCGCCGCGCCAACTGCTCTCCATTTCCCAGGCACACATAGGGATCATTGTCAGAATGGAATACATGGAATTTCTTTGCGTGTGATTTAATTTTTTCCCAATCAAATGGATGAGCAATGAACAATTTATCGCCATCGTAATTTTTTATTGGCAAAACACCGATTGGTGTTGCAATAAGGTATGCAGCTTTAATCATAATGTTATACTTTTCCAAAACTCTAAGCAAAAAAGCTCCACCCAGACTATGACCGACTAAAATTGTGTCCGGGATGTATGCTTCTTTATACTTCTCAAAAACGTTAAACCAATTACGGAGAGTTTGGTTCTCCGGCGTTGGGAATTGAGGAACAATTACCCTGTGACCTAGAGATTCAAGTTTTTCTTTTAACCAGGGAAACCAATTCTCTTCCGGGTATCCATCTGTTCCGTGAAATATAAATACATTCGTCATTGATTCACCAGATGCTTAAATCTTAATAAAGCTTTCGTATCCCAGGACTTAATGAGGATTGATTACTTTTTCTCTCATGACCATCTTCCCATCAACAACACTGTCGCATACATCATTCCCATTCGCCGAATAGACGATGTTCGAAACAATATTCTTCGTCGTCGCCGGCAGCAGATGCGGCGCGAGATCGATCGTGATGATATCCGCCTTCTTGCCCGGTTCGATGCTGCCAATGTCATCGAATCCAAGACATCGCGCACCATTGATCGTCGCCATATCCAGCACTTCTTGTGGCGTGATCACTTTCGGATCCCAGCGATGCTGCTTGTGCAGCAAGGGCGTCACCTTCAGCTCCTCGAAAAGGTCAAGGTTGTTGTTGCTCACCACGGAATCCGTGCCCAAGCCAACAACAACTCCTTCCTGCATCATCTCGACCAATGGCATGACGCCGCCGGACGCGAGCTTCATGTTCGAGATGGGATTATGGCTTACCTTGGTCCTGCTCTTCGCTATCAGGCGTATCTCCCCTTTGGTGATCCAGATGCAGTGCACAAGCAACGTTTTCTCATCCAAAAAGCCGATGCTGTTAAGGTATTCTATCGGCAGCTTGCCGGTCTTCTGCTGGATGTCAAAGCGTTCCTTCCGTGTCTCACCGACATGCAGGCGGCGGAGAATGGTATATTTCTCGCTCAATGCGATGACTGCCTTGAGAATCTCCTCATCCGTCGAGAAGATCGCGTGCGCTGCGACGACCGGTTTCACGAGACCGCGTTTTTCCTTGAGCTGCTTGATGAATCGTTCAGCTACCAGTATATCTTTCTTCTCTCGTATCGTGGAAGAAAGGCATCCTCGAACGCCAAGTTTCTGGAACAGCCGCGCGCGCGCTTCAGCGAGGCGATAAGAATCGTAGACGCACGTCGTGCCGAAACGGATAGCCTCGCGCAAGCCTGCTTCAGTGTTTTCCAGCACCTGCTTGTCGCTGAGCTTCTTCTCCTCCCGGTACACCACATCCAGCCAGTCATGCAGCTCGGCATCATCGCACAAGCCGCGCAGCGAGTGCATGCCGAGGTGCGTGTGCGTGTTCACCAGCCCGGGCATGACGATCTTCTTGGAGCAGTCGATATGCTTCTTGTCGAGCTTGCCGAGGTTCCGCCCTATCGCCTTTATCCGGTCGTCCTCGATCAGGACATCGACATTCTCCAGGATGTCGCGCTTGGCGTCCTGTGTTATCAGGAATCTGCAGTTCTTGAGGAGCATGATAGCAAGAGCGTGCTTCGGTTTTTAAAGATAACGGCGTTATACCACCCATGATTCGGCTTGCGGCTCTCCTCATGGGTAAGGAGAGCCGCAAGCCGAATCCGGGCACGCAAGGTTTATATACCGTCTTCCTATCTCCTATCCTATGTCCTGGTTCCACCCGACCATGCATGAAGAATTCATGCGGATCGATCACGCGACGCGCGAACTCCGTAACTTTATTATTCGATACCAGCAGCAAGGCCAGGTGCGGGAGCACATCTCCGACCAGCAGTTCAATGGCTATATCCTCCAATTCTGCCAGACGATAATCACCCACATGCAGCGGAGTGAAGCCATGGCGGGAAAGGCCGTGCTTGACCTGCGGCAAGTCCGGCAGCTCACGCTCGAGCAGGTCCGGGCAGAAGCGAATGCCATCCAGAAACTCCTGTCGACCACGCTTGAGCAGGACATCCGGCTTCTGCTGGCCAATCTCCAGGCCTTGCAGCGCCATATTGAAGCCTGGGAGCGGCAATTCCTTGCTATCATCGACAATGCGAAGGCGTCGCGCTGCCGGATCAACGACCCCCTCATGGCACGCCTGTTTTCCGAGGAAGGCTCGCCCGCGGTGATCGCCAGCCTGCTCCGTAATGTCCAAGTCCAGACAAAGAAGCTCGGCGTCGACCTTACGAAAGTCCTTGACCAATATCCGGAGTATTACTTCAGGGCAAAGGTGGACCACTATGCACGCAGGCTTGCCGCTGTCTATACCCTGGCTGCGTGAGAACGACCAGGCTAGCCAACGTTCTCCAGCGAACCAGGTGGCAGGAACGGGTTCTCTTCCATGCCGATGACCCCACGCGCGATATTCTTGACGGCAGTGCGCATGCTCTTGAAGTGCTCGATGATGCGCGCCGTGTCCACCGGATCGTTCCGTCGCTTGTAGGCCGAGCACAGCCCGATGACGTCTTTGTTGGTCGCCTCGAGCTGGTACGCCAGATGGACGTCCTTCTTGTAATACGCCTTCATGGCCGCGAGATAATCGCCCATGAGGCGCTTGTAGAGATTGGAGAGCTCCTGCTTCTCCTCTGCCGAGAGGGCGGTGGCGTTACGGATACGCCGGGCGATGCGCTTGGACTGGTCGCCGATCTTCTCTATGCGGATGATGATGTCCCGGCTGTACATGAGCTCAAGGTTGCCCATGGCGAGATGCTTACCGAGCTTCGGGTTGAGCATGGCGGCCCGGATGACACGACAGGCGAGGAAGACCAGCCGGTTCACGTCAAGGTCGCGCTCGTAGATGCTCTCGAAATGATCGACCATAAAGCAGTCGATGGAGTCGATGAGCATCGAGCGCGTGATGTTGTCCATCCTGCGGATCAGGGTGCGGATGGATATCTCCTTGAGGTTGAGGAGGTCCTTCGCCGTGATCTTCGTGGCTGTCTGCTGGATGATCTCCAAACCAGTGAGATTGCGGATGATGCCCTTGACCTGCGGCGCGAGACGCTCGAGCTGTCTGCCCGCGATATCGATGATATCATAGTTGTTGAGATAGGCGGAGACGATCTCGATCTGGATGAGCTTCATGTCCTTGTTGTCCACCTCGATCAGGATGCGCCTCGCCTCTTCCGGCTTGCCGCCCTCGCTTGGTGAGAGGACGAGCTCGTCCTTCCGATCCTCGATATGGACGAGATCGCCTTTCTTGAGCTTGTTCTCCCGGACCCACGTTTTCGGGACAGAGACGACAAAAGAAGAAGTACCAAAAGCGATGAGTCTCCTTGTTTCCATGCTTCCACCCCCACTTACTGCACAAGAGAATGCCAAAGGCATATACCCCTTATGTGATCATATATAGTATATACTAAAAGTATATATTAATAAATGTTTCTATTCTAAGGAAGAGCGGATAGGCTAAATGAGAGGTGAGAGCGTGATGAGGGGGTCAAGGCTTCAATATACGCATAGCTCAGGCTTTCCTGTCCGTGACGCCCTTTCCTTAGGTGAGCGAGAGGATGGAGAAGATGGGCTCTCACCACCAGAGACAGCGTTCCTGAAGGGATGGGATGAGGCTGGGTAGGCAAGCATCATATTCAATGGTAACCCAAGGCAGTGGGCAGCAACCTCTTGACACCTCGATTGCCCACTAGCCTTTGTGGTTTTTCTCCGCTTTCTTTGGCAATGTCCTCCGAGTTGCCGCATTAATTTTAAATAGGAGTATATATACTATCAAGATATGCCTAAAAAGCGAGGTGAAAGTCATCATCAATTCCCGATGGACTGGCAGGTCACCAAAAAGACCATCCCTCTTCTACTCTTTATCGTGAGCAGTTTCCTCCTAGCTGTCTCATTCTCCGCTTCAGCCGTGACCATAGCGTCCTGCCCTGCATTCATCAATGACTCGAGCAACCTGACCGCGAACATCACCGCGGCAGCATCCTGCATCGAGTTTAACGCGACCAATATAGAACTGGATTGCCAGGGCTTCACGATCCAGGGCAGCAATACCGGTGTCGGCATCCGCGCGGTGAACTCGTCCGGCGTGACGGTGCGGAACTGTTTTGTCTATAACTTCACGAACAATGTCCGGTTCGAGAACATGACGAACTCGCATGTCGTGTCAAGCCTATTCGGCGATAGCCAGGGTCAGAGCCTATTCATCCTGAACAGTTCTGGCATCAATGTGACGAACGTGCTGAGCTTTGGCGCACAGGGCATTCCGGCGGGGAGCAGTTCACAAGGTATTTCGCTCTGGAATGTCACGAGCAGTTCGATGACGAACGTGACTGGCGCGGCAAATTTATCAATCGGTATAGGCGTGTTCGGTGGCGGCCAGGGGGTTTTCGGGAATAATATAACCTTGAGGAACGTGTTCGGCAATGCGACAAGCAATTCCGGCATTTCCATCACTAACATGAATGATGTCTTCCTATATGACTCGAACGGATCGGTGAGTTCCGGAACCGCTCATGGCATCTTCGTGCTCGACTCGAAGAACATCATCCTGGAGAATGTGCGCGGACAAAGCGCGAATATGGGCGGTTTCCGGTTCCGCTCATCATTCAATATCACTATCCGCAATTCATCCGGAACAAGCAATGCGAGCTATGCGTCAGCGCTCGCCGAGAACATCACGAATATGACGATATACAACTTCACCGGGGCGAGCACGTTCGGCATGGGCATGAACTTTTCCGGTATCGTCGAGTCCGGTTCGGTCGTGCTGAAGGACATCTTCCTCTCGACAGAAGCAGGTATAGGTTTCTCCTGCGTCGATTGCAGGAACGTGAGCATTGAACGTCTGGACGTGTTCTCTCGCAATAACACCGCAATATACCTGGAGAATGCGAGCAATGTGAGCATACGGCAGGCGAACGCTTCGAGCTCCCGAGGGACTGGTCTCCTAGTGAACACATCGAGCAGGGTGTCGATAGTGAACGTGACGGTCTTGTCCGATCTCGGGACAGGCTTGATGTTGCTTTCATCGGCGAACAACACGTTCGATAACCTTTCCATCTCCTCGAATGGGTCATGGGTGTTCGCGAATGGCTCCTATGAGAACAACTTCACCAGGCTCAGCATGATGGACAGCAATGCAAGCGTGGTCTTCTTTAGCGTCGTAAACTTCTCCAATACCGTGAATGTCTCCCGCTCGGTCCTGAACCTGAGCTTCAACAGGGCGTTCCTGAACTCGACGAACCTCTCCTTTCTCAGCACCCCAGGAGAAGTCAGATTCAACCGATTGGGATTCTCCAGCCCGGAAGAGCTTGTCGATCTCGGTGATAATGGGACGTTTACCTCCTGCCCAACCGCCCGTTGTACGCGGGTGAGCTATGGCGACGGCGTCCTCACCTTCCACGTCACCGGCTGGAGCGCATACAGCGCGAGAGAATCAGTAGCTCCGCCGGCGCAGGAAGGCAGCGTACGGACGACACCACCCTCGACCACGCCCCTGTCTCGCGATGGCCTCCAGTTCACGATATCCGGCGCGGAGAAAGTCTCCGTGCCCGTCGGCGACAGGTCCTACATCTTCGACATCATCCGGACCAATGGCAAGAACGGAGCAGAGATAACTTTCGGCGCAGCTATAGCTGCGATCACTGTCGGACAGACGACCTCGCTTGATGTCGACGGTGATGGTAAGGATGATGTCACCCTCAAGCTGGCCGACGTCACGCCCAAAGGCATCGAGGTCTTCATCGAACCCATACTCGCCGCCGCACCGCTCCAGGAACCGAAGAGCATCCCTACAGTGGAGATGCCGACAGCGGCAGGCGAGAAAGAGACACCACCACTGCCACCGGGAGAGCCGGAAGAAACACTCCCTTCCCTGACGGCTCCGGCGCAGGAGAGCCCGCTCAAGTTCGAGAAGGAAACACCGTCATTATCGCTGTTCGCGAAGATCGCGGCCATCCTCATCATCCTTACGCTCATCACGTTCTTCGCCCTCCACCGCAAGGCGCTTTTCCATGGACATATGGGGAAGATAGAATAAGATTCTACCATCAATTTTTTATAGGAAGCAACCTTTTCTCCCTGTATGCGACCGATCACCTCCCACCGCTTCCTGCTTGAGGTCTGGTATACCTTCTCTATGATAATCATCATCAGCCTGTTCTTCGAGAACGTGCTCACGGCACGCGTGGAGAGCATCGCGTTCTGGCTGCGTCTTATCGCCCTTACAGCGATGATCGTCCTGGCATTCTTCGTCATCCTTGATCATCGGCGAAGGGCGCCGGAGAGCGATGGACGGAGCGACGTGGAACGCGCTTACGCAGAACAACTGCGGCGGAAGGATGCCCTCATCGGGGATCTCAAGCGCCGCAACCAGACGCTCATGCGGACGGTGTTCAGACAGGCCGAGAAGACGAGCGAACTTTCCCGGCACGCCCGACAGCTGGCCAAGGACGTGCAGGAGCAGGATACGACAGAAGAAAAAAGATAGCGTGCGGCTAGCGCTTGGCGAGATAGCGCGGCCGGGATTTCCTGACGGTCACTTCCGGCAGCTCGAGCGTGAATACTTCCCCATTCGCGTCGACCGACAGCTTTTCTGCCTGTTCCCGATAGGCTGCAGGGATAGTGACCGCGCTTCCGCGGCGGCCGTTCTTGAGAGCTTTCCGATAATTGTACCTGCCGACCTTCTTGAGCCTGTAGACAGTCATGCTATCACCCCGATGCTATCATCTGCCGCAGGGATATATAAATGTTGCGCGGCCGCTTCCTGCTTCTCCTCAATAGGCAGGAAGAAGCAGGAAGCGGCTAGCTGGAGAAAGATATTAATACTCCGCCATCTCCGATTGGGGCATGGACAACCTCCTCAAGAAGCGATGCGTCCCGTGCGAAGGGGGCGTCAGGCCGATGGTCTGGGCAGAAGCCTCTGGCATGCTGCAGCAGGTCCCGGGCTGGACCATGGAAGGCGGCAGCAAGATCACGAGGACGTTCACGTTCAAGAACTTCAGGCAGGCAATGTCTTTCGTGAACAAGGTGGCGGACCTCGCGGAGCGCGAAGGCCATCATCCGGACATCGAGATCTCGTGGAACAAGGTGACGCTCACGCTCTGGACGCACGCCATCGGCGGGCTTTCTCCGAATGATTTTATCGTTGCGGCGAAGGTGGATGTGCTGTAGGGGCCTCGACGCTTTGTGCGGGCAGGCTATCTCCAATATAGACAAGATGATCTGGTCGCGTATCACGGAGTGTATGAGGATTGAGCTTCCGCTTCCATGCGTCAAGCGATACTGTTTCTGAGCCGCCGAGGTTGATGGATGTGATGTTATGGTATTCCAATTCTGCCATGGCCATAAGGAAGCAGGCTTCTGAAGAGCCGGGGATTCGCCGGTGATCGGTGATGTTGGCGTATACAGCAGCTGTATGAATACCAACCCTATCGAATACATGGAAGCCGAGAACTTGCGTTGTGAGGAGGCACGAAACGAGAGAGAAGCCGGACGCTGGCGGATGCTCAAGCATGTTCCGGTACGGCTCCAATCTTGTTGCATCACCATCTGCCCATCGTTCAAATAAGGCCTGTACACCTTCGCCGTGTTTGAATAGATCATAATGCTCTATACCAAGATGATCATGCGCTATACTAGCAAGATGATTCAGAAAACGATTAAGTCGAAGCCGATACTTGACATTGACTTGCGTATCGATATGCTCTAAGGATCGGTGATGGATGACCACTTCAGGATACGTCGCGTCATCAAACGGCGCATCGCTTTCCCAGGGATACTCTGCCATACCAATGTAGCCTGCACCAAGCTGCTGCCGGTCGTTTTCCTTGATGTGCTTGATGAACACTGGCTTGCCGCTCCAGTGATGCAGATGCCGGACAATATCATTGACCACAGCGCCAGCATATCGTCCTAAAGGGTTAACGACCACATAATGCTCCTTATGCACGCCGATGCTGATGAGAACGCGCCCGTCATCGTACTTGTACCCAAGCTTTCCCAATCCACGGCAGGCTTGGGTCATGTACGCCCAGCTGTTCGGGTAACGCTCCAGCTCGAGCTCGGCCAAGAACATGCGCGTGAAGAGGCCTTGGTCTGCTGGCGTGATGGGCGTTATTCGTGGCGGGATGGCGAGGAGCTGTTCGAGTGTCGGATGCTCGCTAGAGGTTAACATGGTCAACTTTAGCGTATTAGTGACTCCACGGAATACGCTAACACAGCAGCGCACAGGAATCGTCCTATATCGTGAAGCTGACTGGACGGCGGTTTGGCGAGTTGCATATATCGCTCAAACAGGATTGATCGTCTAGTTTTCGCATCTTCTCGTTCCAATGCTTCCAGCGCCGGTACCTCTATTCGATGTTCATATTGTTCCCGTTTAGGTGTTATGCTTGATTCTCTGAATGGAAAGAAGGGACAATAATCAGCAATCCAAGCTTCCAATTCTGAGGGAGACATTGCGGGGGCAAGTTGGATAAATTCTTCTACGCCACCCCCAATACCGCTATCCGTCAACACATTAAGGAGGACAGTAAGATTAGGATTATCCGGTTGCTGAAGTGGTGCGATGGTCAGGATAGTGTGCTCCTCGTAGGGTGCATAAGGACCATCCCAATGCCCATATGCCCCGGCACCGAGCCGATCAAATAGTTTCCGTTCTTTTCGGTATGCATATTGGTCTAGCACGTCTATTTTCGTATACTGTCTGAACATATGCACATGAGGTTCTGGCAGAAAATTGTCTATAGGTCTTCTACATTTATCAAAATGAGTGACCATCAGCGGGAATAATCCATCAGGCTTTATCGCTGCGAAGACTGGTTTTTCTCTTGGCATTTTGTTCACCACCAAGTAGCATTGTATACTGCCTAAATAACTTTGTTGTCACAATTAGTACAAAACTTTATAAGCAGCTGTCGCTTTCTGCGCGTTATGGACCATAAAATCCTTGAGGACTTCGGCCTGACCAGGAATGAGATAGACATCTTCCTCACGCTTGCTAGAAAAGGCACGCTCAGCCCGACGCAGGTCGCCAAAGAAACAGGCTTGAACAGGCCGTATGTCTATTACGCGCTTGAGCGTCTGCTGGAGAAAGGGTACCTCGCCCAAATCACGGAAAAAGGAAAGAAAAACTTCAAGGTGCTGCCCTTTGCGCACATCCTGAGCACGGCAGAGCACAAGCTGGATGTTTTGAAGAAGCTAGGCGACGAGCTCGAACGCCTTCGCCAAGAGCCAAAAGAAGATATTTCTGTCGAAGTCCTGAAGGGAAAATATACCATCAAGAATGTCTTCAAGCGCGTTTTCTCGGAGATGAAACCGAGGCAAGAACTCCTCATCATCGGCGTTGATGAAGCACGGATGGAAGAGATCGAGCCAGTGTATCTCCAGAAACTGCTCAACCACTGGCAGAAAAACAGGATCACCGAGCGCATTATCCTCAAAAGGGGAGGAAGAAAGCTGGAATACGCCAAAACAACAACCTACCGTTTTCTCGATCCTTCACTTATCGGCAACACGGCACGATTCATCTACCAGGACACCGTGATAGACATCATCTACGGGATGCCCACCTATGCCATCATCGCGAAGAACGCACTGCTCGCGGACACGGCAAGAAAGCAGTTTGAGGTGTTTTGGCGGGTGGCGGAGAATAAATGTTAAGAGAATAGATTGTCTTTTATTTCGAGAGCATTTACTCGCTTGTCAATGTGAGGAATAGTGCGTTCCACTCTCCCTAATCTTCTCTCCATTTCGTTCATTTTCTGATAAAAAATCCCTGCACCGAAAATAGCACCGATGATTGGATACTGTTCAACAAGCACAGGGGTGTTTATATACCCAAGAGCCTTGAGAATGACCCATAAGAGGATAGAAGCTAGCGATGACCAGAATAGTACATCATAAAGTTTCATGCGATCCATGAAGGAATATACTTTTCTAGTCTTAATAAGCTTTGCTGTTCTTTTTCCGTAAATTTTTCAGTTGTGATTAAAATCTATTCGACGGAATAGAAAACATTTTCAGAAATGATGTTGTTTATCGAAATTATTGCGAGAAATCCGGAATATTTAGCCCCTAAATTTCCCTTCCCACACGATATCCTTCAATGGCTTTCGATCACTCGGTTGCTCACGCGTCTGCAGCTCTGGCGGCAGACTTTCTTTCGGCGCGCGCTTGCCGATGACGGCCATGGCCTCAACTCGGTAATCATCAGGGATGTCAAGCGTTGTCTTCGCCTTGGCGTAATCAAAGCCTTCCATGCCATGCACGACCAGTCCGCGTCTTGATCCTTCCAGTGCAAGGTTTTCCCACGCGGCACCCGTGTCGAAGGAATGCGTTACGACAGGCTTCCCATTATAATCGAACGTGGTTTTTGAGACGATGACGACAAGCGCCGCGGCGTTCTTGCACCATGCCTGATTAAACTCTCCAAGAAGGCCAAAGAGCGTTTTCCACGCCGGCGTGTCCCGTTTGGCGTAGATGAAGCGCCAATGCTGGTTGTTGAAGCTGGACGGCGCCCATCGCGCTGCCTCAAACAGGGGCAGGAGCTCATCATCGCTCAATGGCTCGCCGGTCATGGCCCGCGGGCTCCAGCGATTGAGGAAGAGAGGATCGATATCGTAGCCTGGCTTGCGGTGCTGCTTGACGTCTTCGGAGAGCTGGCGGGGGGTCATGCTGGTGGGGAACGGTTGATGGATTAAAAAGGTTTCGATGAATCACGTTTTTTTGTGTCAGCTCTCCTCATGGGTAAGGAGAGCTGACACAAAAAAGCTGCTGGATAGAAGGGTGGATAACTTTAAATATCGCTATTCCTTTGCAGGAAAATGATGCCAGCACAACAAAAGCCAAAAACCATCATCGGCAACGTCACCTGCCCGAAATGCGGCCATAAGCAGCCCATGAGCATTCCGGAAGGCAAGTGCCAGGCGTTCTACAAATGCGATGGCTGCGGCAAGATGATCGCCGCGGAGAAGACGTGCTGCGTGTTCTGCGATTATGGGGATAGGAAGTGTCCGGTGGGGCATTCGATAGGAAAGGCCTAAGCGATCACCGGCTTTGCGCGTTCAATCACTTTCTTCCCATCGCCAGAGAAAACCTTGCTCGCATGGAGTATCTCGATGCCAAGGATGACGCCTTTCTCATCGATATCGATGATTATACCATTCGCCAGTTCTATGCTTTTCCAATACTTGCCTTTCTGCATCTCGATGTTCAAGACATCCTCTTCCTTGTCGTACCACGTTTCTTCCATGTTAATCAAGCCAAAATGCAGTTATAATTTTTAGTTGGTTTTTGCCAATCCGCTTATAGACAACTTTAATCGTTCGTCCATTCCAAGGGATACGGCATAGCGCATTAGAGAGATCTTCCCAATGCTTATCCGGAAGCTCCTTGGAATTTTGAATCGCATATTCGATCAAATAGGGTTCTATTTCCTTCCTATACCTCCTCTTTCGATACCAGTGCGTGGAATATACAAACTCCATGGAGAGGAAGGGCAAACTTGTTTATATATGTTTTGGGTATATTTTGTCGAAAAATTTTCGGCTATACAGGAATGTTTTCGGTCAAGAACTAAAGAATTTCGAAAAAATAGGCATTATTTGAAAAAGATACGCTCATGGCGAAAATTTTTCTATGCTTTTTTTGTCAAAGGCGATAAGTTTATAATACCATTGAATACTATTCTCATTCATGGATCCACCAAACATTCCAAGATACAACCTTTAAAAATGGAAAAACGACACTTAGACGGAAAAGGTGAATATATTTATGACTTTAAATATGATATTCTTACCGTTAAGATGAAAGGCAGGGCGTGTCAAAAACGGCGGGGGACCACCAGTCAATATGTCAGGAATACGATGTATTCCTGAGCACCATCAGAAATCGAGGATTTCTGAGGGACTGGTGGCATGTTCGCTTCGCTCACCCCCCGCCGTTTTTGAGCATCTCAAAAATGTTCGCATTTTTGACGATCATCGGAAATCAGGGATTTCCGAGATGCTCAGAAATGTGCCCCCTCCCAAATAAGCATAATAGGCTTTGCCCACCGGTCAAGTAGACCGGTGGCACATTTCTGACATGTCGAATGTCCGATAGGGGCGTAAACATTAAAGAAAAATGTTTCACGCGTCTAACGGCACTTCAAGGCCCTTATGCTGAGGGGAGACCAGCTTTCCTGCCTCCCGTTTCAGCAATTCGGCCTTATCCGTCTTCTCCCACGTGAAATCAGGATCATTGCGTCCGAAGTGTCCATACGCCGCAGTTTTCCTGTAGATCGGCCGCCGCAAATCAAGCTGCCGGATGATATCCGCAGGCTTTAGAGGAAAATGATCCCGCACGAGCTGCGAGATCTTGTCTTCAGGGATCCGGTTCGTGCCAAAGCAGTGCACCAAAACAGACACTGGCTCCGCGACGCCGATCGCGTAGGCAAGCTGGACTTCACACTTATCCGCAAGTCCAGCCGCAACAATATTTTTTGCGATGTAGCGCGCGCAATACGCAGCAGACCGATCCACTTTTGACGGGTCTTTGCCGGAAAACGCGCCGCCGCCATGGGCGCCGTGACCGCCATACGTATCAACGATGATCTTTCTGCCAGTCAATCCGGCATCTGCCACCGGTCCTCCATAGATGAATGCGCCGGTCGGGTTGATGTAGAACTTCGTCTTGCTGTCGAGCCATTTGCCGCAGATCGGCTTGATGATCTCATTGAGTACCGCAGTACAGATGACATCATGGGTGACATCCGGGGCGTGCTGTGTTGACAAGACTACTGTATCAATACGCAATGGCTTGCCATCTTCGTATTCCACGGTGATCTGGCTCTTCGCGTCTGGCCGAAGCCATGGGTATTTTCCGGCTCTCCGGACTTCCGCATGTCTCTGTACCAGCTTATGGGCTACAAGGATAGGCAACGGCATAAATTCTGGAGTTTCATTCGTGGCATAGCCGAACATCATGCCCTGGTCCCCAGCGCCCTGCTCCTTGAACAACCCTTCTCCTTCACTTACCCCTTGAGAAATATCAGGCGATTGCTCGGAGATGGCCACCAGCACACCGCAGGTGTTGCCATCAAAGCCCAGTTCGCCGCGATCATAGCCGACACTGATCACCGTCTTCCTGACCGTATCCTGGATGTCCACATAGGCCTTGGTGGTGACTTCTCCTGCCACCACCACGAAGCCCGTCTTGGTCAGGCATTCGACCGCCACGCGCGCGTTCGGATCCTGCTTGTAAATCTCATCCAGGATAGCATCGCTGATCTGGTCGCACATCTTGTCCGGATGCGCTTCTGAAACGGATTCGCTGGTGAATAAGTATCTTCCTTTTCGCATGGGATGCACCTCGACTGGTTGTTACAGTGAAAGAACGATGAGAGGTATATAATAATGAGTGCCAGAAATAGTCGGATTGGAATAATGATAAAAATAAGTTTCCCAAAACCTATAAATACACCCCCCACCTCGTTCCCCCATGCGCAATCTCTTGTGGTATCTCTTCGCCGGCTCTAGGGGAGGGGAGAGTCGAGGAAGGATCATCCACCTCCTGCTCCGACAACCCGGTAATGCTAATAAGATAGCAGAAGCCCTAAAACTGGATTATAAGACCGTCCGCCACCATCTGGAGGTGCTGGAGAAAAACAAGCTCATTGTGGCCATAAACAAAGGAAAGTATAACGCTGTCTACTTTATATCTGATCTTTTTAAGGAGCACCAGCCAGTTTTTGAAGAGATTTGGGCACGATTTGGGAAAAAGTAGATAAAGCCCCACGTATACCCGTATCCTATGCTCAAAGAGCTTATTTCGGTCGTGAATGGTGTATCCATACTATCACTTATCGGATTGCTGTTCATGTATGCCAAAATGCTCCGTAAAGTACGTTCAACGTTCACTATCGGCTTGACGGTTTTTGCGTCGCTTTTCCTGATCGAGAAGCTTCTCTGGCTATATTTTTGTCTGACGAAGATGGAAGGCTATGAATCGGTGATGGTGCCATACCTTCTTCCGATCAGCATCTTGCAGGCCATAGCGTTTGCCATATTATTGATCATAACCTGGGAATGAGGAGGATGCTATCATGAAACTGTATCAATTGATTGCCATAACAATCCTAGTGAGCATCGTGGTCGCCGGATGCGCCCCGAAAGGAGGGGAAACGCAAACGAAAGACACCAGACTAGAAAGATGCAGGACGCTGGTCGCCGGCGGAGAAGATACTGAGAGTGAAGAGAGAGAGCAATGTGAGCGATTGCTGGCGAAAGAGACAAGCGAAGGATCGTCATCGACGCACGCGGATGCCGGTGCAGTATTAGCGGGAACGGTCAGCCCCTATCGCGTCTTCGATAAGGAAGATTACGAAAAGGCGCTCGCGGAGAACAAGATCATTGTCCTATACTTCTACGCCAACTGGTGCCCCTTATGCAAGAAGGAGCAGCCTGAAACCCAGGCAGCGTTCGACGAGCTGAACAATCCGAACGTCATCGGCTTCAGGGTCAACTTCAAGGACTCGGACACCGACGAGGATGAAGAAGCCATGGCGAGAGAGTTTGGCATCGCGTACCAGCACACGAAGGTGATCATCAAGGATGGCAAGCAGGTCCTGAAGGCGCCGGACAGCTGGGACAAGCAGCGATATCTTGACGAGATACGCAAGGTGGCATGATGGTAGAGATCACCTTCCTTGTAGCGTTCTTGGCGGGCATTGTCTCCTTCCTTAGCCCGTGCATCCTCCCCTTGATCCCTGCATTTTTAGGGTATCTTGCGGGAACGAACGCCAAGGAAGCGTCGCGAGGGCAGCTCTTCACCCATGCGTTGCTCTTCGTGCTCGGTTTCAGCAGCGTCTTCGCGCTGCTGGGCGTGTTGCTCAATACCCTGCTTAGCGATGTGGCCTATGATGTCCAGCTCTGGCTCAGCAGGATAGCCGGAATCATCATCATCGCCTTCGGCCTGTATCTTGTGGGCTTGCTCAAGTTGGCTTTCCTCCAGCGTGAGCATAAGCTCAAGGTGACATCATTCGGCGGCAGGCACGTCACGAGCTTCGTGTTCGGCGCTGCCTTCGCTGTAGGGTGGACGCCATGTGTAGGAGCCGTGCTCGGTTCTATCCTGGCTCTGGCCACGAGCCAACCTGGCAGCGCCTTCGGTCTCCTGCTTTCCTATTCACTAGGCCTTGGCATACCATTTCTCATCGCGGGCCTCTTCGCCGAACGCTTTCTCCATTTTGTGCAGAAGTTCCAGCGATTCTTCCACTACTTCAATATTGTGGTGGGCATCCTAGTCATCGTGCTCGGCATCCTCGTCTTCACGATGAAACTGACGTATGTGTCCAATATAGGATTTTTCATGGAGATGTTCTTTAGATGAGGACTAGATAGATGACGGCTGAAGACAAAAAGCACCCTATCATGCTCGGCCTCGCGCTCGTCGCGATCATAGCCGCCATCATCTGGCTGAACAATGGACCGGTCAAACTGTCAACTCCTGCGGCATCACCTATAGGGAGCAATGTCACTGCTACGTCTGTCGCCGCTCCATCGCCAACATGTAACGGCAAGGCGCCGGAGCTCGCCGGCATCGCTGACTACATCAATGTGGACAGCATCACGGTGCGCGAGCACCTCTGCAAGGACGTCATCCTCGTGGACTTCTGGACCTACACCTGCATCAACTGTCAGCGCACGCTGCCCTACCTAACGACATGGGACCAAAAATATCGTGATAAAGGCCTCGTCATCATCGGCGTGCACGCGCCGGAGTTCGAGTTTGAGAAGAAGCGCGATAACGTGCTCGAGGCCGTGAAGACGTGGGGCATCGAGTATCCGGTCGTGCTGGACAATGACCACGCAACGTGGCAGGCCTACGCCAACCGCTTCTGGCCGCATAAATATCTTATCGGCATTGATGGCAATATCGTCTACGACCATGTCGGCGAGGGTGGGTATGAAGAGACAGAAGCGCGTATACAGCAGGAGCTGATGCGACGCGCCGAGGTTCTCGGTATGCACGGCAACATCACCAGGCCGATCGTGATGCCTGAAGAAGCTGTCCCGGTGGACTATTACCGGATAGGCACGCCGGAAATCTATTTCGGTTATGGATTCTACCGCGGCAATGTCGGCAATATTAATCAGGGCGTTCCTGATCAGAAGATGACGTTCTCCTCGCCGGAGCGGCTCGAGCCGAACCAGGCGTATCTCCAAGGTGACTGGATTATCCATGCGGACCATGCCGAGCTCGCGGGCGAGCAAGGCAAGGTGCTTCTCGCCTACAAGGCCAAGGTCGTCAATATCGTGGCGTCCGGTCCCGCTGATATCCTCACCCTCGTGGACGGCAGCGAGCCAGACGCGGCGCATGGCTATTCGGTAGATGCGCATGGCAGAGGAAGGGTGGACGATGAGACGCTCTATGAGCTGGTCAGCTCGCCAGATTATGGCCAGCACATCATCGAAATCCGCGCACGGAAAGGGTTCAGGCTGTATACGTTTACGTTTGGATAGCGAGGATTTGAAAACTATTTTATAGCGGAATTCCTCGCCACGGTTTTTTCTCGTCCTCCTTATAGGTAGGGAGAACGAGAAAAAACAGCAACAGGTTGCATGATATTTTCAACTTCCGGCAATAAATTTATATAGACGAATGCCTCAAGTATCCAAACAATGGTAAGAGATCAATTACAGCACGCAGTCCGAGCAGCTGAGGCTGATCTAGAGCGACGTAACATAATACGGTCGACAGCGCTCGATGCGGACATAACGGGGGTACCGACCCGTGAGATACGCGCGGAAACGTCGCCAGGCTATTATTTCAAGGGGCATGTCGCATATCGCCTCGCGTCAGACGTTCGAGCCGAGCTTCCAAGGCCAATCGCGGCGACGCTCTCCGAATTGGCACCGGACCTCGTCGATGCCATCTTCTCTTACGCGCCATATGCTGGGGAGAGTCCGGACATCATGCAAGAAGACACGTTCATGGACGCCGCACGGGTGCACATCAATGCCCTATATGGTGATGTTCTGGACGCGAGGTTCCAGGAGGTAAGACAAGCATTGCGTATCAACCCGAGACGCACATACGCTTCGCTCACTATAGAGGCCATCCTCGCTACATCGCTTCTTGAATCGGCGATCGCGCAGGGCCTCGTGACTGAATATCATCTTGCAGGATATTCTGGATCGGGACCGCACAAGCTGCTTGCTACCTTCGAGGTCTCTGGCCAGACCGCCCGGCTTGTGGGGCCATATCAGGAGGGAAAACCACTCAGCTTAGACGATGCGATTGGATACGCCTCAGCCGCGTTAAAGGCGACATATCAGCCTGGCTCTTCCCAACAGACAATACCCATTCTCAGAAAAGGTGATTTATGGCAAGGCACAAGAGAACCTGAAAGGTTCCATGCCCACACCGGCTATGTGCAGGTCCATCTCGATCCGGCTATCGATTTGGATGCCATCAGGAGAAATGAATCGGAAATCTCCCGATCGGCGAGCAAGGCGGCGTAAGAAGCGATACATGGGATAAATAATCCTTCTTCCTACAAGAACCCCTTCCTCAGCAATATCCTGTTGATCTCTTCCTTCGGCATCTCTGTCTTAAAGATATTTTTCAGCCGAGACAGGAAGCGCGGATCCTCATAGTCCTTCCCGACCATGGCTGCCGCGAGCTTGCGGTACTCCACCACGGCATGCGTCATAGGCGCGTGGAGGGACGCGGGCTCAGCATTCGCCAGGGCCTCGAGCATGCGGACATCGTCCGGCAGGACCGCGAGCACCGGCGTACCGGTCGCGTTCTCGATCTCTTCCACGGTAAGCTCGAAGTGCTTGCCGCGCGATTTATTCAGGATAAGGCCGACGATCGGCGTCTTCTTCTCCTTGGCGGCCTTCACCGCATGCAGGGTCGTGCTCAAGGTCGGATAATCGGGTGTCGTGACGACCAGCAGCTTGTCCGAAGCCACCATCGCTGACAGGAGCTCCTCGTTCAGGGTGGGGGAGGAATCAAGGAGGATATAGTCATAATCGTCCTTCACCGCCTCGAGCTTCTTCTTCAGCTTGAAGGGGTAAAGGTAGCCTTTCATCAGCGCGCCGGGGATGTACGAGAAGCCGCCTTTCTCATGCTCGCGGATGGCATCCTGTATCTTGATCTTGTCCGTCAGCACGTCATGGATAGTGTTCGAGGGCGCGTTCTCGCCGAGATGGAAGCTCAGGTTCGGCGCGGAGAAGTTGGCGTCCACCACCAGCACTTTCTTGCCGAAATCCTTGGCGAGCAGCGCCGCGAGCGTGGCCGCGGTGGTGGTCTTGCCCACACCACCCTTGATCGCCATGATGCCGATAGTCGTTGCTGTCATGAATGTCAACACCCTTTTTTGAGATCCCAACCTATTTTTGAGGCGCGCTGGTATATAAATGTTGCTTTTTAAAACAAGAAGGAACGATATGCTGGAATATCCAGAGAATAAGCTTATGTATACATCCTGCGAACAAGCCCCGCATCGCCAGAAACGCCATGCAGCTGGATAAGACTGTCTAATGCCATAGCCGCTAGTCGCGGATCAGGACGTTGGCCGGTAGGCTTTGCCAGCGTGTATGCAGCCATGGGATTCATTTCCGCAAATCGCTTCCGCGCTTGTTCGGTGAGGCGTTGATCAAGGGTATCGAGACCAGCTTGATACGCTATTTCCGGA
>Ga0105164_10000822_pt1 | contig 20440 bp, 18 predicted proteins | sample VDWuncwatermetaG_FD_89674 | JGI IMG/M metagenome (GOLD analysis project Ga0105164, IMG submission 89674) | Wastewater microbial communities from Netherlands to study Microbial Dark Matter (Phase II) - VDW unchlorinated drinking water | ecosystem: Environmental > Aquatic > Freshwater > Drinking...
CCTAAATAGATTGCGGTAGAAATTACTATTATTTGGGATTGTTAGTTCATCTGTTGTGTATACCGACTTCGTACCAATATCATCTACAACATTATTCAACACAGATTTAAGACACTCGGTAATATTGTACCGTTTAGATACGCCAAACGATGTAGTTTCAATCACTTCTTCACCATTTCCACGATTCTTTGCATAATCGGTTCCTTTTTTGTGCCAGTGTACACGCGTAACATCAGAATACAGCTTATATGAATTTTTATTCTCCAACACATATTTAACCTCGTAACCTTTATCACACTCTTCAATACGCAATTTACACTTTTCTATCAATTCCTTTGCTTGGTCAATTGTCTCATACTGAAACTTTGTATTTTTTCTAAATCCACATTTTGGGCAGGTAAGTGACGTGTATGCGGGTGATACGTAGAACAATGCCCCGCACTGTTTACCGATATCCTTGGGTGTTTTGATTTCCGGCGTCAATTGATACCCTTGAAGATAGTGGCCATTACTTCCTTCTGGGGCACTCTTGTTCACCAAGTAGTTCAGTTTCTTTGCAATGGCAAGCTCAAGCTTCTGATATACCTGTTGCTCTATTTTTTGTCGACCACGCTTAAATCCAATGGATAAATCTTCAAACACTAGTACTGCATTATTTTTTATCATCATATCAGTCAACGTGTGAACCACTTGTGATATGTAGCCACTTTTCAGTTCTTTGATACCTTGAATAGTCTTCCATTTTTTACGTGCCTCATCACGATTCCCCGCCACTTCTTCAAGTTTTTGTAGATATGTACGATCATTCGGCAACTTACCATCAAGAGGCCCTGAATCAAGGAGCTTACCGTCTTGATCAATCATCGCCATGTAGGCAAGATGTTTTTCACCACGATCAATACCAATGATCTTGATTTCCTTGTGTTTCTTATCCACGGCAATACACTGGAGCATTTCACGATTGATGGATTTATCTTTTGCCCCGAAGTTGAGAGTGAACGGAACATGCAAGAAGAGTTTTCCGCCTACTTGTTCACCATCCTTACTCCTTTCTTCAATATACCTGCGCTTGTGATATATCGGACGATCACCTTTCGCATCAATCACGCTACCACTCGCGTCCTTTATGATTTCTTTGTTTAGCTCCTGGTTCGGTCTGAAAAACACCGCGGCACCGCCACCATTCATTTTAATTGCCGAGCCACTATTTTCATCAAGCATCAGCTCAAAATATCGTGTATGAAGATTTGGTGTTTTGTGTACTACGTCTTGTGAGAGGTCTTTGCTCTCTATGCGGAAAAGGTATGCTCCTTCGCTCCTTAAGGCTTCATCAAGGTAAGTACGCTTTATCGACACATTTTTGACTTCGTAATAATCTGATAATGCTTCGGTGATATCTTTCTCAAGATCTTTTTTTGACGCATATGTTTTTTGGGCTATTTCCATTAGCCCTGAAACTTTTTGATATCGCTTCAAAATCCATTTCTTGGTATGTTCGATAACATTTGGATCTGTGGAGTACTTCATCTTATATTCGGAGACATACCCTCTTCCGGCAAATGTTTTGAATGAGAGTTGCTGCATATCATAGACAGTGATTTGATCTTTCTCATCTGGAGCGGCTTTCATACTCTCGTTTCTCTGGTAGTTGAGCACCTTGGCCTTTTTTGAAATCAGCAAGTGATAAGAAGTATCGATCTTGAGTAACGTACCATGGCCTTCAAAATTCAAATCTCCCTTGGTATCACGCGTCTTCGACCAATTTTTAAGCAAAGCACCTTCACCAAAATTGAGATTTATCTTTTCCGCCCCGTCAGTCTTTCTTTTCGACAGTTGATGACGTTGTTCTTTGTCATCATTATTAAGCGACGGGAACAAAAGTCGCCCGAGATGAGTCTTTTTTGTAAGATAATTACGAAATGCATCAAAGTACTTTGATGCAGGATATTCTTGACACCACTTTTCGTGTTGGTTGTAGAACGACTTATCGTATCCTTGTGCCGGAACTATCGGCTTATATCCTTTTTCCAGAGAGAGATATTTCATCATTTGTTGAATTGCGCGCGCCGCCTCACAAAATGTATGCATTTTTTCAATTTGCTGTTCGTTATCTTTTCGATAATGTCCTTTTTGCATCATTTCTGAAACTTCTTGCGCAGATCTCTCATACTCCTCTACACACGCTTCCCATTCCTTCTTCCAAATACTTAAGAATGCATCGAAATTACTTTTCGCAGACTTATACTCATCTTTATATACATCTCTAAAGAGTGCGTCACGATCAACATCAACATCGTTAAGGGCGCTTTTAAGCGCCGCGATTGGGACCAGATCAGGTAATTTTGGCAGGGCATCCGAGTCAATCGTTTTACGAGACTTCTTTTTTCCATTTGCGAAGTTAATAGCGTCGCGAATAGCATCCCATGTGCCAAACCACTTGTTTGATATTGTGTTTATAGCTGTATTCTTGATATAAATCTTTTCAAAGTCATACTTGCCACTCCATAATTCATTCATAAGTTGCTTAACAAGCGGTAATTTTCCTTCGCCTAGATTTTGCAACTCTTGTAGCGTACGATATACATCAGCATCATCTTCGATTTCAATATCCATTTCCGCTTTATCTCGTTTGCTCATTATTTGTTTATGCAGAGGAGCGAATTGGTCAAGTTTTGTTTGTTTGTATTCATTAATCTTCTTGTTCAGATCACCTATCACAGTGTTATACGCATCTATGCCCGCTTGTGAGAGATAGTTGTTGTAGAATTTTGTTTGGAATAATAGTTGTTGCTCGATTTCACTGAATCCTGTTGCACGATAAGCAGTTTTTGCTTCATCAAACTGGATTGCATTCTCGACAAATCTTCGCAAATTTTCGTTCACCACACGATTGGCAACCGACGTAGTTTTGTCTTCAGGGACATATAAGTTCTTCTTAGAGGTTGTATAGTTCTCCAAACGTCCAAACGATTTATCGAAGGCGGCAAACAAATTACTTACTTTTCCATCTACATCTACCACCGACAAATCGGGCACATTCTCATCATCCACGGGCATTGATACAAACTTGAGTTTAAGAATATCGAGAACACCTTTTTCTGCCAAGATTGCGACCCCATCTTTCTTGAGACTCACTCCCCTATTCACAAAGTCCTTCTTCCATTCTTTACCAACGTTGTCGAGTTGTGTTACTAGAATTTTTCTCAATTTCTCCTCAAATAATTCAATATCATTCACGAGCTTTTTTCCATCATCACTCTTTTTTGCAGTCTTTTTTAATCCTTCAATCAGTCGCTGGTATTTTTTCAATGTTTCAATATCGAATTTCGTATCACCCAATGCCACGTTAATAAACTCGCGATGGAGTAAATCAAAATAATATTTGATTTTGTGATAATTATCGTCTACCCATTTATCTTGCTTAAAAACCTTGAGTAAGTTTTCAGTGCCGTGTACCGGCACCAACTCAAACCGCAGAGTCTTCGACAGTGCATATTTATGAGTAAAACTATCAAACACGGACTTTTGTCCTTCGGACTTCTCACCGGACACAGGCGATTTCTGGGTCATGGTATTCATTAAAATTAGCCAGCTTTGTATAAAAACCTCCGCCACTCCAAGCCATTGAGGGACGATGGTGATCGCCCGATAGAATGCGTGCCAAACGGCTATGCGAATACCGGAACCATCGCCCCTCATTGATTTTGAGGGGTGCATACTATGGGCGACTCAGCAACTATACTATCCGTTCAACATGACGGCAAATTACATCGACTGGATTTGTCGCAATCGTGCAATACCGCCGTAGAGGCCGCCGAGATCGCCGAGCTTCGAGTGCATGATCTCGGGAAGCTCGGGGAGAACTTTTGCGATCCTGTTGATGTGGAATCGGACACGCTCGACCGATATGCCGACCTCGTTGAACATCGATCCGCCAAGCACGATCCGATCAGGCGACCAGTGCAGGATCGAGTTGTGCAGACCGAAGGCAGTGGTGATCGCCAATTCTTCCCATACGGGAGAATCGACGCCGAGATCGCGGGGATGTTTGCCGTATTTCTTCTCGATCGCGGATCCGGCAAGGAGCTGTTCCCATGTCACTTCGTCGGAAGCGGGGGAAAGGTATTGATGCCCGATACTCGTGCCGAAGACAGACGGTTCGATCTTGCCATCGACAATACGTATGCCGTTGACGCCGGTCGATACCGTGAGATACATGGCGATGCGCGCACCCTGACCAGCTCCAGAAACCGCCTCGCCGAGCCCGATCTGCGCCACGTCATTTTCAAAAAAAGCCCGCGTCGACAATGCGTCTTCCAGATCATCGGCAATGTGTCTGCCCGTCCACTGCGGAATATGCATCGCCGCACTCATGATCGTGCGCCGATCGCGCGTGAGAAGCGCCGGAACCCCCGCGACGACCTTTGCGATCGGCTCTCCTGTCGCTATTTTTGTCGCCGTATCGACAAAAAGCGCGATCCCCTCTTCGTACGATTGCGGCGTCTCCAAAATCACCGGATCGTCGAAACGCTCACCATCGCGACTGCCCGCGATGCGCATCTTTGTCCCCCCGATGTCTGCGATGATGTACATAATGTGAGATTGTACCATGAATGAAAGATGAAAATGAAAAATGCAAATCCTTTACCTTTACTCCGCTCTTATGGTATAGTTTCATCAGAGGAAAGAGGGGTCTTTCCCGATAGAGGAGGATGTCATGAGACGTGTGTTGATGGGAACAATGGTGTTGGGATTGGGATTCGCATTGGCGACGCCGGCATCGGCAAACGATGCAGATGCGGCCGGCGCAATCATCGGAGGCATTCTGGGAGGAATGGCCGCTGGCGGTGTGTTTGGTCATCAGCATCGTAACTATTACAATGATGATTACAATCCGTACGCCTATCCAAGCTACTATGAACACCGTTCCTATTATCCGCCACAGCGAGTGTGCTGGACGGAGCAAGACTGGGGCTGGAACGGATATGGGTATTATCGTCGTTGGCATCGTGTATGCCAATGAATCTTGTCCTGAGGCTTAACACCTTAGAACATCAAAAGGCTGACCAACGATCTCTGATCGACTCAGCCTTTTCTTTTTTGTCTATGCAAGCTTACGGCACAGGATTGCACACTTTGTGGAAGCAGATACCGAGCTCTTCAATCCGATCGAGATATTTTAATACGGCCGATACATAGGAGGCGTGGCTCCACGCGAGCGGTGTAGCGGAGACTTGCTCGCCGGTCTTGGGATGCAACTGCTCGGAGAGGATCCCTGATGGCTGGGCGTATCGCACGACCCAGTTGAATATCTCGCGCACGCGATCAAAATCGGCGTCGGTGTGCGCGTTGGCGATGAGGTACTCGGCGTACCATAGGGTCGTCGTGATCCATGGATCTCCCACGGCATCGCTCTCGACGCGGAAATAACCGTCTTCTTCGTAGCGCGCGATACCGCCGATATTGATTCCGCGCGAGAGCGTGCGGACGGTCGTTTCAAATGCCCGACGCAGTCGCGGATCATCGACCGGAAGCACGCCGAAAGAAAACACGCCGTACGCGCTCGAAATGTCGATCGTCTTGTCGTACACGAAACCGTCGCCCTCGCGATTGAAGAGCTTCACGAAGGTGCCCGTCTGCTCATCGAAGAGATATTTGAGAATCGCTTCTTGGATCTCCCGCGCGGCGGCGCGATACCGCGTCTCGTGTTTTCCTTTGCCCAATATTTTGGAAAGATCGGCCGCGGCCTCAAGCGCACCGTAGACCGCCGATGCGGTGAAGGTCGACGTCCCGCGTTTCTCCTCCCACAAATCGTACGAGGCGTCGGGGAGCTTGGTCTCACGGTCGCGGTAGTGCACCATAAAGTCGGCGGCCTTCTCGACGAGCGGATTATATATGCTCTCCAAAAATTCGAGGTCGCGGCTGTGCGCATAATGCTCGCGCAGAGCGTAGATCACGAGCGCCGTCTCGTCTTCTTGGATTGGTAGTTGAAGCTGGCCGTTTCGCATCCACGGATGCCACGATGAGCCGAGCGACGTGTCGGGCAGATATTTGTGCATGAAGTAGCCGTTGCGGGTGATGACCTTATTGCAAAATTCAAAGAAGCGCTTGGCGACATTGGTGTCTCCGGCGCGATCGAGCGCGAGCGCCGCATACGCCGCGTCGCGCGGCCACACATACGCGTAAGTATCGAGACCATGCTGGAGCATATCGGAGTCGACCGACGCGATGATCCCGCCTCCCACGTCCACATGCGCGCGCACGTACATGATCGATTTGTAAAAGAGCGCGATCTGCTCCGGCGTCATGCCGTAAAAATTCCACTCATACGCGCCCACCCACGCCTTCCAATAATTGCTCGCCGTGCGCAGGAGATGCTCGGGGCGCTTTTTTATGATGTATTGATTCAGTTCCAGCACGTCGTCGATCGACTGCGCCGCCGCAAGCCAATAATACGCCGTGCGCGACTGCCCCGCGGCATAACTTCCGTACAGTCCGATCACCGAGTCTACCTGCCCGTGCTCGATCGGATTTTGGGAAAGCATGCCGTCTTCGGCGTCGCGATGGGTGCCTTCCCTACCGGCCATCGCGGCGAGGCCCGTCGCATAATCGTGGAACGGTTCGCCGTCGAGCACAGCCGCGATCAAAAATACGCGCTGACCTTTGTAGTGGATGACGGAGTGCGAAGACGGGTCGTAGTACGCCGTATCGCCGCCATGCGCTTTGTAGATCTCGAATTGCTGGTGGAAGTAGAGCTTGATCTCGCGCTTATGATCGCCTTGATTGGTGATCGTCGCGCGGCGCACGAAGACAGGCTTCTCGTTGTAGACGATGTCCTTGAAGACGATCTCCACGCCGAGACGGGGATGGCGAGCCGTGATTCTGCTCGCAAGCGTCTTTTCTTCGCATGCGATGGCGATAGTCCACGCGGAGTCCTCGGAAAATCAGCTCATCTGCCCGTCGACCCACACGCCGATGCGATGAATGTAATGTCCGCGTACGTGATCTTCGAGCCCGACATGCGGATAATATAGATCGCGCACCAGCCCGTGATGATCGAGCGCCACGCACAGCTCGCCGTTGGAAAGGACGAAGGATCGGGACATGAAATAAGTATACCAACAAAAAGCGCGCCACTGCGGCGCGCTTGAGTTTATAACTATGAGATACAGGTTCACCATTCAACATCAACGGCAAGAAGCAGGTTTTCGTGACGTACATGGACATTGAAATTCAATGGCTCCAGATTCTCGATTGCCCATTCTCTCCACACACTCGCTCTTATCATCCGATGGTTCTTTTCTTGCTCGGTGTCGGAAATTACTGAGGTACGTTCGAAAAAGACTGAAAACGAATTTCTGCCAAGAGAGGCGGCCGTTTCAATGCGGTCAAGAATGTTCTCGATCTGAGGAAGTTTTGACCGTTCTTCGGTCTCAACCTTCTGAGCCAAGATTTTTGTTTGTTTTTCTACCCGCTGTCTCGTCCGTTCCGTTACTTCTCGGAAATATTCTGCTGTTCTCATTTCCACTTCCTCCATAACATCGCGGCCATCCGCGCACTGTGGATTATATACCACTCCATCGTCGAAAACACAATATTCCAAAATTCGGGCTATAGCCTATTATTTGGAATATGGGGAAGATGGAATCTGATTCAAGAAAAAGGCGGCGGAACAATCATATCCAGCAGTCGGTGTTGGCGATCATCGGCACGACGGGGTTGTTGACGGTCGCCATGCTCGCTCCGAACATCTTTCAGGCGTTTCCTCGCATCATCGGCAAGAAACGATACAAGCTCGCCTTTCAGGCGCGCACCGCCGTACAGCGGCTCGTGATCAAAGGCCATGTGCAGTGGGTGGAGCGCAACGGCAAAAAATACCTCGAGATCACCGAGGGAGGCCGACGCGCCATGGATCTCTCCATAGCGCGCGCGACCCGGCCGGTCCGCAAGAAACGCCGGTGGGATCGCCGCTATTGCATGGTCATTTTCGACATCCCCGAACGCCGCCGCGGAGTGCGTGAGCGACTGCGTTTGCTCATGAACGAGTTCGGTTTCCTGCGGCTCCAAGACAGTATCTGGATATCCCCCTATGACTGCGAGGAACTCGTCGCGCTCGTGAAAGCGGAACTCAAGGTCGGCAAAGACGTCCTCTATGTGATCGCCGATTCGATCGAGAACGACGCATGGATCAAAGAACACTTTGATCTCCCGCGCTAACCACTCACACACTCGCTATTCTTTTCCCACTTTTTTGTCCGCGCCGCCTCTTCTTTTTGTTTTCCAAGAATCGTTTTCCAAATATTCCATTTCCATAGCTATAGCCTAGCATTGTGAATATCCGCCAAACTAAAAAGTGGAAGGGGTCGGGAGTGAGAAATTCCTTTTTCATAGCTATAGCTCGGGATTTGGAATATTTGAGTTGGGAAAATGAAATTCGGTTTAATGGAAAGTTCGCATTTCGCTATCACTGTGCACAAAAATCTGGCGCAAGCTTGCTTACGCCCGATGACCTCCGCCCTCGTCTTTTTATTCTTCCGCCGGTTCCGTCGGTATTTTCGCTTGCACTCGTTCGTACGTGCCGTGAGCGAATTTCTTTAACCATCCTCTGCCTTTGTTTTTGAGTAGGACTTACGCAAAAATAATCTCGCTTTCAACGTTGAAGCCATAGAATTCGCCCATGAAATTACGATTCACAGCCATATTTTCGTGTTTTGCGTAGGTACTATTGAGGATGATCGCCGCAAGACGATCCCGAGACTCCTCATCAAGCGACTTGCCTTTGTCAAAAAGAAGCACGAACTTCATCAACTCGATTACAGCCGAGTCATCGAAGAATTTTTCTCGGGTAATGCTCCCCAAGAGTCGATCGAGCTCCTCCGCTTGTTCCTTTCTTAGTTCACTCTTGTCTTCAAATCGATCAAACCATGTACTCACGATTGTCTTCCTGTCCTGTGCCGAATGTTACCGCCTCCAATAAAGCACACTTCACAAATATCGCAAATGCGTTGACAATAGTATTAATCTGATCCAATATCCCTGATAGGATATCACTGAAACAGGAGATGTAGCGATGTATCAAGGATTTAATAGATGGCTCTCCAAAGAACTCTCGTGGTGGAAGATGCCATACTATGTTGTCTTGGCCGCCATGTCGATCTGGGCATGTAATCAATTGGCGCTATTCTTATTGTACGGATCATCGGGAATAGCGATGTCAGTAATGCATCACACCTTTCTGAGCTTCGTGTCTTCGTGGGACTTTTGGAGCGCCCATTTCCCCGTTTTTGTGAAGGAAGAAATGGCGTTCCGAGCGCCGCTCTTTCTGGTTGCGTTTATACCGCCACTGATCATTCCGGGGATTCTACTCTTCTCGGGGATCTTTGGATGGCTACACGGTGATCTCACCAATCTCGCCATACAAGGGGTCAGCGGGGTAATACTCTGCATGATGTTCCTAAAATTTGGAGGCTTGCAAAGAAACGCCTTCAAGGGATTGAAGGGGTTGACTGCCTCGACGGCGACCCACACTCTGTTTATGTTCTCTCTGTGGGCTTATGTGAGGCTGTAATAAGACAAACGTCGGCATCACTGTGCCGACGTTTTTTGTCAGGCCAATTATATTTATCGCGCCTTCTCGACGCGCAGGCGGAGGTCGGAGAGCGCGTTCATGTAAGCGATGTAGGCGTCGTAGGGGGATTCGTAGGGCGAGAAATAGGCATGAACGTCGCCGTCGGCAAACCACTTGGTGCACATGTAGTAGAAATGATCCGAGGTCTGCATCTTGCGCCAGTCTTCGAGCAGGCGGCCGTCGTTGGCGAGGAGGACGTTGTCTTCGAGCGCATAGACGGCGTCGAGCGCGGCGCGTTGCATCGGATTGCCCGTCCATGCGGTCAGATCGCGATCGGTGTCGGCCCAGGTGAGCGTGTGCGGGATATCGACTTGATCGCGCGGCTCGTAGGTCTGGATCACTTGCGACGGCGTCTTGAAATCGAGTCCGGGATTTTTCGACAACTCTTCGGGAAGACGATCGAGGAATTGGAAAATGCCGGTGTCTTCCCATTGGTGCTCGCCGAAGGTCTCGTAATCCATAAAGAGATTGATCGTGTCGCCTTCGGCCTCCCCTATCCACCGGGCAAACTTCTCGGTCGTGAGCGGCCACTCCGACCACTCGCGCGAAGAGAAGCGAAACGCGATATCGTCCGAGAAGCGGTAATTTTTGAGCAGAAGGCGGGTGTTGGCGGCGTCTTTCGGTTGATAGACATAATTGGGACTACGCCAGCCGAGAATCGGATCCCAACCTTCGGCGAGAATGCCGAGATAGCCGCGGCTGTCGGCCCACGTGCCGAGATCGTTGCGATACGAGAGCTCGGTGTTGCGGAAGACGCGCGGCCGCGCGCCGAAGTGCTTGCGGATGAGATCGCGGTGCTTGTCCACCTGCATCTCGAATTCGAGCGGCGAGTAGAAGAATGAAAGCGAGTGATAGTACGTCTCGCCCAACACCTCGACCTGTCCGGTGTCGACGACGCGTTTGAAGAGATCGAGCGCTTCCGGCGCGTAGCGCTCCAATTGCTCCAGCGCGATGCCGGAGAAAGAGAAGCTCACGCGCAGTGACGGATGACGCTTGAGCAGATCAAGAAGGAGCGTCGTCGTCGGGATGTAGGATTTGGCCGCGACTTTCTCGGCAATCTTGCGATTGTTGAGACTGCTTTCGCTCCGATCGTTGAAATATTCCGGATCGTTGCCGATGTCAAACACCCGATATCGTTTTACTCGATACGGTTGGTGCACTTGGAAGTAGAAGCAGATTGATTTCATGCGTGTGTCGTATTCATTATACTATAACAATATCTACGCAAGTTCGTGCACGATGGTATCGACTTTTTGCGCCGCAAGCCCCCAAGTGATCCCGCTCGACTCTTTGATGCCGTTCTCCGCAAGCGCGGCGCGAAGACCCGGGTACCCCACGACCGACAGTATTTGATTCGCCATCTCGTCGATATCCCAAAAATCCGCCTTGAGCACATGCTTGACGACCTCCGACACGCCGGATTGTTTGGAGATCAAGACCGGCGTGCCGAGGCGCATCGCTTCGAGCGGCGTGATGCCGAAGGGCTCCGATACCGACGGCATGATGAATAGATCGGCCGCCGCATACGCCTCATAGCGGTCATTGCCTTGCAAGAAGCCGGTGAAGAGCACGCTTTGTCCGATGCCGAGCTGTGCCGCGAGGTCCATCATCTGCCGTTCCATGTCGCCCGAGCCGGAGAGAATGAAAACGACTTTCGGATTGCGCTCCAAGACGCGCTTCGCGGCGCGAATAAAATAATCGGGGCCTTTTTGCAAGGTGATGCGCCCAAGGAAAAGCACGACGCCCCAGCCCGCTTGTTTCAAAGCATGCAGGCGCAACAATGCGCCGTCGCCCTGCGGCGCCGTCGTGTCGTCGATGCCGTTGTGCACCACGCTGATCTTGCCCGCGGGGATGCCGTACTCGCGCACGAGTATCGATTTGGTGAGTTCCGATACGGCAATGACGCGATCCGCCGCTTCCATACCGGCTTTTTCTATCGCATACGCTTCGCCATTGACGCCGCATGGCCCGCCGCAACGGTCGAACTCGGTCGCGTGCACATGCACGATCAATGGCTTGCCCGTCGCGCGCTTGGCCTCCATTCCCGCTTCAAACGAAAGCCAGTCGTGCGCATAGATGACGTCGAAATCTTCTCTGCAAGCAATCGAGGCGGCCATCGAAGCATAGCGTTTCACTTCGCTTATCAAATCCGGCCCGTACACGGAATTGCCCGACAACGAAATACCGCGGCGGCGGTATGCATCGTAGGAAGCGGAGGTGAGGTATGGCGTGAGCGCGGAATTGACAACGCGCATGCGCACTTTGCCAAGACACGCATCACCCCGCGCTTTGTCGGCAAACACGAATCGCGTCCACGGTACCGAGAGATCAAGCGTCTTTGGCATCACGAAGATCACTTCGACGCCGCGCTCGCTCAACGCGCGCGTCAATCCGAGACACGCCACGCCCAACCCCCCGCTGTTGAACGGCGGAAATTCCCATCCAAACATCAAGATACGCGTTTTTTTCACATTATAAAAAAGAAGACGGTCGCGTCGCCCTCAGATGAACAATATCACGCTGATATGCGGGATTATTGAGCATCTCTGTGCATAACATCATTGGTATGCCACCGACATTCTTCACTTAATCTTTTATCTGAATCATTTGAAAAACGCTCTTCTGATACGCTCCGTTTCGCGCATGAATCCTTCCGCCTGCTCGCGGCGGGGATAGGGAAGATCGATGGGATAGATCGTGTCGATCGTGCCGTCGCGGAAGAGCACGACGCGGCCGGCAAGCGATACGGCCTCTTCGATCAGATGCGACACGATGACGATCGTCTTGCCGGTCTCGCGCCATATCTTGATGACGTCGTCGTGGAGTTCGGCCGTCGTCTTGGCGTCGAGCGCGGAAAAAGGCTCGTCGAGCAGGAGCACGGCGGGATCTACCGCGAGCGCCCGCGCGATGCCCACGCGCTGGCGCTGTCCGCCGGAAAGCTCACTCGGATACTTCTCGCGGAAATCAAAGATACCGACCATGCGCAACCGCTTATCGACTTCTCGCGCAAGATGCTCGCCCGCAATTCCCTTCTGACGCAATCCAAGCGCGGCATTCTCGAAGACGGTGAGCCACGGGAAAAGCGCGCCGGATTGAAAGGTCATTGCGACAATCTCGGGCCTTTTGATCGTACCCGCGCTCGGTTCCTCAAGACCTGCGATGAGCTTGAGCGTGGTCGTCTTGCCGCTACCGGATGCGCCGATGAAGCAGACAAACTCGCCTTCATTCACTGCAAACGATACCTCGTGAATGGCCGCGTTCTTTTCTTGCGGATACGTCTTGCCGACATTATTAAATTCGATGATGGGGTTCATATATTATTCAAATCGGAAACGTTGCGCCAGGTGCAGTAACTTCTGCCAGACGAAGAAATTGAGCAGGCCGATCAGGATCACCATCATGAAAACCGCGCCGACGAACACGCCCTGTTGCGCATGCGCGGAGGCGTCGACCAAGATGCTCCCCACGCCGAAGAGATCCTGCGCCGAGGTGCCGCCGGGGATGTACGTATGCAAGACCTCGGCCACAATGATGAGATTCCATCCTTGCGCGACCGCAAGGATCGATCCCGTGACGAGCTGAGGGACAAGCGCAGGCAGGATCACGCGCCGCACCAAATCCAATCCGCGGATGCCGAAGACATGCGCCGCATAGTAGATATCTTTCGGGATGATCTTGAGGCCGCCCACGAGCGTGAACACGAGATTCCAAAGCATGCTCAAAAAGAGAATGAATATCGCGGCGCCGTTGAGAAAATCGAAATTGATAAAGAGCATGATGATAATCGGAAAGAGGGCGAGTATGGGGATCGATTCGAGAATGTCGAAGACGGGTAAGAGGAATTCTTCGGCCGTCGGATTGATGGTCGCGAGGATTGCGAGCGGTATCGCGACGATGACGGCGAGCGCATAAGCGGCCGCAAGGCGCGCGCACGTATAAAAAGACGCCAGCGCGATATCGCCGAACGAAATCTCCTCTCCCGACGGCGGCGCGATAAAAGGATATGCATGCACGATGATGTAGGTAAGCGTGAAGATAACAAGCGGCCCGAGCACGAGCGTATACAGCCGCTGAGGCAATGTTATCGGGTAGCTCAACACCTGCGTATGATGCGTATGCCGCGCCGCGCTTGCCCGATGATGCATGTGCATGCGTCGATTATATCAAGAAAAAGGCCGCGAGTTTCCCCGCAGTTCCTGCTGTTTTCATGGAAGGACTCTTTTTACTGTTATACTGCTCCTTATGAATCTCCGCGACGAACTCACAGCTCTCATCAAAGGCGACGTCGCCGATGATGCGGAGACGATAAAAAAGTACAGCCGCGACACGAGCATCTTTGAACGATCGCCGAAAGTCGTGGTGTTTCCCAAGGATGCGGCCGATGTGGCGGCGGTCGTGAAGTATGCGCATGACGCGAAAGAGCGCGGAGAAGAGGTGAGCATTGCCGGGCGCTCGGCAGGCACCGACATGACGGGCGGGCCTTTGACCGATTCGATATCGATGGTGTTTACCAAACACATGAATCGCATCGGAACAATCGATGATGATTCCGCCATCGCCGAGCCGGGGGCGTATTATCGTGATTTTGAAAGGGCGACGCTCGCAAAGAATGGGAAGATACTCCCCTCGTATCCCGCTTCGCGCGAGTTGTGCGCGATCGGCGGCATCGTATCCAACAATGCCGGCGGCGAGCTCACCTTGCGCTACGGCAAGACCAATGATTACGTGCGCGGGCTCGATGTGGTGCTCTCCGACGGATCATCGGCTACGCTCAAGCCCCTTTCTTTGTACGAAGCGCAATCAAAAGCCGCACAGCAAAATCTCGAGGGTGCCATCTATCGCGATATCTCGAAACTCCTCGAAGAAAATGCCGAGGCGATCGAAGCGGCTCGCCCCACCGTCACCAAGAATTCCGCCGGCTACGCGCTCTGGAATGTGATCGACAAGGAGAAGCAGACTTTCAATCTCGCACAGCTCGTCGCAGGCTCGCAAGGCACGCTCGCCATGGTCACGAGCGCGAAGCTCGGACTCGTCAAGACAAAGGATCATCGCGCGATGCTCATCGTATTCCTCTCCGACATCGAGATATTGCCCGAGATCGTGCATCGGGTCTTGAAACACGACCCGGAATCGTTCGAATCCTACGACGATCAGACGTTCAAACTCGCCGTGCGATTCATCCCGCAGATCATCGGGCATTTCGGACTCTCGCAGATGATTCAACTCGGATTCGCGTTTATACCGGAAATGTGGATGGCGATCTTCGGCGGCGTCCCCAAGCTCGTTTTGATGGCGGAATTTGCCGAAGACAGCGCCGAAGAAGCCGTGGAAAAAGTGCGGCAGGCGCGCCTTGAGCTCTCAAGTCTCGCCGTGGCCACCAAGATCGCGCGCAGTGAGGCGCAGGCGGCAAAATACTGGACGATCCGCCGCGAAAGCTTCTCTCTGTTGCGCAAAAATCTCCACGGTCTCTATGCGGCGCCCTTCATCGACGACATCGTGGTGCACGCCGATGATTACCCGCGATTCCTACCCGAGCTCAACGCGCTCCTCGGCACTCATCATCTGCTCTATACGATCGCGGGCCACATCGGCGACGGCAACTTCCACATCATTCCGCTCATGGACCTCGGCAAGGAAAAAGATCGCGCTGAGATTCTCGAATTATCGCCCAAGGTCTACGCGCTTGTCGCGAAATACCGCGGCTCCATCGACGGCGAGCACAACGACGGCATCATCCGCACGCCGTATCTCGAAATGATGTACGGCAAAAAGATGGTTGACTTATTCGCGCAGGTAAAAGAGATCTTCGATCCGCTCAATATCCTGAACCCCGGCAAAAAAGTCGGCGGCACGATCGCCGATATCGAACAGAGCATGATTACTCGCATGTAGCACGAAACGTGCTATGTCTTACACAGCGGCCACCGGAGCGGGGGCGGCTGTCGGCACGGGTGTCTTCTCGGTGAGCACTTTGGCGACCTCGTTGACGATATCGTCCAGATCATGCTCGGCTTTGATGAGATATTTGGTCGCGCCGAGTGCTTTTGTCTTGTCGATGTCTTCTTTCTGACCGAGATTTGAAAGCACGATGAGCGGCACTTGCGCCATGCGCGGATTTTCCCGTATTGTTTTCAAGAGATCGAAACCGCTCATCCCCGGCAGAAGCAGATCGAGAAGGATGACGTCGGGCACCTCGCGGTTCAATATCTCAAGAGCCTCTTCGGCGTCCTTCGCATAAAAACCCGTGCATCCCTCGTGTGATAATTTCACGGCAAGAATACTGCTCAAGAATTGATCGTCCTCGACCCACAAAATCTTCTGTTTTGATAAACGCGGCGCGGGTGCGGTGATATCTGTTTCCATGTCGTTCCATTATATCACTGACATTCTTGTATCGGCAAGCACCCACACAGCATCTGTGGAAAGGTCTCCGTGGCGATTGTGCTATACTCGCGATATGCAAAAAGACGAGCGAGACCCGATAGGAGAAATTGAAGACGTCATGAGGGATCGCTCGTTTCTGCTCAAGGTCGTCCAGCCGGCGCTTGTCGGCCTCATGGACGGCTCGGTGTCGACTCTGGCGCCATTATTCGCCACCGCATATGCGACCAAGAGCCCGCATATCACGTTCCTCATCGGCGTATCGGCGGCCGTGGGCGCCGCGATCAGCATGGCATTCGCCGAAGCGCTCTCGGATACCGGCGAACACACCGGCCGCGGACACCCGACGGCGCGCGGCCTCATCACCGGTGTCATGACCTTCGTCGGCGGCATCTTGCACACGCTCCCCTTCTTGATTCCGCATATCGCGACGGCCCTCTCTCTCGCGTTTATCGTCGTCGGATTCGAGCTCGCGGCGATCGCCTACATCCGCTATCATTTCTTCAAAATGAGCTTCTGGCTCTCGGTCATCCAGGTCATCTTCGGCGGGGGGCTCGTCTTGCTCGCGGGGCTTTTCATCGGAAGCGCCTAGCTTTTGTGCGTCTTCGCTCTGCACTTGCATCCCGTATCTTTGATGAACTCTCTATAGTACTCGTCGCCGTAGTCGAAGTGCAGTTCTTCGCCCTTCTCGATTTTCCTTACGGCATAGATCATAAGGCGTCCGTCTTCTATCTCCACTTCGCAATTGGGATCGCAGGCGTGGTTGATGTAGCGAGCCGGATTGGTGCGCGGAGAGCCGTCGATCGTCCACTCATCATCAACGTGAAATAAGTACCGTGTCGGCAGTGTATCGGCGATTTTGGTGGGGATCTTCCTGCCGGTATATTCGAGGATAAAAGACTTCTTCCTGATCGGTACGGCGGCAAAAAGCCCGTGCCCCGAGCCCGACGCCGCCTTGCGCACCGCAAACCGCGCATCTATTTTGGTTGCCTTGATCTTTTGCATACGCGAGGAATATAGCATGAAAACGAGGGGTGAGAAAAGAAAGGCGTCCCAAGTTTGTCGAAATCCCAGCGCATGTCATACTTACGGGTATATCCGTCATGGAACGCTTTTTATTCATCCTCATCGGGTTGGCGCTCATCGGCGCGGCTCTGCTCGGCGCAGCGATCTTTTATCACTTCTCGCGTTTCTCTCCCGATCGCACCGTGTCGGTCGCCACGGTGAGCGTCTACGGCGCCGGCGTGCTCGCGATCGCGCTGTTTACCTTTGCCGTGATGATATTCGGCGCGTAACCATACACACCATGCCCGCACTTGAGACATCTTCAAACGACCCTCTCATCACGCATCTGCATTGGGTGGCGTTCGCGCGCGATATCGGCATCATCATCGCGGGTATCGTCGTGCCGCCCGTCGTGGTGAGCGTATTCATGCACAACCTGCTCTCGGGCGACGTCGCTGTGGCCATCGGGCATGCTCTACCGCTTCTTGCGGCGCTGTGGATGTTGCTCGTGTGGATGCTGACAGCCCTGGTATGGACGAAATATTATCTAAGCCTGTGGATCATCACCGACAAGCACCTCGTCTTCGTCAATCAGGCCAATCTCTTCAACCGCCGGGTGGCGACGTGGAACATCGATGCGATCCAATCCGTGACGGCGAGCGATACGGGGGATGCGTTGGCGGGAACGCTCGATTACGGAACCGTCTGGATCAAGACCCCCGAAGCGGGAGAGGGTGAATACATCGCCGCCGAGCCGATTCCGCATCCGGGCGACGTGGCCGATGCCATCATCGCGCGTCTGCCCGATATACCACAAAGAATGGCGCCCTTGGAGGCATCGGCAAAACCGGAACTTGCGGAGAATGTGGCGGAGAATACGCAGGCGCAGGAAGAATTGATCCGTTCGATCAGTCATGAGATGAAAGGGCACCTCACGCGCAGTCAGGTGACGTTCGCATCCATCATCGCGGGCGATTTCGGCGCAGTGCCGGAAAATCTCAAGAATGTCGCCGGCGCGGCCCTGGCCGATACGCGCGAAGGCGTCGAGACGGTCATGAACATCCTCAATTCCGCCAATTTCAAAAAAGGCACGCTCACCTTCGACAAAGAGCGATTCGATCTGATCGCGGCCGTACGCGAGAGCGTGGATGCTTTGCGCCCGGATGCACAGCGAAAGGGCGTCATCTTGCGATTCAAGGAGCCGGTGGATGTCTGTCGGATCGAGGGCGACCGGCAAAAGCTCGTTCATCACGTTTTCCGCAATCTCATCGACAACGCGATCCGTTACACGCCCGCCGGCGCGATCGACGTCGAACTCGTCTGCGACGACGCGAGCGCGACGTTCTCGGTCGCCGATACGGGAGTCGGCATCGCTCCGGACGACATGCAACGTCTTTTTACCGAAGGCGGCAAGGGCGCGCATTCCACGCAGACCAATCCGCAGAGCACCGGCTACGGGCTGTTTGTCGCCAAGGTGGTCGTCGAAGGCCACAGCGGCCGGATATGGGCCGAGTCGGAAGGCCACGGTAGCGGATCGCGTTTCTTTGTCACACTGCCGATGCATCACACGCGGAATTGAAATTGCATGTAAAGCCGGTGCGTCTCGCGGTGATATACTCAAGCCGCGTATGGCATACAATCTGTCCGAGCAACGAGCGCAAGTTGAAGCGCTTGCTCAAGAGTATTTCGATCTGGAGCACGGAGCGCTTATCGAGCACCCTGCGCAAGCACATAAGATATTGATAATCGATGGCGAATATTCTGCAAAGCATCCCCACCAAGGGCGGGAAGTTTTTATCACTCGGAGGTCGCTCAAACATTTTGTGGAAAGTCGTAAAGAAGAGATGCGGAAACACCATACGGAATCAGACGTGCTTGCAAGTATCATGTTTGCCGTCGAACATATTCGCGACGTTGTTACCGGCTTCGACTTGTACGAACTCGAGCCGCCTGACAAACATTTCTACAGCATGGATTACTCATCGTCGGGGAAGCCAAATCTGCGCGTGCTCGTGGAAGAAAAGAATGGCTGCTTGGAGATCGTTTCGATCCACTTCAGAAAGCACGGCAAGCACAAGCAAAGTGGAAAATAAAAACGCCACCCGAAGGTGGTGTCTTTATGTAGCCCGAGGTGACGGCGGACCCGAAGGTCATTTCACCTATGAGTACGCCTTGTGGCGCCCGCAGCAAGCCGATATTATTTTCTGTCGTCAAGTTACACACAACATTATAAATGATACCCGCGTAAAAGCAAGGACCGCCGGAATTCAAATGTGGATAACGTAGTGTGTCCTCAATCCTCAAAGGTCGGCAGATCGCCGACCTTTCTTTTTAGTCCGGCAATGTGCCGTCGAACCATTCGCGCGAGGTGGATTATGCGGAGATTCTCGTGCATAATGGGCATCATGAATATGCGCGACAAAATATCGACGGAAGCCTACAAAGGCGTGCGTGATTTTTATCCCGAGGATCAATTCATACAGCGCTATATCTTCGAGCACATGGAGCGCGTGTGCGAGCTTTTCGGCTACGAAGAATACAATGCGTCGATATTGGAACACGCGGAATTATATCGATCCAAGACCTCCGAAGAGATCGTCAACGAACAGACGTACACCTTCACCGACCGCGGCGGCCGCGAAGTCACCCTGCGCCCCGAGATGACGCCGACCTTGGCGCGCATGATCGCCGCGCGCTCGCGCGAGATCCCCTTGCCCGCGCGTTGGTACGCGCTCGCCAACGTCTTCCGCTACGAACGCCCCCAGCGCGGCAGGCTCCGCGAACACTGGCAGCTCAACGCCGATCTCGTCGGCGTATCGGGAGTGCATGCCGACGCCGAGATACTCGCCATGGCGCACGCGATCATGCAGAGCTTCGGCGCTGGCGAGCATGACTTCGACATGCGCGTATCCGACCGCCGCATACTCGATACCATTTATGACACCGTAGGGCTTGGCGGCGAACTGCGCCCGCGCGTCACGCGCCTTTTGGATGCCCGAGCAAAGACGGATGATTTCGAGAGTGCGCTCGCCGATGCCCTCGGCAATGCCGAGCAGGCGGCGGCTCTCATCGATTATCTCAAGCGCACCACCTCGACATCCTATCTCGAAGAATTGCGCGTCGCGCTTGAGCACATGGGCATCACCAATATGATCGTCGATACCTCGATCACCCGCGGCTTCGATTATTACACGGGTATGGTCTTCGAAGTCTTTGATGCCAACCCCGAAAACCGGCGATCAATGTTTGGCGGCGGGCGATACGACAATCTCATGACGATGTTTGGAGGCGATCCCATTCCCGCCGTCGGCTTCGGCATGGGCGACGTGACCGCGCGCGACTTCCTCGAAAGCCATAACCTCCTGCCTGCGTATGTCCCCGCGACCGAGCTCATGATCGCGATCGTCGAAGAAAGCGCGACGAGCC
>Ga0105164_10000823_pt1 | contig 20423 bp, 1 predicted proteins | sample VDWuncwatermetaG_FD_89674 | JGI IMG/M metagenome (GOLD analysis project Ga0105164, IMG submission 89674) | Wastewater microbial communities from Netherlands to study Microbial Dark Matter (Phase II) - VDW unchlorinated drinking water | ecosystem: Environmental > Aquatic > Freshwater > Drinking...
GAGACCACATGCCCGAACCGCATCACCGAATGCGGTCCGATCACAGAATGCTCCACCTTCACATCATCAGCCGCGCCAGCATGATTCAGGAGAACCGCCTCCTTCACCGTGGCCCGCTCTCCGACATAAGAGTCTTCTTGGATAACAGCATCTGAAATAATGGCTCCTGAATTCACAATAGTGACATGATCTTCGCTACTTAAAACCGAAGCATTTCGAATCTCTAAGGCATTCTTGATCCGTGCATAGGGGCCTATTTGGGTATTTTCAATCACCGGCGTGTGAGAAATCTCAGTTCCTCCTCCAACATTTCCTCGACGAGATCGTTGAGTACTTGTGTATTGCCTTACTTTTTCCCGATAGGCCTCTAACAGTGCGTGATCGTCTCTGTGCATCGCAATATCTCTCGCCTCTTCAAGAGTCAGTTGATTATAAACGAGGAGATCCCTCTTTCCTTCCTTTTCGACGCCCAAAAGAACCTCAACCCCATTTCCAAAAGCGCTTTCCCCAACCATAAAAAGATTGGAGTCAAGAATATGAACATTTTCGCCAACATCGTATCGGGTGACAGAAGCGCCCCTCAGGTCTGAACCTCTTCCGAGGGTAGAATCGATAATTTCTTTTCCCCGAATAATGGTGACATGCTCCCCAATGATGGAATCACTAATTTGTCCACTCAGTCGGTTTCCTGCACCGAGTCTGCTCTTTCCGGTAACCCGCGTACCGAGTTCGACAACGCTATTCCAGAATTCACTCACATCCACCTCTGGTCCGAAATAGACTGAACCGGAAAGGAGCGCGACAATTCCTCCCTGGATTTTGACATTCTGACGTCTCAACTTCCACGCCAGACGGAGTCTGCGCTGGAATTCCCGACTGTTCCTGAAAGAATCGCGTAGATCTCTTCGGAACTCCCTCAAAAATTTTCCGCGGCCGTCTTGGGCAGAGAGGGTGTCCATACGAGTTCCCTTCTTTTCCACCAATAGACCTTGATGAATCCTATATCCGTGAGATTCGATATCAAAGAGTTGCATCGCCACCTTTGCAATCTGATGCGCTGCATGGTGGCCGGCCTCCTGAGGATCTTCGAGTGGAGCCATCAAAACTTCCAGCCCCATCGCTTTTATCTGTTCGACATCCACAGGAATATATTGGGGATCGGGTCTGTGGCTATTTACCACCACATAATCGAAATAAACCTTTGGATCTTGACTGGGAGAAGGATCGACCTGTTGCATATGCCTAAGAATATTCCCTACAATTTGACTGGCGGGAACGCTCTTGTGCATTGGGCGATCTTCCTTTAACCACTCCTCCCGCACCTTGACACTCGGATAGCTACCGATATTGACAAAAAGAATTTTAGGCGCGCTGGAGTGACGAAGGGCATGGACAATGCCTTTTGTAAGAAGAACGGGGAGAAAACTACTGTAAACACTCCCCGGGCCAATGGTGATCACCTCTGCCGAGCGGATCGCCTCTTTTGCCTCCGGCGTTGCAAAAGGATAATCAGCCCCCTCTTCTGTGCCCCGTTTGACAAAAGAGAGCTCCTCCACAGTTAATCCAACTTTCATTTCGTGCTGAACGATCCCTACCTGCGTATTTATCACCTTTCCATCTTGGAACACCGCACGTAAATCAAGATTGGCTTCTGACACGGGGATCAGCTGATCCGGTTTGAGGCCGAGTTGCTTGGAAATGGCTGTTATGGCTTGTATCATGCTTCTTCCATGATGGAAATATCCGTTCGCAAAAATGAGGTTCCCAACATTTGCCTCGGCATAGGGAAAGTCGGGAAACTGTTGAATAAATCGGTCGATAGACTCTTGCAGAAATTCTCTTATCTCTGGTTTCAGAATAAAATTTGGGTCAAAAGCAGTGACGATTCCGGAGAGTTCCCTTCTTAAAAGGCTGTTGATCTCTTCATCAGGGAGATCTTCACGGGATATTTCTTCTCGGGATGGGAGCCGATACTCAAAAATCTTATAAAGAATCTTTCCTTGTGCATCTCTGGGCAAAAGGGTTGTCAAACGATTGCGGAGGTCTCCGACCGCGGGGAGATCCAACGCCTCTCGCAGGATCCCCGTCGACCCGCCACTGTCGAACATGGTGATCACATGGGAGATATTTGTCGTGTAAGGGAAGAGACCGCGGGTCAAACTCGCAGGACCTGAGCCTCCACCCAATGTGGTAATGGCCGGGCCCTTCTCAGGATCTCGATGCCTCTCTTGAAAATCTTTCATCCCTGTGGCGCGAAGGAACTCTTGATAGAGAATCCCAATCGAGGCGGGACCTTCCAGACGCTCTTTTCGAATCTGGGCCTCTCGCTCGGCAAGGTCTTTCTGCGTGGTAATTCCGGAAATCTGTTTCGGATCTGAAAGCCGAACATCGCGGATTTCATAACCCTTTTCGGCAAGAAGTGAGATGGCGTCTGGCAAGTAGAATTCACCGGTTACAGGAGAAGGAGTAATATGTGGAAGGACTTCAAAGAGTAATTGATTATTAAATAGATAGAAACCCGTATTGACTTCTTTGATCTCGTCGAGCTGTTTTCCCGTACGGACGATACCGCCAATTTCGTGGGGACTACCTTTCTCAATGAGGTCGTTAATATCTTTTTGCTCCACGATTCCGACGATGTTTTTATTCCGAGGGTCCCGAACGATTCTCCCTTTTCCGTGAGGATCCTTTAAGATTTTTATAGAGATCGTGGCGGCGACCGCCTTCCCATTTTTGGAAGGAGGGGCATGGGCTCTCTCAAGATCCTCAATGATCCATTCGTTATATCCGATGAGATCCCCCATCGCCACAAGGAGATTTCCTTCATAATGCTGAAGGAGTTCCTGTGATTGAAGCACTGCGTGTCCTGTACCGCGCAGTTCTTTTTGTGTCACGTAAACATGGTCTTTTTCTCCCAAGACCTTTCGAACATTGGCCGCCCCAAAACCGACAACGACAAGAGTCGGGATATCCAGACTCTTTGCCACATCTAAGAAATGAAGCGCTGCAGGTTTGCCAGCAACCTCTACAATCGGTTTCGGCATCCCTTCTGTTGCCTCGAGCCCCTTACCCCTTCCCCCTGCAAGAAGGATCGCTACCATCGGGCTCCGGTAAAGTCTTGCGAGGTCTCCTAAAGTTTCTGCAAACGTCTCACCAGATTCCTTTCTTTGATTCGAAAGGACAGAAAGCGCCTCTTCAGGACTCTCCAAATGGCCTTCGATGACTGGGAGATCGAGCCTGCGAGCTCGGTGAAAATCTTGCTGTGTCTGCGTGATCACCGGATAATTTCCCTCGACAACAGAAAATCCATGAGAGATAAGACGCCCCGGAACAAAATGGATGACGTAAGGCTCGCTTCCATAGATTCGCCTGTCAAAAGGTCCGACGAGCCATTTGGCAACAACCCCTTTGACCTGGTAGAGATAAAAGGCATCCGGCGTTTTTCCTCCCCGCGGCATAGTGAAGTTGTGGGCCTCTCCGATATTCACCAATAGGCCATCTTGCCCAAGAAGATCTTCGTAGAGTTCCGCCTGTTCTTTGGAAAGTCGAGTATAATCATTCCCTTGGAGCCGGGGCCCATTTTTCAGAATCTCAAAATGCCCCTCTTCTCGATATCTTCGAAGTTCCGCAAAGAGAGGACCGGAAAGGAGTTTCTCAACATCTTCGAAAGTCGCATCATTTGAAACCGGGAGCGATTTGGGAATAACGACAACCTTCCCCTTCTTTCCATCTGGCATCTCTTCCCAATGCCGAAGGAGTTTTTGAATCAGAACAAGATCAAAAACAACCTCTCCGTTATTGTCCAGATTCCATGCGACAAGTCTCGGTCGGTTGTAGAGTTGGTCGAAAAATGCCTCTACGTCATTGATGACAAAAGATTTTGCGCCCGCGGCCGCATCGATCTGGTCCCGGAAGAATCGAAGGCCTTGCCTCTGATACGCCTCTGCGAATTTCTGATGGGTCAGATCCAGGATATTGGCAGCCACTTTTAGGAAAAGCCACTCCGCCACTTCGGTTTCCGGAGCGAGTGAAGCAAATTCCCCCACCTTTTCCTTGACCAATGTTAGGGCTAGATCATTGATCATCCGATTCTCCTCCGCAAAGGCATTGATAGAAGCGTCGTCAATTCCTTTTCCAAAATAGAGCCTTGCTGAATCGTAGATGAGTTTCTGGAATTCTTCGGGTGTCAGACGATCTGCAATCCTATGACCGTCGAGATCTGTCATCGCACGAAGGGCGTGATAGAGTCTCACAAAGGCCCTCCGCTCTGCCGGATCATTTGTCAACCGCTTCACCACGGATTCAACTACCCAATCATAATAGACGAAGATTCTTGAAACATCTTTCTCGAAAGCTGGGAATTGATGGCGAGTTGAAAAGGTAAAAGCACCAGGAATATATTCTTTCCCAACAAATCCTCTTTCTCTCCCATCGATGACCCCTTCACGGCCAAAGAGGATGGTGAGGATCTCTTCTTTCACCTTGAGATAGGGTTTTGCTTTCTCCATGGAGTGCCGCTCTCCCTCCGGAATCCACCCCTCCGTTTCAAACCCCAACCGACGCGCTACTTGAACCATAGAGCGGATGGATTCTAATTCTTCATGGACCGCCTCGCGGATCGACCGCATCCGCTTCGCCCCAATAGGAACTTTCCTCGCCTCAACCGCCTGAATCGCCTGTTCTATCTCCTGATAAGTGGTCAATACAAGATGGAATTCCGAAACGGAAAGATAATCGGCGTAACGCTCTGCGTGCTGAAGATAGGTATCGAGCGCCACTCCCATTTTTGAGGAGGGACCCAAATCCTCTGCCGCTTTCTTCAAAAAGGCGATACCCTCTTCCTTCCCGAGCGCCATGATGACGGCATGGAAGAGATTGTTAAGGTCTCCTGCATCCTTCCCGAGTTCTTCAAGGAGTGCTCTTTCACTCGGGATTTTTTGTTGCCACACCATCTCAAGAATCCTGGCATCGATCTGGCCGTCTTCTTTCCTGAAAAGATGAACCTTTCCAGGCTCATGATAGAGACTGCCCGGAAGGTAACGATTCTTGACAGTCGGATCGCTCGCTTTCCAGAAAAGAACAGCCTTTTCGAAAAGTTTGACCTCATCAAAAAGGCCATGTTCAACAGGAATGTATTCCACAACCTGGAGGAAAACACCTTTCGGGTCGATCGTCTCTTCCTCGATGGATGCGGTGAAAAGAAGTTTCGGGATTACGCCTTCTACACGACCCACCTTACTATAAGCGGTAAAATTCTGATGAGTGATTCTCAGACGCTCTTCAGGTGTAAGCCAAGGTCCCAGTATCTTGACGACGGTCTCGATGTTCCGTCTATCTTTTAAAACGATTGTCATCTGCCACATATACCATAAGGCATCGACAGGGTTATCGCCGCTATCCGCAATCGCGCGAAGCCGCCTGATCTGGACTTCCTGGATGTCCCTCGAGGATAGGGTGCTATCGATGCCCTTTACAATTTTGGTTAAGACGGGCGGACTGAATTGTCTTTTCAAAAATTGATAGAAAGCGGCCTCCGGTTTTTCAAGGTGGAAGCGGATCCCCCCATCCGAGGCAAACTTTTGCTGATCTAACATTCGGACAAATTCTATGAGGATCCGTTCTGCTTTCTCCGGGGAGAGTGTCCTTTTTCTCATCGCATCTTCTATTTTTCGGGGTGAGAGGTCATCGTAGACCTCCTTTGAAAGCGCAACAAGTTTACCGCTCAGTTCAATAGTGGCAAGATCTACACCTTCTAAAATGCCTTCCAAATTTTTAGGATCCTCCGATCCCAAATAAACAATGACTCTATCTTTTAGGAAAAGAAGATTGTGAGGGATGTTTTTGGCCATTAAGAGATTAATAAACTGCATGGTGAAATAGGCCAGATGTTCAAGTTTTGTGGATTGGAGAACGATATTCTGGGCAGGCCAATCCTTCAGTCTGCCAATGGCGACTCCTCCGATTCGCGTGACCTCCTCGACACCGACACTTTCAACGGGGAAGGGATGGTAAAATCCCTGAAAATGGAAATGATTTTTTGTGGCGCCGGCATTAATCCCGTTGAAAAAGATCCGAAGATCGCTGGTCTGTTGCAATGCCAACATCGCTTCAATATGGGCTTGATCCCCAGGATCAAAATATTGCGCTTTTTCCTCCGGGACGTGGATGAGTACATGGGGGCCATGGACCGGATTGATATTTGTGATTACGCGGTATCGCCTGCCGCGCAAGAATAAACGGTCCAAAATTTCCTGCGGGTTGACATGATTGAAATTCAAGGCGCTCGGATCAAACGGCTGGGTTGTGCGGACTTGGGCGGTGGGGACGGTGGTTCTTGAAATTTTTGCAACGACACGTCCGGGGATGAGCCGGATCTGATAGGGCGCCATGATCCTTTCTTCAACATCTTTCTCTGGATTGTAATAGATCGGCGGCTTTTCCTTCCTTGCTGTCAGGAGGGTTGATTGTCGCAGCGTTTCCTCCCATTTCTGTCGTAAAATGGTATCCCAATTTGCGTCGGGGGAATGATAGACCTCTCCATTTTCAAAAAAGAGTTCCCCTTTAAGATGTGCCTGAGCGGGGATATGAACATTGCCCTCTCCGAAATAGACCTTTGCCCCTTTTTCAATCACGACGCCTTTGCCAATCGTTCCCCCAAATTTAGGATTGACTTCGACAGCGGCTCCTTCTTCAATCTTCAGGTCAGGGGCAATGGCCAGAAGGAACTTCTGGTTTCTCACCTCTACATTATGTTGTGCCTTGTCCCATTCCGCGATATCCTTCATCGCGATGATCTCTTGTTCATCCACCTCTAAGATAGCCGACTTCATCTCTCCGCCCCTGAGCTCATACAAAATTTCAAAGATGTCGGGATTGTAGCGTTCAAGACGATGTCCCTCGAAAGATTCCTTGCTTCCTGAGACTCCTTTAATCTCTAATGGTCTCTTCGGGGCATGCCATTTGAAATCTCCATGTGCCACAATTTGCTGCGCAGCACGAAGTGACAAGAAATAAACACCCGCATTCGCATAGATGAACCTTTCAGGATCTCCTTCCCATTTCTGAATTTCCTGCCTCAATGCTTTGGAACGTTCTGCAAATTCGACAATGACCGTCTTTTCTCTTCCTTCCACATCTTTTTCATTGACAAAGGTGCCTCGTGGAATTTTAGGTTTTGTCAAACCAAACTCATCAAGTGCCGGCCCAAGCTTTGGATTGTTATCTTTATATTTGATCTCCTTGGGATATTTGAACCCAATTCCGACAATATCCGCTTCCTTCTCCAAGGCAAGGCCTAATGTGCCATAAAGAATGTCTAGGGGAAGACCGGGATTATCCCCATTAAAGATGAGGAGTTGATCGCGGCCGAGCCGTTTCAGCCAATCAAAAGAAGAGACTCCCTCGATGGGCTTGCGTAGAGTCCGCAGCGTCCCGGCCCCTCCTTCTGTTGCAAGAAAAACATCTTGATCCGGCGTCAGCACAATTTTTTTGTCAAGATCCACGACAATATTTGGATTATCTTCGGTAATCCGAACATTCTCTAAACCAAAATTTTTGTTTTCCCGAAGGAGGGTTTCAATATGTTCCTTGGTATCCGGCCCGACACCGATGACCACGGGGATTCTTGGATGAATCCCAACAACTGCTTCAAGGATAAGTTGGAGCGATCCTTTGTGCGCGACTTTCGTCAAGGGAACGGTCATCTTCCCATACCGTTCCGCCAACTCATCGATCTGTTCTTCCGTCACCGTGGCTCCCTGAAACTCTCTGAAGTGCCGGGCTACTTCTGTATTCTCTTTGGCGGGCCCATAAAAGCGGGAACCGGCTCCTCCGGCAACGATCAAGACAGCAAGCCGACCAATCTCCTCTCTTCCCTTTTCAATAAGACCTCCCGAAAGGGGCGTCACTTTTGGAAAAGCGTATCCGCCAGGGGGAGGGGAACGTATGGAGCTTGTTCCAATTGCACCGATCCTTTTTAAAAATTCATGAACATCAATCTTAAAGTCGCTGAGCTGTTGAAGGACCTGCTCTTTTTGCTTCAGATTTAACTCTGCCCATCCTCTGACATGCGCTTTCGCATCTTTCGGTGTCCACTCCCTGAAGTCATGGATTCCCCCATCCTTTGCGCTTTGAACGAGGGCTGTTTGAAGTCCCTCTGCGCGCTGATCCTTCGCTGAAGATTTGGGACGGAGGGTGGTAGCTCCGGGATGAAGAGAAGAAGGGCTAGGAAGAGGATACACCTCTGCATAGGAAAGGGTGGTGGACAGAACACTCCAGAGGAATGTTTCAATTAGAATCAAACTGAGTAAACGTTTAATTTTCATGAGCTCTGGTTTATTCATAACTAGTTATTTATAAAGAGGTTACAAATAATACCCAAAAAATGGCCTTTCGGCCAAAGGGCTACCTCTTATTTCCTTCCTTATATAGAGATGCTTATCCATACAACTATACACGAAAATAAAGCGAAATGTAAGTTACTTTTGTGTCGTTTAACAGACCCATTACCCCGCCTTACACTCCTTTTTCGGTCGTCTGTTTTTCAAGTTTCTCCTGCTGTAATTGGCTTTCCAAATCCGCACGCTGGCTCGGGGTAAATACAAGTGCCGAAAATTCCGCTGCGTTGGAAGCGTTGAGCATTTCTATCGGCCTGTCATCTATGATGCCGAGTTGCTGTAATTTGAAATCTTTCGGCAATCGGATTTTCTCAGGCGCCTTCCCCTCGAAGGTGTGACCGAGAAGGGCATAGAGTTTGACAAGCCTTTCTGCAGTCAACGCATCTGAGGCATCGCTTGTCTGAACCGTTGTCCCAAGATCAACTCTGTTTTGAATGAGTCCGACAAGGCGGCGCGTGTTCGGGTCAAGAAGTCTCACTTTCGAAATGAAAAGCGATGTTCCTTCATTCGGATGCGACAAAGGACCCAAAGAAGCGATTCCTTTTTGGACGCCAGAGATCGGATTCGGAGGAAGTTGTGGGCGGCTCCACTCCAAAGGTTTCCCTGTTCTCATATGAACCCCTGTTCCCTCCAACATCCCTTTGGGATTCTGAAGAGTTCCCCATTCGCCCAAAGAAGGAGAAACCCGCGATCCGGAAACAGGAACTTTCTTTCCCGATGCAGCATTTCCCCATCGCCCCTCAATCGCTGCGCCGAATTTCCACTCTCCCCGGTCTTTTCCGACGGAGGCCCGAACGCCCATGGCTCCGATGCGGCGTTCGGTCCGAATATCGAGATAGTCTCTCGCCGCAGCAATATTCCACATATTTCCGAAAAGTGCCCCCCGAAGCCTCGCCTCGCCGTAGCCATCGGCGCCAAGAACCAACCCTGCCGAAAGATGATCCCATGAATAGGAAAGGCTCCCCCGAGTGAAGATATTGTCCAACGAAAAGGAGGTAGAAATCCCCTGCTCATCCAAAGCGCGTAATACCGCTTCACGGGCTTGAACGACTTTGAGGTACTCCTCAAAGGAAGCGTTAAGGTAAAACCATCCATGTTCGATTCCGAGCCGAAGATGCTTTGCGAAAATGGCGTGCGCCTGGACATAATCGCTGAAGAGTGTCCACACACCCGGATCGGACATCCATGCAGCCGTATACCCCATCTCAAAAACATCCTCATAGCGCAAGGCCATGGCATGAGAAAGTTCATAGGGAGGTGCCTCGAAGCGGACTCCATGGCGCCGTAAGGAGGGGAGGTAATCGTAACCCACAACAGTCTTTTCGAAACGGAGCGGAGAACCGAATTTGACGCGAGAGCTCATCACAAAGTTTGAGTCCGGTAAATAATCCAACCCGACTCCAAAGAAAAGATTGTCGCGAAGGTGGAGGAGCCGCTTTGCATTTTCGAGTTCCGCAGACTGATCCTCTAAACTCACCAATTGTTTCCGCAGCGTTCGTTCCTGTTCCGCCAGACGGGCGATTTCAGTGGGATCCGTTGCGCCCTGCAATCGCCTCTGGACGTCCGCCAACACACCACTTGCGTCTTTATACTGGTCGCCGATCTTCTCCTCCTCTGTCTTAGGAGAAAGATAAGGAACCTCCATCCGGCCTCCGACGAAGAATGAAAGATTCGAAGAACCCCATGGCCGGCCGTATTGGAGCCGATACGCGAGGTCTTCCGGCCCTTCAAGATTAAGAAATCTCAGATAAGCGTCACCGTAAGACTGCCGCCTCGCCTTCCTGTTCTCCGCAAGCCATCCACTTGTCACGACGGTATTTTGAGGAGATTCTGCAACTGCAATGCGCCCCGCCTCGCCGAACGCCGCGTCTTGGCTCAACCATGCACGGAACGCTGCGCGGGCATCCTCCTTTTCTTTCTCGGACCACGGTTGTTGTTGGAGGAGTCCCTCCCAATTTGAAGTAAGTGCATCAAGCCGGTTCTTCACCTCTTCTTTTGCCCCTCGGAGCGCCGGTAGCGCACCGTTCATCTCTTGGGAAGCGGCAGCGATTTTTTCCTCGGCATCACTCAAACCATGGTCGCTCTCTATATAATCCAAAAGACCTTGAATGATGAATCGCTGAGACTCCGGGACTCTTGAAAGTTTCCTCTCAAGTTCCGTTGAAGCAAATGAAGGAGAAGAGGCTTCTTCGACATTTCCTTCCGTCGCTACAAAGGAAGATGCTGAAAAAGTTCCCGTCACCGGAACAGAGGGCCGTATGAAAAGGAGCCGTTCGAGTTGTAGTATCGTGTCGAACTGGGTGGGGTCCGCATCGTTCCCCCACGCTAAGAGGATCCGATGGATCCCGCTGGGGTTTCCAAGTGCTATACCACTCGTGCGAACTGCCCCTGTTGAATCTGCCGGAACGCGAATACGGCCAAGCGGCTGTCCATCCAGAGACACGTCTATGTCAAAGCGGTAGTTTACCGGCAAAGAGGCCGGTATCCGATTCCGCGCGTACACCACAACACTCCACGCTGGCGCTTCAGTCCCGAAATCGACAGCATATTCTGCCGAACCATTTTCCTCGGTATAAAGGGCGCTCCCGTCGGCGAACCATGTTCCCTCGGTGGCGGTGGTATCGGAAGCGGCTTTCTGAAGACCACCCACCTGAAGCGTGCCTGAGCGGATGACACGTGCCAGCCGATCATTGTCTTGTGTAGGGTCTGCGGCATCAACATCCAGCAGATTAAAGCTGACTGTATAAGGCCCCGGCGGGATTTCAGTGACAGTCCCTGCCCGCACACCACGAACCACTTTCGTAATAGGATAATCTGCGAGTCTGACCGTTTCTACGCCTGTGCCGCCTCGTGTGAGAATCGTTTTCATCGGAATACCCACCACATAGGAAACGATGGAGCGGCGGTTGCTGTCCCTTTGATCAAGACTCGCAAAGTTAAACTCTCCGTAAAGGCCACGCACTTCAGGAAGGGGCGCAAGGACAGGATCACTTGGATAAGAAAGTGGAAACTGAAAAGGATATTGAACCAATTCTTGAGGAGAAGGCGTGTCCGTCAAGGCATTCAGGTTGTTTCCGGTAATCTGAATGCTCCCTGGCCGCAAGGCGCCATTTGCGACGACAAAAGCACGTCCCAACACGACAGGTTTCCCGCCGGGAAGAAGCGAGTTTCCATTATGGTCGGCTTGGAAACTGACACTAGCGATATATCCTTCGTCGATCCTGGAGGCGGCACGGCTTCCAACAACAAGATCGTCCGCTTCGTCAGCCGTCCCCCGGGTATCCATTTCACGCCGGATGAGACGCCCGCTTTGTGCGGACTGAGCGACATGAAAGGTGAAAGTAATCTTTCCTCCCTCCTGACGGATTGACTCTGCAGGGAGTTCATATTGAAAGACATGATTGAGGTACCGGGCAGTTGTGACAGTGAGCGTTCCTCCGATAGAAACGTTGGAGGCATCAATGTCGGATTGGGCGGTGACACTGAAAGAGGCCTGATTCAACACTTGCGGAGGGATGATAAATTCTCCTTGGACCTGAGGGTCTTCCTGAATCAGCGAAGAGAATTCTCCCAGCGAGATATCGAGGATACTCCCGGGAGGAATGGCCTTTTCTGCAATCACTTTGTCAATCGCTTCAAGTTGAGTCCTCAGGACACCTTTTAAAGCGTCCACTGCCCGTAACACCGCCTCGTCAAAAAAGAAGAAATGCTCTCCCTGTTGGATAGAGGTCATGGCATTCGACCAACGCTCCAGTTTTTCAAGATAGCCCCTCAAGGAAAAAGCATATTTTTCCTGTGAGGCGAGGAACGCTTCGTTTTTCGCGCGATAGGCCCGGACACTTTCAGATACCTCTTCGCGTGCCCCTTCTGTTTTGGCTTCAAGTTGCATACGATCCTGTTGCGGGATCCTTTCCCTCCAAGAATCCCACGGATTCACTGAGATAGTCCCCGCCGCAGAAGAGGCGGGAAGTTCCGAAGAAGCGATGGAAGGGATAGCCATGTGAGGCATGACCAAGAGGCCCAAAAGCGCCACCCTTAGAAGTTGCCGTTGAAGACCTCGGCCTACTCGATCCACAGGATTTTCTGAAAGTCTCGCCTGGAACTCTTTCACGCCGCCGTCTCGACTGCTCAATGATTGCGGACGGAGATGCGATACGACCCCTTTCTCAAACGCACTTCCATAGGAAAGATTCGTCCAGAGGAAAGTAGAGAGGATGATTAAAGTTACCGCCCGTAACCAAGAGGGTAATTTTTTCTGTCGATTTGTTTTCATCATGGAAATGTTACACCTGCCGTTCCAGAACGTTTGACTCGAGGAGCTGATGCTTCAAATCATTCAACTGATCCGGAGTAAAGATAAGGCCCATAATCCCTTCCATGATATCGGGTGGTGTCTTTGGATCCCGGATGATGTCAAGGTCAATGAGCGGATCCTGGAGTTTCCTCACGTCGAATTCCGGAAGCCGGACCTCTTTCGCCTTCTCAAATGTCTCCTCTCCAAAGTGACGAGAGAGAAGTTGATAGAGTTTAAGAATCTCTCCGGCCGTTATCCCATCTTTCTGAACTGCCGCTCTCAATACTTCGGGGAAGATGATTTTTTCGGAAATCTTTCCGATGATATTACGGGTCTTCGAATCAAGGAGCCGGATCTCTTCGATAAAGAGTCTTGTATCGATTCCTGTCTGAACTGAAATGGGGATCGCGATAGTCTCCTCCACCGTCGGCGCTGCGAGGATGACCTCAGGAGTAATTTCATTTTGAGGAGTCACGACGGATATTGTCTTGGTGGCACCGTCTTTGGCTTGAAGATGGGCAGGACCTTCAAGGATTATCTTTCCGGAAAGGACGACACCGTCGTCGATGGTGATATCCCCTTCACCAAAGTAGATCTCAGCGCCTTCTGCGATTTTAACCCCTTTTCCGATTTTTCCTTCAAATTTGGGACTGACTTCGACAACGGCACTTTCTGCAATCTGAATGTCCGGGGCCAACGTGCGAAGTCTTTCCTGATCGCGTGCTTCCACATTGCCCACCACCACGCCGACATCTTCAGGTTTTTTGAAGGCAAGGATATCTCTCTGTTTGACCCGAAGAATCTGCACATTGGCCTTACCCCATCGTCTTGCAAGGACTTCGAGAATATCCGGATTGAATTTCTCAAAACGGTAGCCGCGCAGTGGATTTCCTGTGGCTGTGTCCAACACATCCAACTCACGGTCAGGGGTATGCCACGGGAAATCGGAGAAGTTCCGCGCCAACTCCTCTGCGGCGTCGAGTGAAAGGGCATAAGCCCCTGCATTCGCATAAAGTGGGACTCCTCTTGTGACTGCGTTCTGCATCGCTGCATCCAGTACCGGTCCCCGTTCAAAGGCTTCAACGATCACAATCCGACTTTGGTCTCCGTGACGCTCCGTCGTAAAAACCCCGTAGGGTTTCCCGATGGGATAGTCATATCCCAGAGCGACAACATCTGTACCGGGCGCTGACATCGTCCCCGCAACACCCTGAATTATCTCTTCAGGAAGTCCGGGATTATCTGCATTAAAGATGAATAGTTTGTCGCGGCCAAACGATCGTATCCATTCGAATGCAGTAACGGTTTGACGGGTCCCTTGAAGCTCAATCGGTTTTCCAAGTGCCTTCAAAGATCCTGCGCCGCCCATACCACCTGTCACTACATGATTGTCCTCCGTTAGGACGATCTTCCGTTCTTTGTCCACGACCGGCTGCAGGTCATCTTCCACCAACCCAACGTGCCTCAGGCCAAAATAGTTATTTTCTTTAAGGAAGTGACGGATCTGGTCGGCCGTATAAGGACCGAGGCCGATCACAACCGGCATTTCAGGATCGAGATGAGCGACCGCTTCAAGGGTCAATTGAAGCGCGCTTTTCTGCATGACTTTTGTAATTTTCCAGGTCGGTTTGGTGAATTGGTCGACTTCGGCAATGCTTCGGATATTGTATTCAGCGCGAAGGGCGTCCCCTTCAGGGGTATTTGCTTTAAGGGCTTTGATGAGTCGGGACCCGGCGCCACCGGCAGGAAGAAGGAGGGCCATTTTATGGATTTCGGACTTTCCACGGGAAAGAAGCGGAGAGGTAATCTGGACCGCTTCAGGGAATTCATAGCCGTCGGAAGGAGGCGCACGCTTACCCGGCGTCTCCTGGATGACATTGAGTCTTCCTCTCCACTCGTTCACGTCGATATGAAGAACCTCATTCAATTCATAAAGGAGTTGTTGTTTGACTTCCGGAGAAACCGCCTCCCATCCACGCACATACTGCCGCGCATTCTCCTCTTTCCATCCGCCGTCCTTTGCCGCGACCGGTGGCTGTGTGGTCCTTTCGGTGTAGTTGGCGAACATCCGCGCGGCGATTTCGTAAGGATCGAATTGATCGTGGGTTTCGCCTTGAAGAGTCACTTCAACCTCTCTGAAGCGACCGCCACTCAATTCATTCACGGTCTCCCAGAAGCGGGCATCCCGAGACGCCTTGGCGGCACCGAGTTGGAAGGGTCCGACCTGACCTAACTGAAGACCTTTCCGGTGTCCGGTATGGGCGAAATAGACATAGTCGAGGAAACCGACCTGCCCTCCTCTAAACCGGACCTGGTCATGTTCAAAGGCCTTCATAAAAGGAAGGAGAGACAAAAGTCTCTGCACCTTTTCTATATTCTCCATCTCTTTGTAGGCGGGATGCTCACCGAGCCGCTGAATCGCCCTCTGGATCCCCCTCCCTTTGAGGAGGCCTGCGGTACGGAAGACCGATGCCCCAAAAAGACGGGCCACGAAATTTGATATCCACCAGATCACCTTATGAAACGCAATCGCTGGGGTAACAGGGATACCAAAAGGAGAAACGGGCCGCCGGCCTGCATTGCGCGCCATGCCAAAACCGGTATCCTCTCCAAGGGCGCGCCAGACATCCAAGCCGTCATGATCCAAGACATTATGGCCGGAGTAGGGTTGAGAACGAGCAAATTCGTTGAGGACCATTTCGAACATGATGCTTGGAATCGGCGGGGCATCGAGCATCGTCCCGCGTCGGTTGAAGAGCCGGATCCGCCACTTCGGCACAGCCGGATTGACAGAGGCACCGAAAAGAAGTGGATATTCGGCATTGTCCCAGAAACCGGAGATCGCTTCTTCGATTCTTTCTTCCGGAATGCCATGAAGCCGTGCGCGAATTTTGGCATCTTTACTCAAAATCCAATTTCTGCGGGTCCAGTCAAAACGATAAGCCAGATGATAGAGCCATCCTCCGCCTACGACAGACACAAGACCACCTAAAAGCAGACTTCCCAAAAAGACAAGCGGCGTTGACAAGATTTTCACTATAGGCCCGAAGACCGGCATCCTGAAAAGAAGCCCGACCGCCACCGCAGGAAGGACAAAAACCTTGCTCGTGAGGGTGGCTACCGTTTCACTTAAATATCGGAGCATTCTGAAAGGACGGGAAACAATATGGACATAGCCGGATTGCTCAAGTTTGGCAAGGTCTCGATACTGTTTTTCGGTAACGTCGGCCCAGGTTCTCTGGTCCATCCCTTCTTCTTTTCTTCTTGCTTCTATTTTTTCGTTCGTCGCACTGACGAGCTCTGTGTGGCGCGCGCGATTCTGTCCAAGCGCAACATTGCGTTTGTCAAATTCCTGGCTGATCAGAGCAAGATATTCTGTCATTTCATCCAGATTCGGCTCAAGTTCAGATTTGGCGATGTAAAATTCGTGGAGGGTCTTTTTAGCCCGCATCCCTTCCGAATCCCCAAGATAAAGTTCAAGGGGACGAACTGGGTAAAGAAGATTGCCGCTCTTTGTATCCCGAACTTCATGAACCGGGATGCCTCCTGTGACACTTCCGCGGTGAGAGCCCCAAAGCCAGCTGCGGGTTCGGACCCATCCTCGTCTAATATTCAGACGGTCCAGAAGACGGGCAAAGAATGGAATAGAATCTGAAGGGTCGGTATCCTCGGCGTTGATCATGAGTTTTTTGTATTCGGGTTTTTTTCCAAGCCAGGTGTGGGTTTTGTAATCACCCGATTTAAAAACATGGGGATGGTTTGAACCGTGATAGGTCTCGCCGACAACGGGAATCCCGACGCCGCGCCGCAGCCCCTCATAATCGGCCAGCCGCGCAAAGCGGTAAAGTGCAGATTCTCGAACCTGAATCGCCCCGATGGAATATTCTTTTTCCCTGAATCCAAGCGAAGAAGCAAGATGGGCAAGTGTTCCTTTCACTTTTTCGTCGGCGGACATCTCTGAGAGGGTTTCGAGGAGTTCTTTCACATTGAGGAGCGCTGCTCCCTGTTCAATGATTCTTCCCTCATCGGTAGTGGGTGTGCCATATCCAAGCCTTTCTCCCCGCAGGTCCCTAATTTCGCTTTCAATCAGACGATCGGGAATCTCAGTAAATGTGACTCCACTTGCCGCCATAAGTCCGATCACTTCATCCAATTTTCTTTTGAGAAGATCATCCGGAATCCTCGAAAGATTTGTAATTTTGTCTCCACCATCCTTGGCCAGTCCCTCTTTGATCTTTGAGAGTGCAGCCACAATGGCGGAGCGGTCCGCACCACCCTCCGGAAGCGCTTCAAGGGTCTTTTTTTCTTTCTTAATCTCTCCTTGAATGTACGCCTCGGTCTCCCCTGGATGATAGCGGGCCTTTGCACCTACCATGAGGTGTTCATCCTGAAGCGGGGCAAAGAAGGTGATGGGACGAAGACTGAAGAGAAGATTCATGAGTTTTGCAGCATTTCCCCGAAAGCCTTGATGCGGTTCAAGCCCTACAGGGAGTCCGGAATCATGGGTGAAGACCGGACGACCCTGGACATCTCTCAATACCACGGAGCCATGATGCTCTTGGGTTATTAACTCGTCAAGAAGAAGCCGTCCCTCCCGGTCTGCTTGAGAGGCCTTCTCTTTGGCGACCCGCTCCGCCTCATTCATGAGCGGTACAAACTTCCGGACATCGTGCCGCACACCCGTCACCTTTCCATTTTCAATCTTTGTGTCAAACCAGACGATGCCGGACAGAACCTGGCCGAAGGCGCCGAGGGCGGTATTCTTAGGACCGGTATGCCGGTAATCAAATTCAAACCGCTGACCGAACCGTTTCGGTTCCCACTGATACCGGCCATGAATATCCTTCACAGCATTTCCAGCTTTGTCGCGCTTGATGCGAAGCCCATGCGGAATGATGACAATCCACTTCGGGAAGAGATTCCGCGCAATGATAACCTTTTCGTCGATTCTCCCGAGCGCATCCGGGCCCATGGTACGCACGTCGTCTTCCTGCATCGCAGAGGGATGAATCATCTCAAACGTGTCGGTCTCTCCGGAACCGGTAAAGAAGTTAAAGCCGGTAATCGCATGAATCGCCAGATAGTACCCGAGTGTCCTTTCCCTCGGTTCAGAACTGTCCAAGAGTTTTCGAATCCGTTTGTGGAAGAGCTTTTCCTCACCCTCTTTCCATTCGAGTTTCCTCTGCTTTAGGAGTTCATCAACAGCCCAAAGTTGTGGTTGTCCTCCCACATAGGCATCCCGTTTCACGCCGACATCTCCACCCCCCCACCGCCCCTCCACATGGTTCAGGAAGGCCCAGAACTTCAGTTCCGGATTAGAGGCGACGCCGCTTTCCCGGCTTACCCGGATATTGGCCCCCTCTCCCTGGGCACGGAGGCCTCGTGCGGCCATGGAGGGTCCATATTGCGAACCCGTCTGATTGAAGAACATAAGAGGAACGCTCAAAAGACGGAAAGGAAATAGAGCAAGCCATGTGAAAAACCGAAGCGTTCCTCTGGCTTTCGCGTTTTTGACCGCTTTAAAATAGATCGGATCGAGCTTGAAGATAATCTCTTTCCAGTCTTTCCAACCTCTTTTGGTTGCAAAGATGAGAATAGGCGGAAGTGTTGCCTGGGCATTCGGGTCTTGGCGGAGTTTTTCGCTCTCCTGATTGATGAGGGAACCGTACGAGTCGGCGTCTTGGTCAAAGAGGATCATCTGATCTAAGTTCTCATGATGGTGTTGGAGCACTTCGAAGGCCATGGCCTTTTCGGCCTCTTTAGGGGTCAGGTCGTCGAGCGAGACCCCCTGCGCCGACGCCTTTGCATAGGCGCTTTCAATCGCTTTTTCCTCAACAGAAGAGAATCGCCGATCGGTCGTCTCTTTCTCCGGGTCTTTCGGGTAGTCTGCCTTCACATATTCCTTAAAGTAGAACTTCAAACCATTCCAGAGAAAGAGAAATGCGCCGGGAAGATTCTTGACGATCTTTAAGGCGAGCCCAATCAGATGGATGCCCGGGATATTATAGATTTTGCGCCCGAGGGTCTCCGGAATCGGTGTCTCCTTGACCGGGCTTAACGCTTCAAAGAAACTTCTGTCCGGAACCTGAAGACCTTCACCGATTCGCTCCTCCGATTGACGGATATATTGGAAGCGGCGGTCATTCTTAGCGCGGCGGATTCTCCACCAGGGTGTTCCGTTTCCGATGAAAATGACTTTAAGATCAGAGAGTTTGAACCTCCGGTGGCCACCGTCTGCGGCGCTTGTGCCCGACGGAGAAGGTTCAATCTCGCCACGTTCCCTTCGGACAAGGGCTTCGTCTTCCTTCTGCATCTCCTTCAGTTCTTTTGCGTAGCGGCGACTGTTAAGAACAAGCCGCTTAAAGAGAAAGGCCGCCAGGAACCCAAAAAATCCCCACATCCAGACGCGATCCCAAGGAGACATCTTCTTCTTATGAATATCATGAAAGACATTTTGAGGGGCCGGAGGCTGAGGAGGCACTTCAACCTTGACGACTTGGAATGCACCCGTTCCCTTTTCCGCCTCCTCCTGACGGGCAAGAAGCGTATCGAGGCTATCGAGAGCGGCCTCTGTGCGGGCTGCGACTTTCTCGGTCGTGACCACATCCTTCGCAAGATCGGTGGAGTCTGCCTCGAGTCTTTCAATGAAGGCGGTAAGGACTTTTTTCTCCTCTTTCCGTCGGGAAATATCTTTATCACCCTCAAGGAGACCGGTTACGCGGTCAGAGATATGTTCTATTCCTTTAAGAAGTCCGCCGGCGTACTCTTTGGATATCACACTTGCAATGATGTAGGCCGCTTCCTTGGAAGTAAGATATTGTTTGGCCAAGAATCGTTTGTCCAGACCACCCAGTTTGAAACTCATTCCCACACCCATAGGATAGGTCGGTTTCTCTTTTCTTAAACCTTGCTCAAACTGATCCTTTTCTTCCAGATATCTCGGAAGCGATGTGGGAGAGGCGCCGATCGTGAGTTCCTGATCCGGGCTACTCACCGTCACAAGACCTGTGGCAAACGCTGTGAGCGGATGTTCGGCATAAGGAACAAAACTTAAGATCGTTTGTTTGGCCCCATGCCCGCCTGCAATCTCCTCGCTCCCGATAAAGAGTACGGCGCCAAGTCCAAGCATATTGGCGGCAAGTTCCTTGGGATGGGTGAGGAGACGAAGGGGCGTAGAGACATGCCAACGTCCAGTCCCCTTGTATCCTTTTTCCGCGCGTGCTCTCGCCTCATACGCTTCGAACTGGGCGTTGAGGCCGTTGAAGAGCGACTTGGCGTTCTTATCCATATCCTCCACCAACGAATCCACCACCGCCGAATCGAGTTTCTGCTGGGCTACCAGGGTATCAATCTTTGCCGCATTGATGGCAAAGGCGGAGTTGGCATACTGTTTATCACCAAGGAGGATTTCGAGGGCCTCTTTTGCCAGATTCCTTTCCTTCTTTGCGGCGATAACATTCTTTAGTACCCTTTCTTTTGCGGTCACGACTTGCGGCGTCTTGAAAGAAGGTTGGAGTGGAGTACTCTTCAAGGAAGAGAGCATCGATTCGCCTGCCTTAAGTTCCGCCTTTTTTTCTGCGAGCGCTCTTTTAGTCGAATCGATTTTTCGTTCAAGGTCAAACGCTTTTTGGGCTGTTTCACGTCTTCCGGAAAAATCGGCCAGAAGTTGATTGACGAGTTCCTCCGCCTCCGCCTCGAGAGAACGACCATAGGGGGTACTTTCAGCGGCCATC
>Ga0105164_10000824_pt1 | contig 20421 bp, 17 predicted proteins | sample VDWuncwatermetaG_FD_89674 | JGI IMG/M metagenome (GOLD analysis project Ga0105164, IMG submission 89674) | Wastewater microbial communities from Netherlands to study Microbial Dark Matter (Phase II) - VDW unchlorinated drinking water | ecosystem: Environmental > Aquatic > Freshwater > Drinking...
GCCGCCAAAATCGTTGCCGAGCTCAAAAAATTGTTCCCGAACCCCAAAATGTTCCTCACCTTTTCAAGCAGCTGGGAACTCTTGGTGGCGGTGATTCTTTCCGCGCAATGCACGGATAAAAAAGTAAACGAAGTAACGCCAAAACTCTTTGCCGCCTATCCGACACTCGACGACTACATAAAGGCCGATCCGAAAGAATTTGAGAACTATATTTTTTCAACGGGATTTTATCGCGCCAAAACAAAAAACATTCTTGCGAGCGCGAAAATGGTAAAAGAAAAATTCCACGGTAAGGTTCCACGTACGATGACCGAATTGCTCACCCTGCCGGGCGTTGCGCGCAAAACCGCAAACATTGTTCTTGGCAACGCATTTGGCATTGTGGAAGGAATTGCCGTGGACACCCACGTAAAACGCCTCGCGCAAAAATTGGGGCTGACAAAAGAAGCCAATCCTGATAAAATAGAAAAGGATCTGATGGCGCTTATTCCTCGAGAAGAATGGTTCGCCTTTACCTACCGCCTCATTGAATACGGGAGGAAGTACTGTCCCGCAAAAGCGCATGATCACAAGAATTGTCCGCTCTCTGTCTTCGGGGAAAATGAATATTGAGTATAGAATGTTGGATAGCATAAGAAAAAATTCCAAAACCGACATTCACTATTCGATATTCAATATTCAAACCTTATGCCCCTTAGAATCATTCGTCGTTTTCTTGGGAAAGGACTCCGGCCTACAAACAGCTATATAAAGAGCAACGCGACGACAGCCGTTGATTTTATACCATCGGAGCATACAAAAATCTGGACGCACAAACTACTCACGTCTTCAGGCCATGAAACGCGCCAAGAATGGGGCCAAGCCCTCGTGCACGAATTGAGCATCAACTGCGGCATTGATCTTCCGAACCTCAAAGTTTCAGACACGCGCCAGCGCCACAGCGTAAAGAACGGCCGCCTCGTTTTTAAGCAATACGGATATTACCGATCCAAATCAGCATACATCTATATCCAAAACCTCACCGCGCGGCGCGGGCAAACGCTTGCTCCGAAAACATTCCTCGATACCCTGCTCCACGAATGGATGCATCACTACGATTCCCGAAAACTTGCCATCCGCTCTCTCCATACGAAAGGATTCTATTTGCGCCTTACTTCACTGAAATCTTTACTCAATTAACAACAATACTCTTGCCATCCTCTTAATGGCGATGGGATTGTTTTACACCTATGAAATTTTTTGCCCTTGCTTTGAGAACCCTGGACGCTTTCAATCAGCCAACCATCGTTTATGCGCACTGCGATATTCCCTGCGGCATTTATACCGCCAATCCCGCGCAGGTTGCCGCGAAAACCGTGGAAACCATGGTGCAAAAATTGCAGGCGCTTGAAGTGCCCGCAGAAATGAACGACAAAGAAAAAATGCTTGCCTACCACAACAGCGTCGCGCGCATGGTTCACGTAAAAGAAGAACACGCCGCGCTCTGCAAAAAAGAACTGCTCATTTTATGGACCGACTACTTCAAAGAAGAACACTTGGCAATGTTTCCCGATCTCCATACCACCTTTTGGAAAGCGGCAAAACTCTGCTCAAAGAACAAGCAAGAAGTTAATGCAACCGCCTCAGCAGATCTCCGCAAAGCGGTTGACGAAATAGCGGCGATGTTTGAAAAGGCGGAGGCGATGAAAAAATCCAAATGACAAAATCCAAAGTTCAAATACGAGCGGAGCGAGGGTGCTGCGAAGGCAGAGTCAAATCCAAATGACAAACTTTGAACCGTTAAACTTTGCTATTTGGAACTTCACCGATATGCGCCTTAAAATTACCGGCCACAGCATGGAGCCGACTCTCCGCCAAGGTGACAGAGTATGGGCAAGCTTCTTTCTGCGAAAGCCCCGCAAAGGAGATATTGTGATACTTCGTCACCCGCATCCCCTTGATGAGCTCGGGACTCCGCACCGCGAAACGCTCTTAGTCAAACGCATTGCCAAGGACTTGGGCGATGAGCGATACGAAGTAGAGGGAGATAACCCAAACGACTCGCTTAATATTGGGATAACTTCCCGAAAAGAAAGAAACAAGTTTGTTTTTCCACTTCGCTACAAAATAAACAAGTTTGTTTTTCCACTTCGCTACAAAATAATTGCCAAGGTTCATCTTCGCTACTGGCCAAAAAGTGACAGACGCTGGTTCTGATAAAATTCACAAAAGTTCCATTTTTTCCCGCGATCGCGGGAAATTGCAGAACTTTTCCAAGTGTCCCACTGCCTGAAACAACTCGTGGAGTTGATTCGGGTAGTGGGGGAGCATGGCGCACTTGCTTCTGCTCCCCACAGAACTAAGCGAGGAGAAACGTTTCAGCCCCTCCCGAACTGACACGCTTCGCGACCTCTGCCGTGAAGCGAAGCGCAGTCATGGTTTGAATCGTCGGTGGGGCCTGGCTTTCCACGGGAACAGTCACGAGGAATTTACCCCCAAAAAGTTTTACCTCGTCCAGAGGAATACTCTGGAGAGCATCGCATGCCTCACATCTCCAGAGTAAAGACGCGGACCGGACACGGTCCCCCTCAAGCTCAATCGCATAGACCCGCCTTTTCAAATCTTTACTCCCGGGCATTGCTTCGCCCGCATTCCCTGTAATCGTCAAGGATCCATCACGCACTGTCTGGTAAATTCTCAACTTTGCCACCTTGCTCTCCTGCGTTCTTGGATTTTTTCTAACCTGACCCTATGCCAGATTAGACAAATCCGGAGGTATAATGAGGAAAATACCACCACGGGAAGAAACCGTCAAGGATTACCCTCCTTGCTCGCGTAGTGTTCATTTTGTATTTATCCCCAATATGCAAGCTGACTCAAAAGCAATCCGCGTAATTATTTTTGATTTGGGAGGCGTGGTGTTCAGCGACGGGACGCCTATCGCTGTTGAACGCATGAAAAAAGTCGTTGAAGGATACGAGCTCTCTCCTCGTCTTATTGAAACGCTTTTTCACAACGAGCTCGCGGTCAAGCATCGAAAAGGTCTGGTGAGCGAGAAATCGTTTTGGGGCGAAATTGAACCATTGCTTGAAAAAAAATATCCGCTTGCTTCACTGCAAGAGTTGCAATACTCAAGCTACACGCCCCAAGAAGGGATGCTTGAACTGCTTGCTTCTCTCAAGGGCCGCACCACACTTGCCGTATTTTCCGTCATCGCAGAGGGGCGTCTTAACTATCTGGAAAAACAGTATCATATACGGTCATACTTTGATATTGAAGCATACTCATTTGAAGCCCATGCCAACAAGCACGAAGATGTTTTCTACGAATACCTCATCAAAAAACTGCCGCACGAACCAAGCGCCTGCATCCTCGTTGACGACCACCAACATACTCTGGACAAGGCAAAGGGGTTTGGATTCCAAACTATTCTTTTTGAGGATCCCGAGAAATTTACAAGGGAACTTGAAAAATTTTAGAAGAACAGACCCGCGCCTTGACAGGATATACACCCTTATATATAATGTATACATGCGCAGGTATCAAATATATCTTAATACCCAATCGGTCAAGGCAATTGACGCCTTTCAAAAAGAGGTGAAACTTTCGCGTTCCCGGATTATACGTTCAGCGATAGACGCTCTTGCCGAGAATTTAACTCAAGCATTACCGCCGCAAAAAAAAGAACGGGGGGCGCTTGACTCGCTTCTTGGTTTGCTTGGAACCGTGAAGAGTAAAGGAACAAACTTTGCCCGGAATGTAGATGAAATTTACTCAATTGACTGAAGTTCATTACACGTGGGTGAATACCCCCGGTAAAGAAGCCGCCCGGATACCCCGCAACTTGCTGCGGGGACGGCTTCATTTTGAACGAAACGAAAAACAAGCTCGACTTATTTTGAACGAAGTGAAAAAAGAGCGAGCAGAGTGAGCGATATTTTGAACGAAGTGAAAAACAAGCTTGACTTATGCGGATATTCATTGATACCAGCGCCTTCATCGCCCTGCTTGTTTCATCAGAACGGTGGCACGAAGCGTGTAAGAAAAAATACAGGGAATATGCGGATAAGAATGCTTTGTTTTTTACTAATATGTTGGTTTTGTCAGAGCTTTATACGCGGCTTATCTATGATGTTGGCAAGCGAGATTGTGAAAAAGTGATAAAGCAAATCAACAAACTCAAGGAGGAAGATAAACTCCGCATATTTCAATTAGATCCTGCCCTTCTTAAGGAAACGGAAAAAATCATGCTCCGTTTTGGAGAACATAAACTTTCATTTACTGACGCTTCTATTGTCGTTATAGCAAAGACGTATGATATGGATGAGATATTTACCCTGGACAAAGATTTCAGAAAAGTAGGATTGCAAGACGCCGGTATAGTCAACTAAGGATTGATGCCCTATTGCTTGAATGAAACAGCCGCAGAGAATCTAATCCTGCGATTGTCGGGGAAGCCACTTTGATCTTAGGGGAGCTTCCCGTTTTCCCTTGAGGCATTCGCTTAGCCCATAACCTCGTTCTCCAAGCGGGTATCTGCGTCCATCACTTGGAGCTTCACGATCTTGAGAGGCACGGCTCCGGTGGAGAACTGTTGCAGTGGACCGGAGTAGCCGAAACTGATGCCGACCTCCGCGCCGAGTGGATATTGCATCCGCTCTTCCTCCGTCATGCCCAGTTCAAGAACTGGTGCGATACCGGCGAGACGGGCGTCTGGCGTACCCATCTGATTACGCGCGATGTCGTTGAAGGCGGCCAGTTGATCTTCATTCGTGCACCCCGTAGCTTTCAACTATTCCTCGAATCGAGTACACCCTCCGCCTAATGTACTGCGGAGAGAGTCGTACGTGGCCATCAGGCATGCTGTCACCTCTTTTTTTACTCAGGTTCGCGATATTTATTTTTACCATGTAAACCCAATTCTGTCAAGGTTTCTTTTTGGATTTTGGGGTGGTAGAATAGGAAGTTCAAAATGAAAAGCGCAAAGTTAAAAATTGAGGTAGCCCTTCGGGCTTTGATACTTTTAAATTTTGCACTGTAGTTTTGCACTTTTCGTTTTGCGTTTTGAGTTTGTTCCACCCTCCTTCGCTAAAGCTTCGGCGTGGTATAAGATTTTCTAATCTCGCTTTGCTCAATAAGAACCTGACCTTCGGTCAGAACCCTTCTGCTCTCTACGTTCGCAGTAAGAAAATCTAATATGTGCGGGATCGTTGGGTATATTGGGAAAAAACAAGCGCTTCCCATTCTTTTGGAAGGAATTAAAAACCTTGAATATCGAGGGTATGATTCGGCCGGGCTGGCGATTTTGGAGGAGAGCGGCAAGAAAGAAAAAACCGTGCGCGTGGAAAAGGCGGTGGGGCGGGTGGCGAATCTTGAAAAAAAAATTGAGAAGAAGAAGATCGGCGAAAGTTTTATCGGAATAATTCACTGTTTGCATCCCGACACATTGGTGCAATTGGCAAACGGATATATTAAAAAAATAAAGGATGTGGAAAACGGAGAAAAAATGGTAACCCTTGATACAAAAAATAATGCCCTGTCGAGCGGCACCGTTAAAGTTGCAAAGCATCCTTCCCCCAAATATCTCTATAAAATTTCAACCCCCATCAATAGTTTCATCGCAACAGGCGAACATAAAACACTGGTATACGAAAATGGCATCGTAAGAGCGAAAAGAATTTCCGAACTTGTCCAAGGAGATTTCTTACCATCGCCTCGTAAAATAGTCGTCCCCCGTACCCGACCATTGCGTTTCCAAGCCATTATTCATAAACGCTACTATACGCTCAACCCCACCGGACATGCTTTCTTGAAGAAGAATATTCTTTCCACACACCGCCCCACGATAGCGATGCAAAGCGGGGTATCGCTATCATATCTTGAACACATCGTAGCCAATGACCGCAACTTTCGAGAAGATCAGCTGCAACGCTTGTATCACTACTTCGGAGAAGAAGTAAAGGGCATGCAACGTATCCACATTGAACCCGTTGACACGATTCATGGAAAATTTATCACATTGCCGGAAAAAAGCTCGCCCAAACTCATGCAACTGTTAGGATATTTCATTGGCGACGGGTATGCGGGAGAAAAATCTCTGCGCTTTAAGGACATGGATGAACAAACCCTTGGTGTATATAAAAAAATCATCAAATCCGAGTTTAACCTTGACTCACGCATTGCGAGTATGAACGATACCTCGGCCATGCTGCTTGAAACAAATAGCTTCTATCTTTGCGAGTGGATGAAAAAAAATATCTGTGGAGACAAAAGCAAATTCATCGCCTCTCTTGGCCACTTGCCTGACGATCAACTCGCTTCGTTCATTCGAGGGCTCTTCGATGCAGAGGGATATGTAGGAATGCAGGCAAAGCAATTGGGAATAGCAATGACCGATGAACTCCTCATTAAATCGCTCCAACTCTGGCTCCTCCGCTTCGGTGTCATTTCATCACTGCATAGAGGAGAACCTAACGTTCAACATCGCAGAATCCATCCTGCGTACAGCGTATTGATAAGCAATCGTAGTTCATTGGTTAGTTTCCAGAAATATATAGGATTTGGGAGCAACATTAAAGGATCAAAACTCTTGGATCTATCACAGAAGGTACGCAACAGTACTAAGAGTTTTCGTATAGTGGATGAAGCCAAAGAAATTTTCATCTCCAAGGTTAAAAAAATAGAAAAGATAGCATCCAACGTAGCATCGGTTTACGACTTGGAGGTCTCACCCCACGAAAATTTCTTGGCGAACATGTTTTTTACTCACAACTCAAGATGGGCCACCCATGGCCAAGTAACCGAGGCAAACGCTCATCCGCATTCGGATTGCAAAGGGAATATATGGCTGGTGCATAACGGCATCGTGGAAAATCACAAGGGACTGCGCGAGGCGCTGAAACTAAAGGGCCACCGATTTACCTCTGAAACTGATACCGAAGTGCTTGCCCATCTCATTGAAGAAGAGTCCGAAACGCATGCTTTTGCGGATGCGGTGCGTTTTGCTCTTAAGCGCGTACGCGGAACTTACGGACTTGCCATCATCTCCAAAAATGACCCTGACACGCTTATTGCGGCCCGCAATTTCAGCCCGCTCCTTTTGGGCGTAAACGGGGAAGGATACATTGTTGCGTCGGACGCTTCTGCCGTACTCAAACATACAAAGCAAGTTATTTACCTTGACGACGGCGAAATGGCGGTGCTCACTCCAAATGAGCATCACGTGTATGATCTCTCGCGCAACGTGCACAAAAAGGAACTGCATGAAATTGAGTGGTCGCTTGAACAAGCGCAGAAGGGCGGGTATCCGCATTTCATGCTCAAAGAAATTTTCGAGCAACCCGAGGCAATTGAAAATACCCTGCGGGGACGACTCCTTGTAAACGAAGGGAAAGCAAACCTCGGAGGACTTGAACCGGTAAGAGAAAAACTTCGCGGAATAAACCGCATTATCATAAGCGCATGCGGCACCGCGTACTATGCCGGGCTGATAGGGGAGTATATGTTTGAAGAATATGCGGGCATTCCGACGGAAGTGGAGCTCGCCTCGGAATTCCGCTATCGTAAGCCCGTCATTGACGCAAAAACCGCGTTCCTTGTTATTTCGCAATCCGGCGAAACCGCTGACACCCTGGGCGCACTGCGCGAAGCAAAAGAAAAAGGCGCGCTCACCCTTGGCATTGTCAACGTGGTCGGTTCCACCATTGCACGCGAAATAGACGCGGGCGTGTATAACCACATCGGTCCGGAAATAGGCGTTGCTTCCACGAAAGCATTTACTTCGCAGCTCGCCACGCTTGCGCTCTTCACGCTTATGCTCGGCAGCCAGCGCGATCTTTCTCTTGTCATGGGAAAGCGCATTGCAAGCGAACTCATACGACTGCCGCTCTTAATGAAACGCGTTCTCAAAGACCATGAAGAAATAAAAGCCATCGCCGGGAAATTCCGCAATGCAAAAAATATGCTCTACATCGGGCGCAAATACAGCTTGCCCATTGCCTACGAAGGAGCGCTGAAACTCAAAGAAATATCATACGTCCACGCCGAAGGATACGGGGCAGGGGAGATGAAACACGGCCCCATTGCGCTCATTGATAAAAACTTACCCACGTTTGTCATCGCGCCCCGCGACAGCGTCTACGAAAAAACCGTCAGCAACATGCAGGAAATAAAAGCCCGCGGCGGAACCATTATCGCTCTTGCAAGCGAAGGCGATAAAGAAATAGGCGACCTCGCGGACGCGGTCATCAACATTCCCAAAACACTCGAGATGCTCACTCCGCTTTTGTCGGTTATTCCTCTCCAGCTTTTCGCCTACTACATGGGAGTTTCACGAGGCGTTGACGTTGATAAACCAAGAAACTTGGCAAAGTCGGTAACGGTAGAGTAGTTTTTAGTTTTCTGTTTTAAGTTTTTAGTAAAATTCAATTACCCATCGGAAAAGCAATCTTTCTACACTCGCAACAATAGGCATTATGCTCAAAACTAAAAACTCAAAACTAAAAACTCCGCAAACTATTTCAGTTATCGGCGGCGGCAGTGGAACATCCACGGTACTAAAAGGTCTGCAAGGAAGAGGCTACAAGCTGAATGCGATTGTTTCCACGATAGACGACGGCGGATCAACGGGCGTACTCCGCAGAGAACTCGGAGTCATGCCTCCGGGTGATTTGCGAAACTGCCTTGTGGCGCTTGCCGGAAAAAGTAAGACCGGCCAAATACTGCACGATCTTTTTATCTATCGCTTTTCCGAAGGCGGGCTCAAAGGGCACAATTTGGGGAACTTAATCATCGCGGCGCTGGAAAAAATGCGCGGCGGTCTTAAACCTGCGCTTAAGGAATTGCATCAATTATTTAACATTGAGGATGCCATTATTCCGGTTACTTTCGACAATACGCATCTTATCGCCAAACTTAAGGACGGAAGCATTATCAAAGGAGAAGGCGTGATTTACGAAAGCGATTTTTCAAAAAATCCCGTCGTCGCTCTCGCACTTTCGTCTAAGGCGCGAATCAATCCGGACGCGCAAAAAGCCATTTTGAAATCCGACCTCATCATCATAGGCCCGGGCGATTTATATTGCAGTATTATTCCCAACCTCCTCGTCAAAGGAGTAAAAGAAGCCATTCGCGCGTCAAAGGCAAAAAAAATATTCATGGTCAATCTCATGAATAAACGCAACCAACTTGATGGATTTACCATTACCGATTATATCCGCACCATCGAACGCTACACGTACAAAAACATTTTTGACACGGTGCTCTACAATACCAACATTCCTCCCGCATCCCTTCTGAAAAAATATCAAGCCGAAGGAACCCCGGTCCCGCTTCCGCGAGAGTCCGCCGCAATCCTCAAAGGATACGATCTCCTGGCCTTGGCGCCCGCAAAAAAAGCAAAAGGAGACCCGTTCCTCCGTTTCCTCATCCGCCACGATCCGGAAAAAATCGCCCGCGCTCTTGCGAACATGATCGCAAAGGCCTAAAAAACCCCGCTTATCCGTCCGTAGCCGTAGCCGAAGGCGCAGTTGAGGCGAAAGGGAGATGATTTGATGAAGTAAATTTATATCAAAAAGCAATAACAACAAAATTGGATCGTTTGAAAAAACGCTGTTTAAGATGGCGGACAAGCTTCGTAAAAATATGGATGCCGCCGAGTATAAGCACATTGTTCTTGGGCTTATTTTTTTGAAATATATTTCCGACTCTTTTGAAGAACTTTACGCAAAGATCAAAGACGGCAAAGGCGATTTTAACGGAGCTAATCCGGAAGACCCGGATGAATATCGCGCCGAAAATGTCTTTTTCGTTCCACAAATTGCGCGTTGGTCATATCTGCACTCTCGCGCCAAACTTCCGTCCATTGGAAAAGACGCTGATGATGCAATGGAAGCAATTGAAAAAGAAAACCCGACGCTCAAAGGCATTTTACCGAAAGTGTTCGCTCGTCCGAATTTAGACAAAGCCGCGCTCGGCGGACTGATTGATCTTATCGGCAATATCGCGCTTGGCGATGCCGCCGCTAAAAGCAAGGATTTACTCGGCAGAGTATACGAGTATTTTCTCGGCGAATTTGCCAACGCCGAAGGTAAAAAAGGTGGGCAATTTTACACGCCAAAATCAATCGTTCGTATTATGGTGGAAATGATTGAGCCCTATAAAGGCAGGGTTTTTGACCCGGCGTGCGGAAGCGGGGGAATGTTTATCATGAGCGAAAAATTTGTGGAAAGCCACAAAGGAAACATTGATGACATTTCCATTTACGGACAGGAAAGCAATCAGACAACTTATCGCTTGTGCCGGATGAACTTGGCAATTCGCGGAATTGACGGAAGCCAAGTGAAATGGAATACCGAAGGATCATTTCTGAACGATCTGCACAAGGACCTCAAAGCCGATTTTGTCCTCGCCAATCCGCCATTTAACGACAGTGATTGGTCGGGGCAACTCTTGCAGAATGACCCGCGCTGGCGCTACGGCGCGCCTCCGGCAAGCAATGCCAATTTTGCATGGCTTCAGCACATGATTTACCACCTCTCTCCAAAAGGCGTGATGGCGTGCGTCTTGGCCAATGGCTCTCTTTCATCTCAAACCAACAACGAAGGTGAAATCAGAAAAACACTTGTGGAAAACGATCTTGTGGATTGTATTGTTGCGCTTCCCAAACAACTTTTCTACAACACCGGCATTCCGGCGTGTATTTGGTTTATCTCGCGCAAGCGTGCGGGTAATGGCGACCGCAAACGCACGGGAGAGATTCTATTCATTGATACGAGCGCGGTTGGCTATATGGAAGATAAAACTCATCGCGCCTTTACCGATGAAGATATGGCAAAAATCGCGGGTACGTATCACGAATGGCGCAAGCGCGACAGCAAATACGAAGACATCAAAGGTTTCTGCAAATCAGCGCGCATTGAAGAAATCGCCAAGCACAATTTCGTTCTTACTCCGGGGCGGTATGTAGGTATCAAAGACGAAATTGATGACGGTATTCCATTTGAAGAAAAAATCGCGGGGCTGACAAAAAAACTCGCCGAGCAGATGGCAGAAGAAAAAAAGCTGGACAAGGAAATAAAAAAACAACTAAAAAACGTTGGTTTTAATTTGGAATAAGTATGAAATGGAGAATTATACAAAAAAGTGGTAAGTTCTATTTTGGAACATACCACACAGAACAAGATAAAAATTATATTTCTGAATTTGATCGCTAGTTAAGGAAAAATATGAAAAAAGACAATCAAAAATCACAAATAGTCATTTATAAAACACCGTCAGGAGAGACCAAGATTGATGTGCGTTTTGATGGCGAAACGGTGTGGCTTACTCAAAATGCACTAGCAGAGCTTTTTCAGACTACCAAGAATAACATTAGTATCCATGTAAAAAATATCTTTGAGGAGGGTGAATTAGCTCAAAATGCAACTGTTAAGGAATTCTTAACAGTTCAAAAAGAAGGTAATAGAGATGTTTCCAGAGGTTTAGAGTACTACAATCTAGATTTAATTATTTCTGTCGGATACCGCGTAAAAAGCAATATTGCTACTGCTTTTCGTCAATGGGCAACGGCGCGACTTGGTGAATATATCGTCAAGGGATTTGTGATGGATGATGAACGGCTAAAAAACCCGGATGTTCCTTTCGACTACTTTGAAGAGCTCACTCGCCGTATTGCCGATATTCGCACCTCGGAAAAAAGATTTTATAGAAAAATCACCGATATTTACGCCACCAGTATTGACTATGACCCGACAGATGAGCAGAGTATTCTCTTTTTTAAAACGGTACAAAACAAAGTGCACTATGCGATAACAGGAAGCACTGCGGCGGAGATAGTTGCCAGCAGGGTAGACAGTAAAAAACCAAATGCGGGACTAACAAATTTTAGAGGGAATAAGCCAACGAAAGAAGAAGTGGTAATTGCAAAAAATTACTTGAATGAACAAGAACTTTTAGTCTTGAATAATTTGATTGAGCAATATTTGGTATTTGCCGAAGGACAAGCAATGCAAAGGATCCCAATGTATATGAAAGACTGGGTAGAAAGACTTCACGAATTTTTACAGATTAACAGAAAAGATATTTTGAGGGATGCCGGAAAAGTTTCTCATGAGCTCGCAAAAGAAATAGCAGAAAAAGAATATGATACTTATGCCAAAAAGAGTTTAGCGTCACCAAGCAAGGCAGATGCGGATTTTGATGCATTTGCAAGCAAGGCAACGAAACTTGTTAATAAAGGAAAAAAGAGAAAATAACTATGGCAGATCAAACTTCTACAATTCCAAAGGGCTCCGACTTCGCCAAGGCTACGCCGGACACGTGGAAAATGACGACACTGGGAGAGGTGGTAGATATTCAATCCGGCTTTGCATTTAAAAGTCAGGATTTTGAATCAAAAAAAGGTTTTCCTGTTGTTAAAATAAAAAATATTCAACCGCCTATCGTTAAAATTGAACGTGGTGATTTGGTGGATATTAGTAGTTATGGAGAAGAAAAATTAGCCAAATTTGAAGTCAAGAATGGGGAGTTTTTAATTGCAATGACGGGTGAGACAATTGGCAAAGTTGGAAAATATAATCTTGGAAAGTTCGCTTATATAAATCAACGAGTTTGCAAAATTATTAAAACAGAAAAATCAGACTATGGTTTTGTTTACTATTTGTTATTACAACGTAGTTTTCAAAAGTATATAGACACACATAGTTTTGGTGCTGCGCAAGCGAATATTAGTACGGATCAAATTGGAAATTATAAAATTTCACTTCCCGAACCTCTCGAACAACGTGCCATTGCGGCGGTGCTGTCGTCTTTGGACGATAAAATTGAGCTTTTGCGCGAGCAGAACAAAACACTGGAAGCCACCGCGCAGGCGATTTTCAAAGAGTGGTTTGTGGATTTCAATTTCCCCGGTGCCACCGGTAAAATGATTGATTCTGAACTTGGGGAGATTCCGGAGGGGTGGAGAGTTGGCATGCTTTCGGAGATTGCAAATTTTCTTAATGGTCTAGCATTACAAAATTATCCACCAGAAAGCAGTACAGAATACTTACCAGTAATTAAAATAAAAGAACTTAACTCTGGAATTTCTGAACAAACCGACAAGGCAAGCGCGAGATTGGACAAAAAGTATATTGTTGAGGACGGTGATGTTTTGTTTTCATGGTCGGGAAGTCTTATTGTTGATATTTGGAAATACGGAAAAGGGGCTTTGAATCAACATTTGTTTAGAGTAACTTCAGATGAATTTCCAAAATGGTTTTATTTCTATTGGATTAAGGAGCATTTGCCAAGTTTCCAGCAAACAGCGACCGCAAAAGCCGTAACGATGGGACATATTCAGAGACACCATCTTGATGATGCGCTTATTACAATACCAGATGATAATTTTTTGAAAGTTGCAGATAATATTTTTACTCCTTTGCTTAAAAAGATGATCAACAGCAATTCTGAAATCCAAGCCCTCTCCGCTCTCCGTGATGCACTTTTGCCCAAACTGATGAGTGGAATGATAAGAGTAAATGTATAATTAAGCAACCAAATATTATGACTACAATAAAATTTGATGACTACAAACAAAGAATAACGGATGCGGTGCAGGCAAAACTGCGAGTAGTGCCAATAGCAGGCGAAAATGGGTTTACGCTGGTAGACGGTTTTATTATGCAACCATTGAGCAACGAGGTTTCAGGAAATATTGTACTCGGTGGACCAACCATTCCTCTTGTGGCAATTGTGGGCAATACTTCCGGTCAAATATATTACTTTGCTTTAAAAGCTCTGGGTATTCAGGGACTAGAAATATAAACTTATGCCAGACGAACAAATTACAACTTCACCCATAACTGCTGTCCCACCTGAAACAGCATCAAGTACGACGGATAGAAATTCGTCGACTATTGATCAAAGTAAGGGTAAGCAATTTGAACTCGAGCAGAGAATGGATAGCAATACCAAAGACATTGAGCGTTTGAAACAAGATTTAACTAATGAGCGGCTTAACAATATCACAATCTTTGGTATATTCGCTTCGCTCGTTACTTTTCTAAGTGTTGAAATTCAGGTCTTTAAAAATATTGATAACTTTTGGTTGCTTATTGGGTTGAGTGCATTTTTGGTTAGCTCGCTCCTGCTGTTTGTTTTCTCCATTCATTCCATAGCGCGCAATAAATTAGGTTGGAAAGATTTTTTATCAACTCCGATTTTTTGGTTATTCATTTTGTTTCTTATTTTTTCTTTTGTCATTTTTGCCTTGAACAGTAAAGGTATCAATATTGATTTTCATGTAAAAACTTAATTTATGACCAAAATATTTGAATCAACAATTGAAGAATTCGTTATTGAACTTCTGCAAAATCAGGGGTTTGAATACTTGGCGCCCGAAGAACAGGAGCTTGAACGACCGAATTTGAGCGAGGTGGTTTTGAAAAATCGTCTCAAACGAGCGATTGATGCGCTCAACCCCGATATTTCCGAGGAAGCAAAGGAGCAGGCGCTTCGGCAGGTTTTGAATTTACCGAGCCAAAACTTAATAGACAATAACGAAGCATTTCATCGGATGCTTACCGAGGGCATAGAGGTTGAGGTGATGGGCGAGGAAGGAATTAAGGGCGATAAGGTGTGGCTGGTTGATTTTGAAAATCCCGAGAATAATGAATTTCTGGCGTGCAATCAATTTACGGTTACCGAAAATAATATTACCAAACGCCCGGATGTGGTTTTATTTGTAAATGGCTTGCCGCTCGTGGTGCTTGAATTGAAAAACCCGACCGATGAAAACGCTACGGTGCAAAAAGCATTTACGCAATTACAAAACTACAAAAAAGCCATTCCTTCGCTTTTTTACTATAACGCCGCGCTGGTTGCTTCCGATGGGTTAGACGCAAAAACCGGCACTATTTCATCGGAAATTTCTCGTTTCCTCGCGTGGAGAACGATTGATGGGATGAAAGAGGATTCAAATACCACTCCGCAGATTGAAACGTTGATCAAAGGGATGTTAAGCAAGCGGGTTTTGCTTGATTTGATTCGTCACTTTATCGTGTTTGAAAAAAGCGCCCTCCTTCGCCCCCGCTACGCCAAGGCTACGCCGGGCGAGCAAGACTTCGGCGGGCAAGAAAAAGAGGATTTGCCGGTTGTGACAACAATCAAAAAAATTGCCGCTTATCATCAGTATTTTGCGGTGAATAAGGCGATTGAATCCACGTTGCGAGCGACGGCAGCATTGGAAGCGCGGCTTCCAATGCTGCGCAGGCAGGGTTCAGAGATGATGCTTCGGGAAAAACCGGAAAACTACGGATTGCCGAGTGTATTAAATCAACCGGAGGGCGACAGAAAAGCGGGTGTGGTATGGCATACGCAAGGAAGCGGAAAATCCCTTTCAATGGTTTTTTATGCGGGCAAGGCGGTGCTGGCGCTCAATAATCCCACCATCGTTGTTCTTACCGATAGAAACGACCTTGATGAACAGCTTTTTGACACGTTTGCCGGATGCAAACAGCTGCTGCGGCAAGACCCCGTGAAAGCGGAAAGTCGAGAGGATTTGAAAAAGCTTTTGAAAGTCGCCGGTGGCGGAATCGTGTTTTCTACCATTCAAAAGTTTTTCCCCGCCTCCACCGATGAGGCGGCGGGCAAGCCCGAAGATTTCGCTACGTTTGAAAAGCTATCCGATAGGCGAAATATCATTGTTATTGCCGATGAAGCGCACCGAAGCCAATATGGATTTGGCGCAAAAACAATCGAAAGAGACGGCGAGATTTTTACCAGATATGGCTTTGCAAAATACCTGCGAGATGCGTTGCCGCATGCTTCATTCATCGGGTTTACCGCTACGCCGATTGAAAAGGAAGATGCTTCCACTCCTGCCGTTTTCGGAAATTATATTGATGTGTACGATATGAAGCAATCGCTTGAAGACGGAGCGACGGTGAAGATTTATTACGAATCGCGCCTTGTAAAAATTCATCTGAAGCCGGAAGAAGCGGCAAGAATTGACGAAGAAGTGGAATCAATCACCGAAGGCGAGGAAAGCGGCGCCACGGAAAAAGCAAAGGCCAAATGGGCCCAACTGGAAGCGATCGTTGGGCATAGGGACAGATTGAAAACTGTCGCCGCAGACATTGTTGATCATTTTGAAAAACGGCGGGAAGTTCTTGAGGGTAAGGGAATGATCGTTTGCATGAGTCGAAGAATCGCGGTTGAACTTTATGAGGAAATCATCAAAATCCGCCCCGATTGGCATGACAAGGATTTGAAAAACGGCGCGATCAAGCTCGTGATGACTTCAATATCGTCCGACCCGGAAAATTGGCAAATACACAGCACGAAAAAACAAGACAGAAAAGCAATCGGCAACCGCTTCAAAGATGAAAACGACGAACTGAAACTGGTTATTGTGCGCGATATGTGGCTTACCGGTTTTGATGCGCCGTGTCTGCATACGATGTACGTGGATAAACCGATGCGCGGACATAATCTCATGCAAGCCATTGCCCGTGTAAACCGCGTATTCAAGGACAAGCCGGGCGGCTTAATCGTTGATTACATTGGCATTGCGTCCGACTTGAAAACCGCGCTTGCGACTTATACCGCAAGCGGCGGACAAGGCGCGCCCATTCTTGATCAAAAGGAAGCTGTCGCGGCTATGCTTGAGAAGTTTGAAATTGTAGAGCAGATGTTTGACGGCTTTGATTATAAAAAATACGTTTCGGCTGATACGAGGGCAAAACTTACTATCATTTTAGAAGCACAGGAGCATATTCTCGGACTCCCGGACGGAAAAAACAGATACACAAAACAGGTCGCTCTTTTGTCGCAGGCGTTCGCCTTGTCCGTTCCAAATCTAAAAGCAATGGAAATAAAGGACGAGGTCGGGTTTTTCCAAGCGGTTAAAGCGCGGCTGACAAAATTCGAACCAACCGGGTCGGGAAAATCCGATGCCGAAATTGAAACAGCTATCCGGCAAATTGTGGATAAGGCCGTTGCCTCTGAAGGAATTGTGGATATTTTTGACGCGGCGGGAATCAAGAGACCGGATATTTCAATTCTCTCCGATGAATTTTTGGCGGAAATCCGGGGAATGGAAAGAAAAAATCTTGCGATTGAGCTTTTGAAAAAACTACTGAACGATGAAATAAAAACGAGAACAAGAAAGAATTTCATTCAAAGCAGGAAATTGTCTGAAATGCTTGAAAGCGCAATCAAAAAATATCAAAACAATCTTCTGACAACGGCGCAGGTTATTGATGAGTTGATAAAACTGGCGAAAGATATTCGCGAATCGGACAAACGGGGGCAAGCATTAAATCTTGGCGAAGACGAATTGGCTTTTTACGACGCACTGGCGAATAACGACAGCGCAAAGGAGGTTTTGGGCGACAAAAAATTAGCGGCCATTGCGATTGAAGTTTTCAGAAGCGTCAGAGGAAACGCGACAATTGATTGGACACTCAAAGAAAGTGTTCGCGCTCGATTGCGCCGCGATGTAAAAAGAATTTTGAACCGATACGGCTATCCGCCGGATCAACAATTGATCGCGACCGAAAACGTTTTGAAGCAGGCCGAGTTGATGGCGGACGAGTTGGGTGAATATATATAAACATCCGCTCTTAAATTTTGCTCAAAGCAAAGGTTAGTGGTACACTTTTTTTGTGGAATTCATAAAAAATATACGAGTGCGTGAAGCGATATTTTTCGGCGTTTTGATTCTTGCCGGGGTTCTTTGGTTGTTCTTTCCTTTGCTGCGCGCAACCTATAATGATTACCGCGCAAAGCAGATGATCTACGAAATGGAGCGCCCCTATCGCGAAGACGCCTACGGCGGCGTAACCCCTGAAGCAACCTACGCCCTTTTCATCGCCGCCCTCAAGCAAGGCGACATTGATCTCGCCTCCAAATACTTTTCGCCCAAGAGGCAGGCGGAGTGGTTGAAAAATTTACAACAAATTAGTAAAGAGAAAAAATTACCATCAATGATAGAAGATTTGCGGAGGATGAAGCCCAAAGGATCTTTAGCAAAAAATGTATTCCAATTTGATTTAGTGAATGAGAATGCTGAAGTTATTCTCTTGATGACTTTAGCGCAGAACACGTTTACCCATAAATGGAAAATAGAGTCGCTCTAATTTTTGTTATAGTCCTCTGCATACTCTTCGGAATCGCTCTGAACCCTTCCGCGGGATTGGCCTATTCACAAACAACAACGCACCCGGCCCTGACCGACGAGATTGTAGATTACTATAATCTCGTTTTTGGTTCCCGGCCGTTATCTTCGGAAGAAAAAGAATTGATCGTGCGGGGAAGCATTGACGAGGATACGGGTTTGCGATACGTGAATCATTTTTATGACCCGGTCCATAATCAGGGCTGGAAAGGATATACGTCGTCCAAGGAGTGGGCGGTAAGTTCTTCCGCGCAATCGTTTCTTACCAAAAATCTTGCGGGGTTGTTTCTTTCCACTGTTGACGATCCGGCTGATTTTTCATGGGAGCGAGCGTTAAAGGACTATGCAAAGGGAGATGAACAAAGGGCGTTTATGTCATTAGGCCATGTTCTCCATCTTCTTGAGGATGCGAGCGTGCCCGAGCATACCAGGGACGATACGCATATCGGGCACGGGCAGTTCGGTTCGCCCTACGAGAATTGGGCGGAGAAATTTACGCGGAGAAATCTTGACCTCGCCCCTTCTTTATATGCGCAAGGGCTGAAACCCGTGATAAAGAATTCCGTCGAAGAATATTTTGATAATATGGCGACATATTCCAATGGTTATTTCTTTAGTGAGGATACGATTCAGAGCCCTCGATATTTTTTCCCAAAAATTTTCCAAGAGGTTTTAGTTACGAATCAAGATGGTGAGAAAGAAAGATTTGCTTATGGTACGGATGAAAATCACATAGGATTCAAACTCATGCTTGTCTTGAAAAACCCTATTTGGCGTAATATTAGAGACGAAAAAACTCATACATTAAGTAATGAGAGCGTCCTCACCGACTACTGGGACCGCCTCTCGCGGAAGGCCGTGCTCGCAGGAGCAGGAGTTGTGGAGTTGTTTTTGCGGGATGCCAAAATTGCGCGGGCGCTTTATCAGAAGGAGGGGGAGAAAAAGAAGGGCGTGTTTGATTGGTTTGCGGGGATTTTCGGAGATCGGGGAATTACCGAAGATCCGCATGCGCTTGCAGTGGCGGTGGAAAGGGTCACAAGCGAAGGTGCGAAAAGCGTTGCCTCGTCGCCTGGATTGCCTGATGAAGATATTGCCTATGAGGCGAATTTGGAGAAGCAAAAGGAAGGCAAGCTCAAAGAGCAAGCAAATGGAAACGTTCATAAAAACGAAAATGGAAGTAAGGTAGAGGCCGCGCCGGAAGAAAAGATCGCCGTTGAAGGGCCAAAAGAAAATAAGGGGCAAAATACCGCTGCGCAAAATTCGGCTGAATCACCTCCTTTGGCGAGCGCGCCCAAGGCGAAAGAGGAGGAAGCGTTGCCCGCAAAAAACGACGAAGAGAATATTGCCAATGCCTCATCTGCCGCGAGCGCTCAAAAAGCGCATTCAAAAAGCGCTGCATCTCCGTCGCCCAAAGGAGGAGGCGGCGGAGGAGGGGGAGAAGAAGCGTTTTGTCCGTTAACGACAACTCAAACGCCCCTCCACAGCGTCCTGCTTAACGAGGTTGCATGGTCGGGAAGCGCCGTCTCGTCCGCCAATGAATGGATTGAACTGTATAATCCGGCAGGGCAAGAAGTGTCTCTTGGCTCTTGGCGTTTACAAAACAAGGACGGAAGCATAAAGGAAATACTTCCTCCTTCGCTTCGCATTGCTCCCAAAGCGTATCTTCTTTTTGAGCGGACCGACGACACGACGGTTCCGGGAATACCCGCGGATTTCATCTATACGGGAGCGCTTCGCGATAGTGACGAAACATTGGCGCTTTTTGATGCGCAATGCCGCCCCATTGACCGCGTTGATGCAATGCCGGACTGGAACACGGGGTCAAAAAATCCTGACCGGAGGAGCATGGAGCGCAGCAGTGATCTTTCCTGGCATACGTTTATGAGGGAGTCAACAAACGGTATTTGGGGCAGTCCCCGTGCAGTAAATTCAACTCCCCTCGGTAAGCTTGGGACTTCGCCGCAAGCGCCGCAGAAAAAAGAAGATGACCCCGCTACAAACCAAATCGCGCCAGCGCCTCTTGCTCCTTCGTACCATAAAGGCGATGTAACGTTTTCGGAAATTGCATGGATGGGGACCGTTGCAGGGGCAAATTACGAATGGATTGAGCTTAGAAACAATGCGACTTCGTCCATTGCGCTTCAAGGATGGCGCATAGAAAAAGGGGACGGGAGCGTTCTTGTGGGGGAGGCGGGAGACGAGTTCAAAGATTCTCATACCATTGATAAGGGTGGATATTTTTTGCTCGAGCGTAACGAATCGGCAACCCCGGTTGCCGCTGATAA
>Ga0105164_10000825_pt1 | contig 20408 bp, 20 predicted proteins | sample VDWuncwatermetaG_FD_89674 | JGI IMG/M metagenome (GOLD analysis project Ga0105164, IMG submission 89674) | Wastewater microbial communities from Netherlands to study Microbial Dark Matter (Phase II) - VDW unchlorinated drinking water | ecosystem: Environmental > Aquatic > Freshwater > Drinking...
GACTTGGGAATCCTCCAGCGATACTCGTCGATTTTTTCCAAAGGACCTTGCCACGCTTCACTCATATGTCAAAAATCACTTCCCCGACCCAACCCGCTTCGGTCTTTTGAACCTTGAGTTCATGATACGTCACCGCTTTCACCTCTTTTTTGAGCCGATGTTTTTCGAAATGGATCCCCTCACCCCGAATGCGGGCCTTGAGGCTTCTTTCCGTAAGGGTATCAAACAAAAATTCCTTGTACAGCATGTGGTCGACCGATGCGCGAAAAAGAAGTTCCTGATGCCAGAAAAGATAAAGGTCCTCGAGCGTCTCTGACGTAAGGGCGATCGTTTTTCCCTCCGTCGGATCTACGTTGTCTAACTCTGCCATCAGTTCAAACATCCCGACGGCAGCATTTCTGAAAAGTTCCTCGAGCGTTTTCCCGAACGCCCGGATGCCGATGTCGGCGGTATGGTCGATCAGCTCGTAGGATTTCATAAAGTGGTGAGCCGCCCGAGTCTCGAACTCGGCACAACCGCCTTAAAAGGGCGGTGCTCTACCAGATGAGCTAGCGGCCCGTAAAAAAGTTCGGCCAGGCTTAAGCCTGGCCCACAACCGAAAAAAGGAGGAGGTGCGGGCCCTAGAGTTCTAGGACCTCTCTTTCTTTCTGTTTTAAAATTTCGTCGATCTTCGCAATATGCTTATCCGTGAGTTTCTGCACCTCTTCCTGGGCCTTGAAGGAATCGTCCTCGGAAGCCAAACGGTCCTTCTCCATCTTCCGGATCTGCTCAATGGTGTGATGCCGGCCGGTTCGAATGGAGATGCGTCCGTCTTCCGCCATCTTCCGGATCATTTTTGCCAATTCCTCTCGACGTTCCTGGGTGAGTTGCGGAATGCCGAGACGGATCACCCGCCCATCATTGGTGGGGGTAATGCCGAGATTAGCGGCAAGAAGGGCCCGCTCGATCTCTCCCAATAAAGAACCATCCCATGGTTGTACCACAATCAGTTTTGGATCAGGAATGGTAATGGTGGCGAGTTGCTTCAAAGGCGTAGGGGTGTCGTAATAAGAGACCTTCACCCCTTCAAGAAGCGCCGTGGAGGCCCGACCCGTCCGCACCGTTGCGAGTTCCCGCTGCGTCGCCTCCACCGTTTTATGCATCTTCTCTTCTGTTTCTCGAAGAAGATCTCTGAGATTCATTGGACACCTCTATCGCGATTTTGCGGGACCGACCCTCGTGCCGATTTTCTCCCCGAGGATGACCCGTTTGATATTTCCTCTCTTGTGAAGATTGAAAACGATGATGGGAAGGTCGTTGTCCATGCAGAGGGAAATCGCCGTCGCGTCCATGACCTTGAGCCCCTTGTTCAAAACATCGATATAATCCAAGCGGTCAAATTTCTTCGCATGGGCATCTTTTTCAGGGTCGGAAGAGTAAACACCGTCCACCTTGGTCGCCTTCAGGATCACCTCCGCGCCGATCTCGATTGCGCGGAGTGCCGCTGTCGTGTCCGTCGTAAAATAAGGACTGCCTGTCCCTCCCACAAAGATCACTACCCGCCCCTTCTCCAGATGACGGATGGCCCGCCGGCGGATATAGGGCTCGGCGAGCTCCTGCATTGCGATCGCGGTCTGGACGCGGGTGAAGACCCCCTCTTTTTCCAGGGCGTCCTGAAGGGCGAGGCCATTGATGACCGTCGCCAGCATCCCCATGTAATCGGCGGTGGAGCGGTCGATGCCGCCATTGGTGATCCCTTCGGAACCCCGGAAGATGTTCCCTCCGCCGATCACAATGGCGACCTGGAGTCCGAGACGGACAATTTCTTTGATCTGCTGGGCGATCGACACGAGCGCCTCGGCTTCAATGCCGTAGCCCCGGTCTCCCTGCATCGCCTCCCCGCTTAACTTTAGGACAATGCGTTTGTAAACCGGCTTTGCCTTGGACACTAGGATCCCCCGAGTTGAAAGCGGACGAACCGACGGACCACGATATTCTCACCCACCTTTGCGATCACCTGCGTCAGGAGATCCCGGACGGTGAGCGTTTGGTCCTTGATGAAGGACTGTTCCAAAAGACAGTGCTCCTTGCAGAATGCGTCAAAACCATTTCCTTTTCTTTCTTCGAGGACCTCCGGCGGGATGTCTTCCCGCTGAAGATAGGCGGGGCTTCCAGCCGCGATCTGCATGGCGAGATCACGGGCAAGACGTTTGAAATCATCGCACCGCGCAACAAAGTCGGTCTCACAGTTTACTTCGACAAGGACCCCGATCTTCCCGCCTGTGTGGATATAGGATTCGACGAGCCCTTGGTTGGCGGTCCGCCCCGCCTTTTCTTGGGCGATCTGAATTCCCCGTTTTTTCAGATTCTCCAGCGCCTTGTCGAAATTCCCGGAAGCTTCTTCCAAGGCGCGCTTGCAGTCGATGACCCCTGCGCCTGTCAGTTCTCGAAGTTTTTTAATGAGCTCCATCGGTCATTCACGCGTTTTTGTTTTCTTGGGAGTCATGATCTTCTTTGATTTGGTTTTGGTCTTGGTGAGCGTCTCGGCGATCTTCGGAATCGCAGGAATGCCGGGAATCGCGGGGACTTCGGCCTCTTCTTCTTCCGCCGCGGCCGTCGGGGTAAAAGGCGCAACCGCAACCGGTGACTGCGCTTCTTCGACAGCCATCGCCTCTTCTTTCTTTGCAACGCCGGCGACCTTAAATTGCTCGCACCCCTCCACAATGGCATCGACGATACTCTTGGTCACGAGACGGATTGACTTCATCGCATCGTCATTTCCCGGAATCACGTACTCAATCTGATCGGGATCGCAGTTGGTGTCCACGAGTCCCACGATCGGGATCCCCAACCGGCCCGCCTCTTGCACGGCAATCTCCTCTTTCTTGGAATCGATTACAAAGAGACAGTCAGGTCTTTTCTCCAGACCCACAAGCCCCCCCAACGTCTTCTCAAGTTTTATCCTTTCCTTCTCCAGTTTCGCCTGCTCTTTCTTCTTGTACTGAGAAAGCCGCTCCGGATCCGACTGCAGACGGGTCAGTTCCTTCAAGCGCTCAATCCCTTTCCGGATCGTCTCAAAATTGGTGAGGGCGCCCCCTAGCCAGCGCTGGGTCACGTAAAACATCCCGCAGCGTTGCGTTTCCTCCCGGACCGTTTCCTGGGCCTGCTTCTTGGTTCCGACCAAAAGAACCTTGCCCCCCTTGGAGGCGAGACTCCTTAAGAAATCGCACGCCTCTTTCAATTTGATCGCTGTTTTCTCAAGATCGATAATATAAATGCCGTTCCGCTCGCCAAAGATATATTTTTTCATCTTGGGATTCCACCGTTTGGCCTGATGACCGAAGTGGACTCCCGCTTCTAACAATTCTTTAATGGCCGGTATGACCAACGTTTCCCTCCTTAAAAGTTCCAAACGCAATTTTAGAGATTATATCAAAAAAATCCCGCTTGGCAAACCCTTTTTTAAATTTTTGTAACCTCCTGTAACTGAATGGAATAGAGCTTTTTGTAGACCCCTTCTTTTTGAAGAAGCTCTGCATGGTTCCCCACCTCCACCAACCGCCCTCCTTCAAGCACCACAATCCGATCGGCGCTTACAACGGTGGAGAGACGGTGGGCGATCACAAAAACGGTGCGCCCCTTCATGAGCCGCTCGATCGCCTCCTGGACCCATCGCTCCGATTCGCTGTCCAATTGACTCGTGGCTTCATCCAAGATGAGAATCGGCGGATTCTTGAGGATTGCACGGGCGATGGCGATCCGCTGACGTTCCCCGCCTGAGAGTTTCATCCCGCGGTCCCCAATCATAGTGTGATACTTTTTCTCCAGTCGGGGAATAAACTCATCCGCATGGGCAAGACGGGCGGCCTCTTCGATCTCGGAGGCGGCGGCGTTCATCTTTCCGTAGGCGATATTCGCCCAGACGGTGTCGTGAAATAAAAAGGTTTCTTGGGTCACAAGACCCACCTGTTCGCGCAAGGAACGGAGAGTCACGGAACGAAGATCGGTTCCGTCGATAAAGACACCCCCTTCGGTCGGATCGTAGAAACGGGGAATGAGATTGACGAGCGTCGTTTTTCCCGCCCCGCTTCTTCCGACAATGGCAATCACTTCGCCTACCGAGATAGAAAGAGAGAGTTCTTGAAGAATCGGAGTGTCATTATACCGGAAGGAGACGTTTCGGAATTCGATCTGATGTCGAATGCGTGGGAGGACCTTCGCCTCCTTTTTCTCGACGACGCTGGAGGAGGCGTCCAGTATTTCAAAAATCCGGGGAAGCGTCGCAAGAGTCTCTTGGAGAAGCCCGTAACTGGAAGTCAGTTTCTTGGCGGGACTCACCAGTGAAAGGAGTGCACCCACGAAAAGTAGAAGGACACCGCTTGAAAGGGTCCCCCGAACAACCTCCCGCCCGCCAATAAAAAGGAGAAAGATCGCTCCGAATCCTGCCACCCCTTCACTGAAGGGCCCCAAAAGAAGGACCCGCTTGATTCGCTTCATCGTATAGCGGTAAAAATTGTCGTTCGCCTTTTTGAACTTTTCCGTTTCATAAGGCTCCATCGTGAAGGCCTTCACAATCCGTATACCGGAGATAAACTCCTGAAGGACGTTGTTGATCTCCGCCATACTTTCCAGGGCGCTTAAATTCACCTTCTTCAGTTTCTTGGCGATGCGGCCTACAGGGATCGCGATGAGAGGAATAAGGATGAGAGACAACATGGCCAACTTCCAATGGATATAGAAAATAATGGATCCGAAAACGAGAATCTGGATCGGACGATACAATAGATCGGTAAGCCCCACGGCGATCGAATCCTGAAGGGTGGCGACATCGTAGGTGATGCGGGAGATAAGGGTCCCGACCCTTTTTTCTGAAAAGTGATCCAAGGAAAGGGACTGCATTCTTTCGAAGAGGGCATTCCGCAGATCCCGGATCACCCGCTGAGAGAGGACAGACATCAGGTATTCATGGAGAAAGATGAAGAAACCTTTAAGGAAAACAAGTGCCAAACCCAATAAAGAAAGGAACCCCAAAAGGGCCATCGGCTCCGCCTGATTGATCCGTGTGACCATCCCTTCCAGAAAAGGGGGCAAAGAGAAAGGAAGAACAACCTTCCCGCGGCTTAAAACCCGGTCTGCGATCGGGACGATCGGGAGGAGGGAAATTCCGCCAAAACCTGCTGAAAGTATTAGAGATACGATAACAGCGCAAACGGTAAAAAGATGTTTTTTAAGGAAAGTAAGGAGCCTCAGATAATCTTTCATAAGGTCATTATATCAAAAATTTAGACTTGTCGCAATCGGCCCAAAAGGGTATAATTTAAAGTCACACCTTAGGTTAGAATGAGGAGGCCATGGAGAAAGTCAGGGTTGGGGTTGTGGGTATTGGGTATCTGGGAAGCGGGCATGCCCGGATCTACGCGAAACTCCCGGGAGCGGAACTCGTCGCCCTCTGCGACATTGATCCGGCCAAAAGGGGGCTCTCTCAAAAATACCGGGCCCCTTTCTATGAAGATTACGAAATGCTCTTTGACAAAGTGGATGCGGTCAGTATCGCCACCCCCACCCAAGACCACCATCGGGTGGCCAAGGCGTTTCTGGCACATGGGATTCATCTCCTCATTGAAAAGCCGATTACAAAGTCTGTGGAGGAGGCGGATGAACTGGTGGCGACCGCCCGCCAAAAAAATTGCCTCATCCAAGTCGGGCATGTCGAACGGTATAATAGCGCCCTGCAGACAATACGGCCCTACGTCCAATCGGTCCATTTTCTTGAATGTCACCGCCTGGGACCCTTCAAACGCCGGTCGCTCGATGTCGGCGTTGTGTTGGATCTCATGATTCATGATATCGACATCGTCCTCTCTTTGATCCCCTCACCGGTAGAACGGGTTGACGCGGTCGGGATTCATGTGCTGACAGACAAAGAAGACATCGCGAATGCGCGGCTCAATTTCAAAAATGGCGCCGCGGCGAATTTAACGGCAAGCCGTCTCACCACAAAGTCGATGCGGAAAATCCGGATCTTTTCGGAGAATAGCTATATCTCCCTCGACACCTTCAAACAAAAAGCGGATCGGTATTGGAAAGAAGGGGACAAAATCCGGATGGAAAGGGTTCGCGTCAAAAAGAAAGAGCCGCTTCAGGAAGAACTCGCTTCATTTATTCAGGCGGTTGCCAAAAAAGAAAAGCCGCTCGTCTCCGGCGAGGAGGGTCGTGAGGCGCTCCGGGTTGCGCTCCAGATCGAGCAACTCATCCGTTCCAATCCTTCCTGGTCTGCCGCGAAAAAGCACGTTTCTCCTCCCCAATACGCCGCCCCATGATGCAAAAGAAACCATTGAAACTGATGATGATCGCCGGTGAGGCCTCCGGGGATCTGCACGCCGCTCACCTCGCAAAATCTCTCCGTCACTTTTCGCCGGACATCATTCTTTTCGGCGCCGGCGGCAATTTAATGAGAGAAGCGGGGGTCCGTTTGGAAGTCGACCTCGTCGAGAAAGCGGTGGTCGGGCTTGTCGAAGTATTAAAACATCTCTCCGAGTTTAAAAAAATTTTTGCCGGCCTGACACAAAAACTCCAGGAGGAAAAACCGGATGCCGTGATCCTCGTGGATTATCCTGGTTTTAATCTCCGATTCGCAAAAGTAGCAAAGCGTTTAGGAATCCGTGTCATCTACTACATTAGCCCCCAGGTCTGGGCCTGGGGGTCCTGGCGGATCCCAACGATCCGAAAAAATATCGATCAGATGATTGTGGTCTTTCCGTTTGAAGAAATTTTTTATAAGCGACATGAAATCCAAGCGGAGTTTGTCGGTCATCCCCTCCTTGATTTCGTAAAACCTTATCCAAATGTCGAGGATCTCCGTCGGGAACTTTCCATCTCGAAAGAGAAAAGCATCATCGGGCTTCTTCCAGGATCCCGTGAAAAAGAGGTCTCCGCACTTCTTCCGGTCATGATCGAGGCGGGGGATCTTCTTCAGAAGCAACTGCCCAATCTCCATTTCCTTATTTTCAAGTCGCCGACACTTCCAGAGAACATTTACTCGCGATGTCCGACGGGGAATCTTCCCTTTACCTTTGTCCGCGATCCCGATTATGGGTACCGGAGCCTCATCGATTTCTCCCTTGTCGCCTCAGGAACCGCAACACTTGAAAATGCAATCCTCGGAAAACCGATGGTCATTCTCTATAAGACCTCGTTCGTCACTGCGCTCTTGGTGCGATTCCTTATTCGGATTCCGTACATCGGGCTTGTGAACGTGGTAGCGGGGAAAAAGATTGTTCCGGAGTGTCTTCAGGGCGAGGCAAATCCCAAGCGCGTTTCGGAAACAGCACTCACTCTTCTTCAGAATCCGGGGAAACTCGAACGCATGCGGCGGGACCTTCTTGTGCTACGGGAGAAGCTCGGCGAACCGGGGGCCTCCTCCCGCGCCGCCCAAGCGATCCTGCAAGAACTCCAGAAGTCGATGGAATCCTCTTGACATGACAGAGACTATAATGTATACTTTAAATGTACATATTTGTTGTACATGGAGGAACCGATGCTTAAAACAATTCCAGCCACAACATTACGAAACCATTTGTCAGACGCCTTAAAGGCGGTGGATCTTCACCAGAAATACCTTGTCATTACCAAGAAAGATAAACCCATCTCTGTCTTGGTGGATCTCGACTTCTTTGAAGAACTCCTTGCCTCCCATAGCCCGCGCTATTTGGCAAGCATCCGACAGGCCCGCGGAGAGTATAAACGCCACCGCACCTTCACCCACCAAGAGGTCTTCGGAAATCTTTAATAATGGCCTATGAACTTCTTTACACCCACCGGGCGGTCAGGGATATCAAGGCCCTCGATTCTCTTACCCAAAAACGCCTTGGCAAGAAATTAGAAGATCTTCGGAAGGATCCACGACGCACCGCCCAAAAGCTCACCGATTCGAAACTGGGTCAATACCGTTGGCACATCGGGGATTATCGCGTGATTTTTGATTTACACGGGGAGAAAATCGTCATCTTGCGGGTGGGCCATCGCCGCGAGATTTATCGTTAGAAAATTGAATCTTCCTACAGAATGGGGTAATAGCGCTTCAGCTCAAAGTCGGTGACCTGGGCGCGGTAGCGGTCCCATTCGATCTTTTTGTTTTCGATGAGTTTTGCGAAGAGGTGTTCCCCGAGGGTCTTTCGAACCAGAGTACTGTTTTCGGCGAGTTTGATCGCTTCGTTAAGATCTGCCGGAAGGGTCCCGATGCCGGATGCCTCCCTTTCTTTCTGCGTCATCTCGGAAACATTTCGATCGCTCGGAGGCGGTAACGAATAATCTTTCTCGATCCCCTCGAGTCCCGCGGCAAGCATGACGCTAAACGCCAAATAAGGATTACATGCGGGATCCGGTGAACGAAATTCCACGCGTGTGGTATCTTCCCTCCCCGGTGTATACTCGGGAATCCGCACAAGATCCGACCGGCTCCGGACCGCCCAGGAAATATAGACGGGGGCTTCGTAACCGCTCACGAGACGCTTGTAGGAATTGACCCACTGGTTGGTGATCAAGGTGATCTCAGGGGCATGTCTTAAAAGTCCTGCCATAAACCGTTTCGCAGTCGTCGAAAGATGATACTTGTCCTTCGGATCAAAAAAGGCGTTCCGTTCGCTCCCCGAGCGGCTCGAAAAAAGGGACATGTGGGTGTGCATGCCGGATCCATTGACTCCCTGAACCGGCTTCGGCATAAAGGTGGCATAGACCCCATGCTTTAAGGCGATCTCTTTCACGACGAGCCGATAGGTCATGGCGCTATCGGCCATCGTGAGGGCGTCGGTATAGCGTAGGTCGATCTCGTGCTGGCTGGGCGCTGCTTCATGGTGGCTGTATTCAACGCCGATCCCCATCTCTTCGAGGGTTAGGACCGTTTCCCGACGGAGGTCCGTCGCCGCATCCAGGGGTGTTAAATCAAAATAGCCTCCCTGATCAAGGGCCTGCGGGGCCCCTTCCTGATCGCGGAAATAGAAAAATTCGAGTTCCGGGCTCACATAGAAGGTGTAGCCCATCTCATGGGCCCGTTTCAGATTCTTCCTCAGGACAGAGCGGGGATCTCCTTCGAACGGTTTTCCGCCCGGATAAAGAATGTCACAGAACATGCGGGCCACCGACCCCCCCTCTTGCGGCCGCCAAGGGAGAAGACAAAAGGTGTTCGGATCGGGGAGCGCAATCATGTCGCTTTCGTCGATCCGGGCAAATCCCTCGATGGAGGAGCCGTCGAATCCGATCCCCTCATTCAAGGCCCCTTCCAATTCCTCGACGGTGATCGCAACACTCTTCAAAAATCCGAGGATATCCGTAAACCAGAGGCGGACGAATTTGACCCGAAGGTCATGCGCCATCTTGAGGACATATTCTTTATCCTTCGCAACACCTTTCGTCAGATTTTTTGTGTTTGTCATTTGGATTTTGTCATTTGTCATTGTGTTATAGATGAAAACCCCGACGGAAAAGATGATTTTCAATCCGCCGGGGGTTTTTCAGGTTATACCGACTTAGATGTCAAAATAGAGATAGAACTCGTACGGATGCGGACGGAGTTTGATGGCGGGAATTTCCCTCTCCCTTTTGTACTCCAACCACACCTCGATTACATCCTTAGTAAAGACATCGCCCTTGAGAAGAAACGCATGGTCTTTCTCCAGCGCATCGAGCGATTCTTCCAGTGAACCCGGAACGGTCGGAATCTTGGCCGCTTCTTCCGGAGAAAGTTCATAGGTGTTCTTGTCCAGCGGCTGTCCCGGATCAATCCGGTTCTGAATCCCGTCGAGTCCCGCCATGAGCATCGCGGCAAACGCGATATACGGGTTGCACGACGGATCAGGCGGGCGAAATTCTACACGCTTTGATTTTGGATGCGCGACATAGACCGGAATCCGACAAGCCGCGGAACGGTTCCGTGCCGAATAGGCAAGGTTCACCGGAGCCTCATACCCCGGGACGAGTCTTTTGTAGGAGTTTGTCGTCGGGGCACAGAAGGCCATCAGCGCCCGCGCATGCTTGATGAGACCTCCGATGTAATATTTGCAGGTCTGGCTGATGAGCGCATAACCATTCTTGTCATAGAAGAGATTTGTATCCGCCTTTGCCAGACTCTGGTGGGTGTGCATCCCAGAACCGTTGTCGCCATAAAGCGGCTTCGGCATGAAGGTCGCCACCTTCCCGTACTCCCGGGCTACATTTTTGATGACGTACTTGAGCATCATGAGGTTGTCCGCCATTCGCGTGAGCGTATCATACCGCATGTCGATCTCCGCCTGACCGGCCGTGGCCACTTCATGATGATGCTTCTCAACCGGGACACCGACCGCCCGCGCCCGCCTCATGATTTCACTCCGGATGTCCTGGAAGACATCATGGGGTGGTACAGGGAAATATCCTTCCTTATAACGCGGTTTGTACCCTAAGTTCGGTTTTTCATCCCGGCCTGAGTTCCATTCCCCTTCGACCGAATCAATGAAGTAGTAACCGGAATTCTCCGTTTGATCAAAGCGGACATCATCAAAGATGAAGAACTCGGGTTCCGGCCCCCAGTAACTGACATCGGCAATCCCGGTCTTCTTAAGATACGTTTCGGCTTTTCTCGCAATATACCGGGGATCCCGCGAGTAGGGCAGATGGGTCAAAGGATCATAGATATCGCAGATCACACTCAGCGTCGGGATTTTACAGACCGGATCGAGCACTGCGGTATGGGGATCGATAAAAAGATTCATGTCCGATTCCTGAATCTTCTGGAAACCGCGGATCGAAGACCCATCGAACCCGATGCCGTCCACCCAGATTCCCTTGGAGGGATTTTCGTCCAACTCCTCCACCGGAATCGAGAAATGCTGCCAGAGCCCCGGCAGGTCATTGAATTTCAAATCGATGACTTTGATACTGTGTTCCTTGATGATTTTGAAAAGACGCTCAACCGCCTTTTCGTCGACATGCGTTGATCTCTTTGGGGCTTGAGTCGATGCTTCCGAAAAGGCCCTCTTCCCCGCCTTTTCAACCACCGCCATGCCTCCCCGGCTATTCTTCGCTGCCATTTTCTTTTTCCTCCTTACCATTCTAAAGTCAAATCCTTTCTTGGCACGGATTACCGCCGATTTTTTGCGGATTTTCGCGGATGATCCGCGTCAATCCGTGTTTTGATCCGCGTTTATCCGCGTATTATTCGATCGCCTTATCTCCCCGGTCACCCGTCCGTATCCGGACAGCGTCCTTCACGTCCGAAATGAAAATTTTTCCGTCTCCTACGGCGCCGGTGCGGGCGGTCTGAATGATAGTAGCAACAATGCGGTCTGCGTCACTGTCCTTCGCAACAATTTCAATCTTGACCTTGGCCAGAAACTCAACCTTGTACTTCTCTCCGCGCCACTGCTGCTCGATCCCTTTTTGTTTCCCATGCCCTTCGACTTCGGTAATCATTATACCGGGATAGCCCGATTTATCCAATTCTTTTCTGACTATATCCAACTTCTCTGGTCGGATGATCGCTTCAATCTTTTTCACGGTTGGCCTTTCTATTCCAATTTTTAGAAATTATCGAGACCAAGGTGTCTCCGAAGATTTGTCCAATTTTACCCCGACATAACCAGGAAGACCCATCTCCGGCACATCCAATCCTCCCATTTCGATCTGCGGATTGACTCGCATACCCACCATCACGTCAATAAATTTAAATACGATGAGGGAGATGAGTCCTACGTAAATAAAGTTCGCGAGGACACCAATACACTCAGCAATAAACTGGGAGGGGTCGCCATAGAAGAGCCCCTTCACCGTACCCGCCACACCATTCCAGCCATCCCCATACGTCCCGTCGGCAAACAGGCCGAGAGAAAGCACCCCCCATGCACCGCAGGTGCCATGAACCGAAATAGCTCCTACTGGATCATCCACTTTAAGCACCCGTTCAATGAAGAACACCGACTCTACAACGAGCACTCCAGCAATAAGGCCGATGAGACAAGCACTCGGGGCGTTGACAAACGCGCAGGGGGCAGTGATCGCTACAAGCCCGGCCAGCATGCCGTTACACATCATACTTGGATCGGGCTTCTTCGTGCGCACCCCCCACATCCATAGCGTTGCTGCGACGGCCCCCGTTGCAGAAGCCAACATGGTATTGGTCGCAACGATGGCGATCCGTAGATCCGTGCCAGCCAAAGTAGAGCCCGGATTAAATCCAAACCATCCAAACGCCAAAATGAACGTCCCGATCATTGCCATGGGAATGCTATGACCCGGGATCGGATTGGGGCTGCCATCCCGGTTGTATTTCCCAATGCGCGGGCCGATCACCCAAGCGCCGATGAGACCAATCACGCCACCCGTCATGTGGACGACCGAGGAGCCCGCGAAATCGACATGCCCGTGGCCCAATCCGAAGTTTTGCCCGAGCATGGCCAGCCACCCCCCACCCCAAACCCAGTTTCCATAGATCGGATAGATGATCATACTCACAGCCCATCCATATAAGAAAAAGGCGAGGAACTTCCACCGTTCAGCCATGGCGCCCGTTGGAATTGTGGCGGTCGTATCCATAAAGACCATCTGAAATAGAAAGAGCGCAAAGACGGCCACATCATAGGCACTACCGGACAAAAAGAAACCTTTCATCCCAAACAGCCCAAAGGATTTTCCGAAAAGATTGATCGTAAACTCATGGTTGAGGCCATCGTAACCTCCCATCGTTGCGATCGCCCCGAGTCCCCCAAACATGAAGGCAAATCCACAGAGGTAAAATCCCAGCATCCCCAAAGGATAAATCATAAAATTCATCGACATGGTATGGGCAACGTTTTTTGCCCGAGTGAAGCCGGTCTCGACCATCGCAAATCCGGCCTGCATGAACATGACAAGGAATCCAGTAAGAAGAGTCCACATGATATTAATGGCCGCCCGGTTATGTCCCACTGCATTGGCCAGTTCGGCCATTGTGGGTGCGCCGGGGATCGTGGCGGGTACGTCTAAGGCGGTACCTGTGTTGACCCCACTAGGGTCCGGCTCCTTTGCCACGGAAGTCCCACAAATTCCCATAATCCCTACAACCAAAAACAGGCTCAGAAACAACCCTCTTACGCGTCCTTGCCTTATCCATTGTGTGAAGCATTTAGCTTTTTTCATCGTGGATGGACTCCTCACTTTAAGGTCACTCAAGAAGAAATTTCTGTGATGGATAGGTTACGATACAAAGGCCATGTTACATGAAGATTTCGAGGAGGTTAAATCGATATTAAACTTTCGGAGTCGGGTTAAATCGTATCTCTAAGAAGAATGACCGTTTGCAGATTCGCCGATAAATTTGTAGCCGACCCCGCGGACCGTCTCCAGAAAGCTCTGGGAAGTCTCTTCGAGTTTACTCCGGAGGCGGCGGATATGGACATCCACGGTGCGGGTTCCGCCGTAATAGTCGTAGCCCCACACCTTGTTCAAGATCGCGTCCCGCGTAAAGACCTTGCCGGGGTGGGTGGCGAGAAATTTAAGGAGTTCGTATTCCTTGAAGGTCAGGGTGAGGGTGTCCCCGTTCAAGGAGACTTCATACTTCTCAAGATCGATCATCAATTTCCCGTGACGAATCACATTCTTGCCGGAGATGCGGCGGTGTTTCCAAAGGAGCATCCGGAGCCTCGCCAAAAGTTCGGTAGGCACATAGGGCTTGGTGATAAAATCATCCACGCCCAATCCAAAATCGATTTGGGGCTCAAGCCCTTTCGGAATAAGGAAAAAGATCGGGATATCCCGGAGATCTTTTTCCTCTTTGAGCGCCCGATGAACAGAAGTGCCTTTATCGTCGGGGAGCGATTTGAAATTAAAGAGGATGAGGTCGGGAAGCCTCTTCACCACATGTTCCAGAACGGTTTTAGGAGAGACGCCGGCAACATCGCACTCAAAATCCTCGTGGGTGAGGACCCCTCCCAAGGTTTCTGCTTCTTTTTTATTTTCAGAGATAATCAGAATTCGGTTCACGACGAAATCCCAACAAGGGCAAGACCCATTTCATCCGCTGCTTGGATCACATGTTCTCTTTCAATGAAAAGCGTTCTCCCTGCCTGAAGGGCAAGGACGGAGGCGCGCACGTCACGAAGTGCCTCGATCGTCTTGGGACCTACGACCGGAATGTCAAACCGCATATCTTGACGGGGCCGTGCCATCTTTACCACCACCGTTCCCTCTTTTCCTAAAAGACCTCCTCTTCGAATCGTCTGGTCTGTTCCTTCCAGCGCCTCGATCGCGAGGACAACCCCCTGCTTCACGACGACGGTTTGTCCCACTTCGAAAGAGGCGATCCGTCGCGCCACCTTTTTCCCAAAGGCGACGTCCTTCCACTCGTCCTTTGTGGGAGAGCGTCTGGAAAGAGGCCCTTTCTTCGCCAAGTCGCCCGATAGAAAATAGGTGGAATCCAAAAGACGCACCCCGATGCCTTTGAGTGCTTTCACCACGATATGAAGGAGCGCATGGTCGGCGAGGCGATGTAAACGGACCGACGAGGGAAGTTCTTTGAAGAGGCGCTCTTTCTTCACCTGTCCCGCCATGAGCGCCTTTTGAATCCCCTGGGATTTAAAAAAGTGGAGGGCCTTGTCCAATTCCCAGAGTTCAACCCAGGTCAGCGCATCGACCTCCCGCTCGAGGGAACTCTCTGTCTCCCCCCGGATCGCACAGGCACAAACCGCATATCCTTTCCGCTTCGCCGCCCGGGCCACCACGACGGGAAATTGTCCGTTCCCCGCAATAAGTCCTATTCGTTCCATAACGCTTCTTTTTCGCGGCCCCACACCCTTGTGCAGATCCCCCGTTCGGAGCGCCGGACGAAATCCATGAGATGCAGCACTTCGGGACTCTCTCCGCACTCTCGCTCGATCCTTTCCAATGCGGCATCCCGGGAGAGGCCCGACCGGAAGAGGAATTGTAAGGCATGTTTAAGATGCTGCTGAATGTCATTGGGGATCCCCGCCCGCTTAAGACCCAATAGATTCAGCCCATAGACGCGTGCCGGATGACCGTCGAGGGTCGCAAAAGGAATTGCATCCTGAACCAACTTGGAACATCCCCCGATGATCGAGAGTTTTCCGACCCGGACAAATTGGTGGATCCCAACGAGTCCCCCGACAATCGCCTTCTCACCGATCTCGACATGTCCGCCGAGAGTTCCCCCATTGGCAATGATGACCCCGTCATGAATTTCGCAATTATGGGCGATGTGGCTATAGGCCATGATATGAACATGGTTACCGATCCGCGTCGTCCGACCGCCCTCAACAGTCCCGATATTGACCGTCACATACTCTCTAAAATTGTTGTTATTGCCGATCTCCAGAAACGTCTCTTGCCCCTGATATCTGAGATCCTGAGGCGCTCCCCCGATCGCGGCCCCCGTATGAATCCGGTTGTTCTCTCCGATCGTGGTATGGCCTTCCAACACACAATGGGCGCCGACGACACAGCCGTTTCCTAAGGTGACATGCGCGCCGATGATGCTATACGGCCCCACCTCGACATCCTCTGCGAGGTTTGCACCTGGGTGAACAACCGCTGTGGGATGAAGTTTCATCGATTCCTCAAATTCAAAAATCATGCATCCACTAAGGCAACCATCAAATCCGCTTCAACAACTACCTTGTCGTTCACATACGCCTTGCCATGAACCCGTCCTGAATGGGTCCTGTTCCGCGTGATCACGACTTCCAAAACCAGCTCATCCCCCGGAAGAACCGGCTTGCGAAATCTCACGTTGTCCATCGCGATGAAGTAGGCGTATTTCCCTAAGTTTTCCTTTGTGTTTAAAAACAGTACTCCGCCCAGCTGCGCCATCGCCTCCACAATGAGAACCCCCGGCATGATCGGTCTTTTCGGAAAATGGCCCTTAAAATAGTACTCCTCCGCCTTGCAAAGTCTCACCCCAACAGCCCTCTTCCCCGCCTCAAACGCGATGATGCGGTCAATAAATAGGAAGGGATCACGGTGAGGGAGGATCCGTTGAATCTGGGCTAGATCCATTTCCCGGGCTGGTATACTTTCCTTCGACAAGACCCCCCAGGAAAGGGAGGATGCTTCTTGTTCCCTGATCTTCTGGACAAGCTGAATATTGAGCGGATGGCCACTCCGGTAGGCGATAATGTGGCCTTTCAAGCCGTGGCCTATCAGGTAAAGGTCTCCTAAAAGGTCTAGGACTTTGTGCCGGGCAAATTCATTGTCAAAACGGAGTTTATTGTCAATGACACCGTCTTCCCCGATGACAAGGGTATTTCCGTAATTGGCACCGCGACCGAGTCCCTGACTCCTCAGGAGTTCCGCCTCCTGCTTCAAGACAAAGGTGCGGCTCGGGGCGAGGTCCTTCGCAAAATTGCTTCCGTTTAAGACAATTTCATAAGATTGGGAACGGAGAAGGGGATGATCATAAGAAAGGATATAAGAAATCCGGAACTCTTCACTCGGAATGATCGTGAGATTCGCCTCTCTTTCTTCCACCCAGATCGGTTCCCGGACGCGGAAGACGTGGCGCGACTGACTCTGTAGCTGAACCCCCGCCTTATGAAGCGTCTTCAAAAAGTCGAGCGCACTCCCGTCAAGCCCCGGGAGTTCGACGCCGTCCATTTCGATAAGGAGATTGTCGATCTCAAGCGCGGCAAGGGTCGCCATGAGGTGCTCAATCGTTTGCACCTCCACCTCCCCGACGCCGATGGAGGTCCGGCGGGGCCGTTTGTCCAGATCAAGGACATTCGACACATCCGCCTTGATGCAAGGTCTGCCGGGGAGATCTACTCGGCAAAATTGAATGCCATGCCCCTCGGGCGCACTCTTAAAGGTAACTCGGATTTTTTCTCCGGAGTGAAGCCCTATGCCTTCAAGAGCGGCTTCGTTTTGAATGGTTTTTTGAAGATTTTTTTCGGACATGTTTTTTGCTTAAGACATCAACCTTCTCTTCGAGGAGACGTACCGTCTCATAAAGTTTCGGAAGTCTTTGAAGGCAGGCGTTCGTTTCCTTAAACTTTGAAATCGGTTTGGCCGGAGCACCCAACATCACACTATTGGGTGGGACCGATTTGGAAACTCCGGATTGAGCGCCGATAATGGCGTTATCCCCGATCGTAATATGACCGACGACGCCTGCCTGACCGGCGATGACGACCCCATTTCCGATGGAGGTACTTCCAGAAATTCCTGCTTGCGCCACAATAATGGAATGCTCACCGATCACCGCATTGTGCGCGATTTGCACAAGGTTATCGATCTTGGTCCCCCTTTTGATGTGGGTCACCCCGAAGCGGGCTCTGTCGATCGTGACATTCGCCCCGATCTCCACGTCGTCTTCGATCTTCACAATTCCGATCTGGGGAATTTTGACATGGACCCCTTTCACCGTCGAGAACCCGAAGCCGTCGCTTCCGATCACCGTCCCACTATGAACAATGACACGGTCTCCGATCTCGACCCGCTCCCGAATGACCACATGCGGATAAATGAGCGCGTCGGCACCGATTTTAGCATGATCCCCCACAAACACCCCTGCATAGAGAATCGTGCGGTCGCCGATCTGGACATGATCGCCGATCACCCCATACGGTTGAATCGCCACATATTCTCCCAGTTTGACCCCTTTTCCGATGATGGCCGTCGGGTGAACCCCTTTGGGATGGGTGATTTCATTCGGGGCTAAGAGGGCGATCATTTTGGCAAATGCAAGATCCGGATTCTCGGTCCGGATGATCGGCTTCGGGGCCTGCTTGACATCGCGGGAGGTGATAATGGCGGAGGCCCGGGTGTGACGCATGAGAGGAATATACTTCGCATTCGCCACAAAGGTGAGGTCTCCCTTTCTGGCCTCCCGGATGCCGCAGACACCGGTCACGACCACATTCTCATCGCCAACGACCTCACCGTCGACAATCTGGGCAATTTCCCGAAGGGTTTTCTTCACTTAACGCCCCTTGGAGGCCCCGTTCAAAAGTTCAATGATGTCATTGGTCACATCCAACGTTTTCTCTTTGTAGAGAAGGACGCGGTCATTGAGGATGAGCGTGTAACCGTTCTTGTCACCGTAGTTCTTGATCGTCTGATCGATTTCTTTCAAGATCTCCTGAACTATCTGATCTCTTTCCTGCCGAAGGCTGTCACGCACTTCGCGGTCAAACTCTTGAAGTTCCTTGACCTTCTGGTCGATGAGGGCCTGTTTCTCCTGTTTTCCTTTGTCGCTCAGGAGTTCCAATTCATCCTTCAACTTTTTGATCTCGGCGATCTTCTTGTCTCGCTCGGCCTTCTTCTCGCTCCCTTTCGCCTGAAGGGTCTTATCCGCTTCCTTGGTCCTCTTAAATTCATCGAAGGCCCGGGAAAGATCAATGGTCGCAATGCGCGTCTCTGCCGCCCACAAGGTGGAAACCGGCTGCATCATCATAAGGACGATGAGCCCTAGCCAAAACATCTTTTTTCTGTCCATTTTTAGAAACTCCGGCTGATGTTAAAGTGAAAACGTCCTGAATTCTCCTGCGTAGTGTCGGGATTCAGGGGAAAACCATAATCGAGGCTGACCGGACCGATGGGGGTTTTGACACGCACGCCAACCCCTGCTCCTTGCCGATAATCTCCCTCACCAATATCGCCTGCCTCGCTCCACACACCCCCCACATCGTAAAACACCGCCCCTTTGAGGATCGTGACAATCGGAAACAGATACTCCACGTTTCCGACGAGAAGTGCCTCGCCTCCGATCGGATCTCCCGATGCGAGGTCCTTGGGGCCCACATCCCGTTCTTGATACCCGCGGATCGTGTTGGTCCCTCCCGCGAAAAAGCGTTCAAAGATCGGTACCTGGAGCGAATCGCCATACGCCTGGACAATGCCTGCCCGACCGCCGAGCGAAAGAACCTGCCCCGGACGGAGGGGAGTCAGATAGTAAGTGCCTGAAACAAAATATTTCGTAAAATCCCGATCTGCCCCGAGCGGTCCGCCCGCCAACTCCACCAAGCCGGTTGCCACATACCCTTTCACCGGCGAGAAAATATTATCCCGTGTGTCTCGCGTCAGTTTCGCCTCAATGCTGCTCACTGTATTCTTACCTTCTTCTGCTTTGAGCGCACTCGATGCGGTGGAAGGAATGTTCGAAATTTCAACCTGTTCTACCTTATACATGAGATTGCCGCGGTTATACTCTCCGAAAGCCTTCCCCAACCGCACATCCCCTCCCAACCTTTTTTCATCGTAACTAAAACCGCTCGTGCCGCTCCGTTGCCGCGTGGCACGATAGGCATCGAACCCAAACGAAATGGGTCGGTCGAACATCCACGGTTCCGTCCAGCTCACCTGATAGTCCTGACGGGTCGCCCCGAGTTGGGCGCGGACCCGAAGATCCTGGCCGTCTCCGACGAACGAAGGGGGATTCTGCCAGTCAAAATTTCTTTGGGCCACTTCAACAAACCCGATGAAACGATCAATGGAGCTAAAACCCGCGCCAAAACTGAACTCCCCCGTCTTCTTTTCTTTCACATCCACGACAAGATCGCTCTGGTTGGAGGCCGCCGTCGGTTCGGTGTCAAAGGCGACCTCTTCAAAAAATCCGAGATTGGAAAGACGGTCGCGGCTCCGCTTCAATTTCTCACCGTTAAAAGGGTCGCCGGGCAACACCCGCAGTTCCCGTCGGACGACGATATCCTTCGTCCGGACATTTCCCCGAATCTTAATCTGCCGGATATAGGCCAGCTCATTCTCGACGATCGTATAACGGACATCCACGCGGCCCGTGTCTTCGTCAAGGCTGGTATCGGCGTTGATCTCGGCATTGATATAGCCCTTGTCAAAATAATATTTCTGAATGTTTGCGATATCCTGACGTAGTCCTTCACGACTGAAAGCATCCCCTTCTTCCATGGCGAGCGTCTTGCGTATGTCCTGCTCAGGAAAAATGACTGTCCCGGCCATCTCGGCATTTCCGACCAGGTATCTTCTCCCCTCATCTACCGTAAACACCAAATGGATCCTTTCCCCCGACGCATCATATTCCATGTGGTCTTCAACCACGACATCCAGGTATCCTTCACTCTTATAAAAGGCGGTGACCCGCTCGACGTCTTCCGTGAGAACGTCTTCCTTTAAGAATCCCGAGGTGAGGAGGGTGTCCTTTTTCGTTTTGATCAATTTTTTAATACGCTTGCCGGTAAAGGCGCGGTTTCCTTCGATCCGGATCTCTTTAATCTTGACCTTCTTCCCCTCCTCGATCCGAAAGGTGACGGCTGCCTCATTCTCGGTATTGACCTCGACGTCGTAATCGACTTTCGCCCGAGGGTATCCTTTCTTCTGATACTCCTGGGTCAGGGCCAGCACGTCCTGACGGAGTCGGCTATGATCCAAAAATTCCTTCGCCTTCACCTTCACCACATCCAGAAGTTTCTTTTCCTTCAAGGCCTTGTTTCCTGAAA